>WOR8_10004503_pt1 | contig 23189 bp, 20 predicted proteins | sample DeeMarSeWOR38_10_FD_19890 | JGI IMG/M metagenome (IMG submission 19890) | reverse complement strand
ACCCTGCTGCGTCTGGGGACCTGGCGGATCGTGGCCGGCATTATGCTGGCCGCTTTTCTTTTTTTGATTGCCAATTTGCTGGACCTCAAGGGCCTGGAATGGATTTTCGGCAATTTCAGCCATGTGGCCGTCATTGCCCTGGTTGTTATTTTTCAGCCCGAGTTGAGGAAAATATTCGAGCAGGCCGCATCGGTGCGGCGATTGGAAGTCCACGATGCCGGGGCGGAACTCGCCAAGCTGATTGCCGATGCGCTGTATGATCTGGCCGGGCAACGGCGCGGTGCCATCGTGGTGTTTCCCGGCAAGGAATCCATCCAGGAATGGCTCTCGGGTGGCTTCAAGCTGGAGGCCCGGCCCAGTGCCCCGCTCATCATGAGTATATTCGACCCGAACTCGCCGGGACACGATGGTGCGCTGATTATCCACAAGGGTAAATTCGCTGATTTTGGTGTCCGCCTGCCCATCTCCCAGAACTCAAAACTTTCGAATGATCTGGGAACGAGGCATCATGCGGCCATGGGCCTGGCCGAAAAAACCGATGCGCTGGCTATCGTTGTTTCGGAAGAACGGGGAAAAATATCGCTTTTCGCCAAAGGCAAAATGCGGCCGGTGGATGCTCCGGAAAAACTGGCCGGCAGTATTCTCTCACACTGGAGGCGCTCATCATCATATCCGTTCGTGCTACCCGAAGGAAACAAACGGTGGCTGGCACTTGCACAGATGTCTGCCAGCCTTGTTCTGGCGGTATTTTTCTGGTCCGCGCTGATCCTTTCCCAGGGGGAAATGCTGGAAAAGGTCATCACCGTCCCGGTGAGCTATACCGCCTCGCCGCCGAATCTCATTCTGATCGGTGACAAGCAGCAGGAGGTCCGCCTTCACCTGGCCGGCTCCAAAGCAGACCTGGATGCGATTCAACCCGACCAGATGACCGCCAAACTGAATATGGCCAAAGCCGTTGCCGGAAAACAAACCTTCGTTATCACAAGGGAAAATATGCCCTTGCCCCGGAACATCCAATTGTTGGATGTGAATCCATCCAACATTGAACTGACCCTTGCCGAAATAGTGGAGCACGAGGTGACGATCAAACCACAGCTGGTGGGTAAACTTCCAGGGGTGCTGAAAATTCGCTCAATCGAACTGAAACCTGAAAAAGTAAAGGTTCTGTCTCCGGTGGCCAGCGGCAATACCAAACCGGTGGCGGTCATGACAACCCCGATCTACCTGGAAAGTATCTATGAGGACACGAGTCTGTATTGCAAAATTATTGCCCCACCGTCCGTTCAGCCGGTAGATAAACGTTGGCCGGACATCGAAGTGACGATTGCGGTGAAAAAATAAGCATGCCCGTAAGCGCTGGGGCTGCTTTTCAACTTAATTTCACCGATCATTTTAAGTGTAACCACCCCGGCGCCCTCAGGTATGGAGGAGTAGCACCATGACGGATAACTCTACGTTGCTTCCCCTGGTTCGGAAGTTTTTTGAAAATGATTTGAACGCCGCCGCCGGTATTCTTGAAAGCATGCCCGAAGAGGAGGCCGCCCGGGCAGTAAAATCACTGCCGATACCACTGGCAGTTCGCATCGTGAAAGTGCTTCAAGTCAGTTATGCCGCTGCGCTGCTGAAAGATGCCGATGATCAATTTTTGATCGAGATGACATCACATCTCGATCCTCAGTTTCTGGCCTCAATCCTGATGCGCCTGCCTCCGGAGTCACGGGAGCGAATGTCAAAGCATATCTCCGGGAAAATAAAGGGACAGATCAGAGAGTTCCTGGATTACCCGGAGGGCAGCATCGGGCGGGCTATGACCACGGATTTTATCGCGTTGAAAATGAACACCCGGGCCGAGGAGGCGGTCGAAAAAATCCGCTTGCTGGCTAAAAAAAGATACCCGTCCTCCTATGTCTATGTGGTTGATGAAGAAGGCCGCCTTGCCGGTGTGTTGAATATGCGCGATTTAATGCTGGCGGAACCCCATCAGACGCTGGATGCAATCAGTCGCAAAGACTATTTTGCGCTGCACTGTTTCACTGACCGTCAGGATGCCGCCAATGAACTCGCCAGGCGCAAATTCTTTGCCGCCCCTGTTGTGGACAGTGACAATCACATCCTCGGCATCGTCAAAGCCGAACGCATGATTCACGGCGTTCAGGAAGAAGCCTCCAAAGATATTCAACGGATGTTCGGTGCCGGCGCGGATGAACGCGTATTTTCGACCATACCATTTTCGTTGAAAAAACGCTTGCCCTGGCTTCATATCAACCTGGCGACCGCCTTTTTGGCCGCGGCCGTCGTGGCCCTTTTTGAGGGTATTATTGCCAAATTAACCATTCTGGCGGTTTTCCTGCGGCGGAAATGCGGGTGCCCAATCGCTGGCGGTGGTCATGCGCGGTATCGTTATGCGTGAAATTCCGAAAGACAAAATTTTCCCTCTGATATACAAAGAGGGCAGGATCGGGACAGTCAACGGTGCCGTCATCGGCGCGGTAACCGCGCTGGTTGCCTGGTGGTGGTATGGAAACCCCGTTCTCGGTCTGGTGATCGGTCTCGGCATGCTGGTGAACTTAATTTTAGCCGGTCTTGCGGGGGCCTCCATCCCGCTGATTATGAAAAAGATGGGCATTGACCCGGCCCAAAGCTCCAGCATTATTTTGACCACGGTAACGGATGTAATGGGATTTCTTGCGTTCCTGGGCTTTGCGGTGTTGTTTCAAAACTATCTGGTCTGACGGCTTCGTCTCTCGGGCGGTTGCGCCCCATTGAGCTTGTCCGTGCACCAGGCTGCCGGAGACAACGTCCTTTTACTCAAACCCCGTCATTGATGGATATGCAAGGGAGGATTTATGGAAAAACAACAGAAAGTTTCCATATGGTATGTGGTGCTCGGCATCTGGTTTTTCCTGATGAAGCGCATGGCGGGCCAGCAACCGGGCTTTATGACCCTTGGCAAAAACAAGGCCAAGATCTATATGCAGGAGGATATCGATATTCGCTTTGCGGATGTGGCCGGTGTGGATGAGGCCAAACAGGAGCTGGTTGAAGTGGTGGACTTCTTGAAAGAGCCGGGGAAATACACTGAGCTGGGCGGGAAAATACCCAGGGGAACGTTGCTGGTCGGCCCTCCGGGAACCGGCAAAACCATGCTGGCCAAGGCCGTGGCCGGGGAAAGCGGTGTGCCGTTTTTCAGCATGAGCGGCTCGGAATTTGTCGAGATGTTCGTCGGGCTGGGAGCCGCGCGCGTCCGCGATCTATTTGAGCAGGCTACTAAAAAAGCGCCCTGCATCATTTTCATCGATGAACTGGATGCCCTTGGAAAAGCCCGGAGTTTCGGTACCGTGGGCGGACATGATGAGCGCGAGCAGACGCTGAACCAGCTTCTGGTGGAGATGGACGGCTTTGATCCCAACATCGGCGTTATCCTGCTGGCGGCCACCAACAGACCCGAAATCCTGGACCCGGCGCTGCTGCGGCCCGGACGCTTTGATCGCAACATTCTGGTGGACCGGCCCGATAAACAGGGACGTGCAGAAATCTTAAAGGTTCACCTGAAAAACATCAAGGTAGCAAAAGATCTGGATATCGGTCAGCTCGCCGGAATGACGCCGGGCATGGTGGGTGCCGATCTTGCCAACCTCGTCAATGAAGCCGCGCTGTTGGCCGTGCGCAGAAATAAGAAAAAAGCGGGCATGCCGGAGTTTGAAGAGGCGGTTGAACGGGTTGTGGCCGGTCTTGAAAAGAAGAATCGCCTGATCAATCCCAGGGAAAGAGAAATCGTTGCGTACCATGAAATGGGACATGCCATTGTGGCCACCTCATTGCCGGGAACCGATCCTGTTAAAAAGATCTCCATTATTCCAAGGGGAATTGCGGCGCTGTCGCTAAATTTGGTTGTCCGGATCGTAATGTTCTTCTGCATCATCCCATCCGTTGCAGATATTTCGCATCAGCTGGTGATGGGAAAATAGAATCCGAGTTGGATCCTAAACCGCCCAATTTGAAACAGGAACTATTTCTCAAAAAAATCCAGCATGGATTCCCATTTTTTAAAAAAAGTATCCGTCGGCTGTTCAGTCTCATGCTGCAAAGCGGCCGCGCCTGATTTTGAGACACCCTGTTTTTCAGCGTACCGCATCAGCAGATCCCATTGGTTGCGACTCATCGGAATGGAGGGCGTATGCTTCATTTTTAATATGGCACCCCTTAAGCCGTGTCCCTTGCTCATGAGATAGGCGGCCACGAAGGTGCCGGTTCGCCCGATGCCGAAACGGCAATGGACCAGAACTATTTTGCCGGAATCAATGCAGGCCGCCACCCAGGCCAGCATATCAAAGTATCGGCATCTGTCAATTTTAAACCATCCCATGGTAAGGTTTGGACATGGAAAGGATAAAAGCATTTGTCAAAACATCTGTCATCGGCTACGGTGCTGGTCCAACCAATCTGATCAATGAATTCGAATCCAGAATCACCGGGTCTTGACAGTGTCCGCTATAGATTGTGAAAATTGACCCGTGGGAATTGCCGGCAACATGTGGGTTTCATTTAGTGGAGATAAAAAACTTGCGCAACCAATCGCATCCTGATCCCGACATTAAGACAAAAGCGAAAAGCTATCCGCCAAATACGCTGCGCAGGCTATATGAGAGATTTGTCAGGATCAGGGGGCGGCCGCGGGAAATTGCCCTGGGATTTGCCCTGGGTCTGTTTGTCGGCATGTCGCCAACAATGGGAATACAAATGCCGATCGCTGTTTTTTTTGCCGCCATCTTCAAATGGAGCAAAATTTCAGCCGCGTTTGGGGTCTGGATCACCAACCCGTTCACCGCTCCGATCATCTATACCGTCACGTATTTTGTCGGCGCCAATCTTTTAGGGTTGGAAGCGGCCATGAGCCTGCCGCAAGAGTTAAACTGGGATATCGTCAGGGATATGCTCAAGAATGCACCGTTGATTTTCGGTGCCCTGACAGTGGGTGGCGTCCTGCTCGGTTTGCCGCTGGCCGTTTTAGGATATTATCTGGCTTTCGCGGCAGTAAAACAATATCAGCAAAGGATCCAAGCGAAAGTGGCGGCTCAGAAAGCCCGCTTGCGGGTCACCGGACAAAAGGTAAAAAATAAGATCCGCCGTAAATCAGAAGGGCAAAGATAGCGGCCATGGGATTCCGGCTGACACCTGCCGGGCCGCTATGCTGGGTTGTGGTCCGAAATTGACATAATGGCATAAAAAACAAGGATGGTTGCATATGACGCCATGGCTGTATGACCTGATAATGATCTTTTTCGCAGGACTGCTGGTACTGATCAACGGCTTTTTTGTCGGTGCCGAGTTTGCCCTGGTGAAAATCCGAGAAAGTCGGATAGAAGAAATGGTTGAAGAAAGGCGCCCATTTGCTTCGACGGCCGGCTGGTTGGTTGAACGTTTGGATGCATCCCTGTCGGCCTGCCAGCTGGGCATCACCATGGCATCGCTGGGATTGGGCTGGATTGCAGAGCCGGCGGTGGCCCATTTGCTCAGACCCCTGATCGTTTCAGCCGGAATTACCTCTGAAATACTGGTTCACGGGATCGCTTTTACCATTGCCTTCACCACGATTACGGCGTTTCATCTGGTTATCGGAGAACAGGCACCGAAAATCGCGGCGCTTCGACGACCGGAAACGGCCGTGCTGTGGAGTGCCATGCCGCTGAAAATTTTTTATTACCTTTCCTATCCCTTCATGGCGGCGCTGAATTCCACCACCGCCTTTTTGCTCCGCAAAGCCGGCATTCAGGGCGCTTCGGAGCACGAGATCCCGCACAGTGAAGAGGAGATTCGCGCCTTGCTGATGCAGGCCCACATTGCCGGCGAGTTGAGCCGGTCGGAACACCGCCTGATCAATGCCGTCTTTGAATTTGATGAGCTGATCTGCCGGCGGGTGATGCTGCCGCGGGCGGATGTGGTTTACCTGGATGCCAACGATTCGCTGGCCAACATCCTGGCAATTTTTAATCAGACCAAGCATACCCGCTACCCGGTATGTGACGGCTCGTTGGATAAAATCGTTGGGGTGGTGCACATCAAAGATCTTATCGGCAGCTCCTGTGAAACCGATTTCGATTGGCGGTCTGTTATTCGTTCTCCGCAGTATGTCCCCGAGACGATGCCGGTGCGACGGTTGCTGCGCCAATTTCAGTCAACCCGCCAGCACCTGGCGTTTCTGGTAGATGAATACGGAATGGTTTCAGGAATCGTTACCCTCGACAATATTTTAGAGGCCATTATCGGACCGGTGGAAGATGAATTTGACGATGAACAACCGGCAATTATAAGCGAAGGGCCGCAAGTGTATCAAATTTCAGGCAACACATCCATGGATGAAATCAACCAGCGCTTCGCCCTCAAGCTGGAGGCGCATGACGTGGATACGATTGCCGGGCTCATGATGGCACGCACCGACAAACTGCTTGTCCCGGGTGAGCGGGTGGAATTGCCCGGTGCAACTGCCGAGGTGCTGGAAGTCAAGGGGCCCCGCGCCACCCGCATCCGGCTGACGCTTTCAGAACCGCCACCGGACCAGAAAGGAGGCAAACATGACTGAAAAAATCCAAAAAAAAATCATCGTGCCGGTAGACGGCTCCGAGAATGCCTTAAAATCGCTTGATTACATAAATCTTCTTTTTGGCCCGCAACACAATATCAAAACCACGCTGTTTTATGTGATGCCCCGCTTGCCCGCCATCCTCATCGAAGAAATGAAAAAGAGCAAGGAGACCAGCAAGCGCTTGCAGGACATCGAAAGCCGCAACACCGAAATGGCCCAGCAGTTGGTGACGGCTGCCAAAGACCGCCTGCTTGATATGGGGTTCACCAAAGATACGGTGACGGCGGTCTTTCAGAAGATAGATGTCGGCATCGCACGGGATATCGTCCACTGGTCCGAGAAGAACAAGGCCGATGCGCTTATCATTACCACCCGGGGGCGCAGCCGGTTGGAAACGTTTTTCATGGGGGAGATTGCCACCAAGGTTTTGGACTACTGCCGCGTGTGTCCGGTCTGGATGCTAAAGGGCTCTGTTAAGCATAAACACGTGCTGGTGGCCGTCGACAATTCAAAAAATGCCATGCGGGCGGTGGCGCATGCCGGTGTTATGCTGTCCGGCACCGATGTCGACGTCACTGTTTTCCACTCCAAGCGTGACGTGAAACGGTTTGTTCCCTATGCGGTCCTGAATGAGTTTCCGGAAATTCAGAAATTCTGGCGGCGCAAGGCTGGAGAAGTAATTGCCCCGTTTATGCAAAAGGCCAGAGACAACCTGATAGCCGCCGGTATAGACAGCGACCGCATATCGGTCAAAGCCGTTGATGGCAGTCGCCAGGCGGCGGCCGATATACTGGCGGAAGCCCAAAACTGCAAGGCGGGTACGATTTTTATGGGGTTGCGGGGGTATTCCGCTGTGGCGGATTATAAGATGGGAAGTGTCACCCGCAAGGTATTGAATCAGACCCGGGATATGGCGGTGAGCGTCGTACCCTAAGTGGTGGGGAGCGGGACCATGCTGGTTTACATATTGTTTATCATCGGTTTCATCTGCCTCATCAAAGGAGCGGGTTTGCTGGTCGACGGCGCCGCTGCCATCGCCCGGCGCCTGAATATTTCGGATCTCGCTATCGGCCTGACGGTGGTGGCATTTGGGACTTCCCTGCCCGAGCTGTTCGTCAATGTCATTGCCAGCTTCAAGGGCAACAGCGCCATTGCAATCGGCAACGTGGTCGGCAGCAACATTGCCAATATCCTGCTGATTCTGGGGGTTTCAGCCATAATTTTTCCCCTGGCGGTAACCAGAGGCACGGTTTGGAAGGAAATTCCGTTCAGCCTGCTGGCAGCACTGGTTTTGTTTATCACCGCTAACGATGCCCTGCTGGACGGCCCGGGCGCATCGGCCCTAACCCGCAGCGACGGCCTGATCTATCTGGCGTTTTTCACCATATTCGTCTACTACACCGCCTCGATAGCAGCTGCCATCGACGGTCTGGCTGATCACGGGACGACCCGACAGCCGGGCCCGGCAAAGTCAATTGTTTTCATATTGATCGGATTAACGGGCCTGGTCCTCGGCGGCAAATGGATCGTCGACGGTGCGGTGGCCCTGGCCGCCGGGTTCGGAATGAGCGAGTCCCTGATTGGATTGACCATTGTTGCCGTGGGGACCTCGCTGCCGGAGCTGGCCACCTCGGCGGCGGCGGCCTGCAAGCGCAATGCCGACATCGCAGTGGGCAACGTGGTCGGATCCAATATCTTTAATATTTTTTTTGTGCTGGGCTCGAGTGCCTGTGTCAGATCGCTGCCGTTTCAGCCGCAAAACAATCTGGATATCGGCATGGTCGTGATCGCCAGCCTGCTGTTGTTTCTGTTTATGTTCACCGGTAAAAAGCGTTCGCTTGACAGGTGGGAAGGGATCATTTTCGTTTTTTTATACGGCGCCTACACCGGGTACCTCATCTGGTCGGATTAGGTTCGCATGCTTTTGGAAACTGGAGCGGTCACGGCCCCGGTTGGCAGGTCGGAGGAAGGCTACCTTTTGGCGCCGACAAGCTCATACAGCAGCCCTTTCTGGCCCATCAGGTCTTCATAAGTCCCCATCTCTGCTACTTTGCCGGCTTTCATCACCACGATTTTATCGAAATTTTTTATAATATCCAGCCGGTGAACCACGGCCACAAGCGTGGCGGTCCCTTTCCAGTGAGTGTTGAGAACATTTTGAATCCGACTCTGGGAGCGGTTATCCAGGGCCGCGGTGGCCTCGTCCAGGATTAAAATGCCGGGATCCTTCAAAAAGGCCCGGGCAATGGCTATTTTCTGGCGCTGTCCGCCTGAAAGTCTTTCGCCCCGGGTCCCGACCCGGAATTGCAAACCGATCTCCAATATGGTTTCGAGCAGGTCTTCTTCAATTAGAAGCTGGACGATATGTTCGTTAATGGCATCTTGAACCGCAGGATTGGTGGTTTTCAGTTTGCCGAAAAACAGATTGTTGAGGATGGTGTGGGAAAAGATGTAATCTGATTTGCGATAAAAGGAAAAAGCGGCCGGATGTTCTGCGGTGATCATGTTTCTAAAGCTTTGACTGGCCTTTAAAATCTTGGCTTTAAGCTCGTCGGGCATCTTAACCATCTTGTGGCGTCCGGGAATAAAGCGCAGGGCCAATTCAAGCAGCAGGTTGCGTTGCCCAGGATCGGTCAGCAACCGGCTGGTTTGCTTTACAAGGCCGGCCACGCCTGTGTAAGCCTCAAATTCATCCGCCCGGATGGGGCTCTGCTCGAAAAAGGCGGTGTCCGGGGGCAACGCTCTGAGGATATCGACGGTCTGGAGGCAAAGTTGCGTGCCAAGCTCAACAAGCGCGTCGATAAGCTGGGCATCTTTAAGAAACTTGAGAAAAACTGGGTTCTTTGACAGATTGTGTTCCCGGAAGAATTCCAGGTTGGCGCTGCCAAATGTCAGATTTTGCGCCACGGTGGCGTAATCCAGATATTTATCTTTATTGAAAAACTCCACATGATCGGCCAGCGCCTTGCTCAGGCGGCGCACCAATTTCTTGCGAATCCGTATCAGCCCCGGAATCAGGTTGCCATGGGCGTCCTGGTCCAGCACGGCGTTGAGGCCGAACCGCAATACATCAGGAAACAAACCGGGAAACAAACCGGTTTGCTGGATGGCCTCGATGAGCCGGTCGCGGTCGGGCAAAACCGCCTGACTATTTGGCTGGCCGGGTCCCATTTTGGAAACAGCGCCGTAAAGCAGGTTGTCTTGAATAGAACCATCGAAAATGAAAGGCGTTTGGGATACCAGGCCGATGTTGACAGCGACGTCGCGCTTGGTCAATTCGGCAACTTCATGCCGGCCGATAAGCACACTGCCAGCGGTGTACTTGTACAGCTGGCCGATGCATCCGGCCAGGGTGCTTTTGCCGCTGCCCGAAAATCCCACCAGCGCCAGTTGTTCACCGGCTGCGAGGGTCAGGTTGACATCGTTTAACAGTTGGACGCCCTCAGCGGCCGTAAACGAAAGGCCTTTGATCTCGATGTTGCCGTCCAGTTCAAACGGCTGGCGATCTGTGGGCTCGGTTGCAAACTCGGGCATAAAATCAAAATACTCCAGGGTTCGGCGGTAACTGACAGCTGCTTCCTGGTAGGACTGATAAAGATCGATGAGCTCCTTCCATGGATCGAAGAGCCTCTCCTGGGCCGATAAAAAGGCCACCAGGGCGCCCAGCTGGATTTGACCCTTGATGGTCAGATAGCCGCCCAGCAGAAAAATAAGGAACGGACTGAAGCTAGTAAACAAATTGCTGCTGACCTTGATGCCCTGGCGGTAAAGGTTCCAGGCAACCCGGATTTTTTGCAGCTGGCGTGCCATCACATCGAACTTGCTGATTTCGATATGATGGGCGGCATTGGAATGAATTTCATGGATGCCGGAGACGGCTTCGGCAATCTTGCCTGAGAACTCACGGGACTGGTCGACCCGTCTTTTGTTCTCCTCGTTGGCGCGTCGCTGCAGTTTGGGCAAAACGAAAAGGGCCAGGGGGTAAATGGCGAAAGAGATTGCCGCCAGCAACGGGTTGAGCCAGAAAAGATAGGCTGTAAAGGCGATCAGGCTCAGCGCACTGGTCAGCGGGACCGCCACGGCCAGCCCAACAAAGTCACCCACCGTTGCCAGTTCGGAGATGAAGGACTGGACCACCATGCCGGGTTGGGTTTTTCTGAAAAAACTCAGCGGCAGGCTCAGCATGTGACGGTATAATTGCTGGCGCATAGCGGTCAGGGCGTGTTGCCCGATGATCGTCTGAAGATAGCTGATCAGAAATTTAAGGGCCCCGGCTGTAACGACGGCGGCCAGATATATGCCGCAGTAGATCAACAGCCGATCAAAGGCCTTGAGATAGATCGCCTGGTTAACAATACGTTTTTGCATTTCCAGCGGGATGATGCGGATGAGGACGACAACTATCACCGTCAGCATCAAAAAGACCTTAAGCATTCGATTTCCTGCGAGAATCCAGGAAAGCATCGATCTTTTTAAAATGGGCGTCTGGGTAGGATTCATAATCAAGGGCTCCATCACAATGAATGCGGCGTTTTTTATTTAGCGGAAACCACCCCCGTTTTTACAATTCGTGTTGTTCAACTTTTATTGACATACAGGCGTGATTAAGCCAATATCAGCCTTATACTTGCAGTCATTTTAAAGTACTTGTCAAGAATTATAGTCTGACGATTAACATGACCCCATGGACCATGGAGGCCGCCAAATGACAGAGCTGACCGCATGGAAAAAAGAAGAACTGGACAAACTCAGAAAAGATCTGGGTTTTCTATTCAGAAGATTTCGGCAGGGGTTTGGCGTGCCGCGGGCCTTTCTGGAAGGGGCTGATATGTTTGCCACCACCCTGACGGAAACCGAAGATTACATTGTTTTCAAAACCGAGCTTACCGATGTCCGGGCGGATGATATTCAACTATCCGTCACCGATGACCGGCTGCATCTGGCGATAAAATCCCGCCAGGATTCCACCCGGCAGGGCACCCATTTTCAGAGTATCACGACACGCACGCGCTCGCTTTCACGATCCATAGCACTGCCCTGCCGGATCGTGGCCGATGATGTCAAAGCCACCTACCGGGACAATATTCTGGAAATTACGTTGCGCAAATGCCGGCCGGAACAAGCGCGAGGAATCACCATAGAGGTCAAATAGGCATCCAGCGCTGACCGGCCCGAACCAATGTGCCTGCCACGATGCATTTGATTGCCACATCAAGGCTTCAATTAATAGACCTGCCGCAGAGGAGGAGAGCGATGACCCAGGAAATCTCTAACCGCCAAATTCCAATCAAGGACCTCAGGTGGAGACTGGACCCATCTACGCTGCCGTTTGATACAACGGAAACCCTCCAACCCTTAAAAGAAATTATCGGTCAGCAGCGGGGGGTCGAAGCATTTCGTTTCGGCATCGATATGGACAAACCGGGCTACAACGTGTTTGTCACCGGCGCCGCCGGGTCGGGACGAATGGCCACTGTCAAGCGCTTGCTGGAAGAGATGTCCAAGAAAGACGGGACCCCCGAGGACCTGTGTTATGTGAATTGCTTCAAAAACCCGGAGTCACCGGTTCTGATCCGGCTTCCCGGCGGAACCGGCAGCATTTTCAAACGGGATGTCAAGAATCTGGTCGATCGACTCAAGAAGGAAATTCCGCAGCTTTTCGAGAGCCAGGAATACATGAATATGAAAAAGGAGATCACCGATACCTATGAGAATCAGGCCGGTAGTTTTTTTAAAAACCTGGAAAAAAAGGTCAATGCGGAGGGCTTTGCGATTGTCGATGTCCAGATGGGCCAATTCAAACGACCGGAGGTGATGCCGGTGGTTGATGGCAAACCTGTTCCCATCGAACAGCTTGAAGCCATGGTCGAAAAAGGCCGGTTTCCGAAAGACGAATATGAGTCCCTGAAGGAAAAGCAGGGCACGCTGCGCAAGGAGATCGAACAGATTTTTATTGAGCTGCGAGAGCTTCAAAAGGAAATCCACGAAAATATCGAAACCATGGATCGGGCCATATTCATGAAAACGGCCGGTGACCGGGTGCGGCCCTTGGCTGAAAAATACGGCACCAGCAAGATCCAGGCGTACTTCCAGGGCATGTTGGAAGACATGGCCGACAATTTGAAAATATTCAGTCCCCAGACTCCACTTCAGATTCCGGGGCTGCCGCCGGTGATGACCGCCGAGGTTGATCTGTTTCAACCCTATGACGTGAATTTGCTGGTCGACAACCAGGGGCGCACTAGTCCGCCGGTCATCATTGAGGACTATCCCACCTATCGCAACATTTTCGGGGCGATTGAACGCGTCGTGGACCGCAGCGGCGTCTGGCGCACGGATTACAGCAAGATCAAGGCCGGATCCCTGGTAAAGGCCAATGGCGGTTTTCTGGTTATCAACCTGAGGGATGCCATTATCGAACCGGGCGTCTGGCAGGCGATGAAGCGGGCACTCAAGAGCAAAAAGATTGAAATTCAAACCTTCGACCCGATGTATTTTTTCACCACCACCGGTTTGAAACCGGAGCCCATCGAGTTAAAAGTCAAGGTGGTCATCATCGGCGACACCTATCTTTATCAACTTCTGGACTATTACGACGATGATCTGAAAAAAATTTTCAAGGTCAGGGCCGACTTTGACACCGCCATGAACAGGGACGATCAGAGTATTCTTCAGTTCGCGGAATTCATCAAAATGGTCTGCGTTGAAGAAAAGCTCAGACCATTTGACCGCACGGCCGTGGCCGCGCTCATCGAGCAGGCCGTTCGGATGGCCGGACGGCAGGAAAAAATTTCGACAAGTTTTCCAGCCATTACCGACCTGATCCGCGAGGCTGACTTTTATGCCGGCCGGGACCAAAAGGAGGTTGCCGCCGAAGCGCATGTCGACAGCGCCATCCAGGCGCGCATATTCAGATCCAATCTGACGGAAGAGCGGATTCAGGAAATGATCGACCGGGGCACGTTGATGATTGACGTGGAGGGTGAAGTGGTCGGCCAGGTCAACGGTCTGGCCGTCTACTCCCTGGGCGACTACATGTTCGGTAAACCGGCCCGGATCACCGCTTCGACATCGATGGGCCGCGCCGGCCTGATCAACATCGAGCGCGAGGCCGACATGTCCGGCAATACCCACAACAAGGGCGTCTTGATCCTTGGCGGTTATTTGAGAAAAAAGTATGCCCAGAACAAACCGCTCACCATGAGCGCCAGCATTGCTTTTGAACAGTCCTACAGCGGGGTCGACGGCGACAGCGCATCGTCGACTGAAATTTACGCGCTGCTGTCCGCATTGTCCGGGGTGCCAATTAAACAGAATATTGCCGTGACCGGCTCGGTCAATCAAAAAGGCGAGGTCCAGGCCATTGGCGGAGTCAACCATAAGATCGAGGGCTTCTACGATTGCTGCCGGCACAAAGGCCTTACCGGCGAGCAGGGGGTCATGATACCCCGGAGCAATGTCAAGGATCTGATGCTGCGCAAAGATGTCGTGGCCGCTGTAGAGGAGGGCCGGTTTACAATTTATGCCGTCACAAATATTGACGAGGGTATTGAAATTCTCACCGGAAGACCGGCCGGTGGATTAAAGCCCGACGGAAGCTATTCCGAGGGCAGCATTAATTTTAGGGTCGATCAAAAATTACAGGAGCTGGCCGAGGGCATCAAAGATTTCGCCGGCGGCCAGGAAGCGCCGAACCGGCCCGGCAAATGCCAGTCCTGTTGAGGGCGAAACATGAAAAAGATCATTGAAATGGGTTATGTTGCAGTGTTACTTTGCGGGCTGCAGGTAGCGGCGGCTCATGGCCAGCTGATTCGATTTTCCGATATCCAGCCGGAGCTCGAAACCAACCTGGCGTCCCTTGTCCGTATCACTGACCAGCTCGAAGAGGTCCAGGCCGCCATGGATGCTTCGGGCAAAGCCAATGAAAATTATAACCAGCAGAAAAACATATATTTGTCCTCGACGCTGGCCATTTCCACCATCAGTGCGGTCTGCGAATACGAGACCAACCTGTTGGCCCTGTTTATCGATTTAAAGGAGAAAAACCGCCGCAAGTACTACGATGTCAGAATTAGCAGCCTGGAGACCTCGGTCCGGCAAATCGAAAACATGTACCGGCAAATACAGATCAACTACACCATATTTCCGCCGAACTTTTTTGAAGCCCCTCTGGTGCGCAACGAGCGCCTGGCAATACAAGCGGCCGTCGAACGCTTAAAGCGCTGCAGCGAATTGTTAAAATCGGTCAATCAGAAATGAGGCGGGATTTTTTAACAACACCAGCACGCATTGGAAACTGGCCCCGGGCAAGCTAAGCCCGGGGATTAACTTCACACCCGGGAGCGAATACCAAATGCTGCGTTTTGTCAAACGGACCTCCAAAAAAGTCGGGTTGTCCCCGGGAATGTTGGTTCATACCGGCGAGCAGAAGATGGAAAAAACCACCATTTCCATCATCGTCTATGATCCGGAAAACCTGACCGAAAAAGAACTGCCTTCCATCGAAGAGACCTACCCGTACAGGGACGCGCCCCCCGTCACCTGGATCAATATCAACGGCCTGCATGATGTGGAGATTATCGAGAAAATCGGCCAGCACTTCAACATCCACCCCCTGACCCTGGAAGATGTCGTCCACACCGCCCAGCGGCCCAAGGTTGATGATTTTGAGAATTATCTCTATGTGGTGCTAAAGATGCTTTCCTTTGAGGAGCAGACCGGACATATCCTGTCCGAACAGATCAGCCTGATTCTGGGCGATAACTTCCTGTTCTCCTTCCAGGAGCAGAAAGGGGATGTCTTCGAAACCGTGCGCCAGCGCATTCGCCTTGCCAAAGGGCGCATCCGCAGATCAGGGGGTGATTATCTGGCTTACGCCCTGACGGATGCCGTGGTGGATCATTATTTTGTGGTGCTTGAAAAAATGGGTGAAAAAATCGAGCGCCTGGAAGAGGAACTGCTAAAGGAACCCTCAGCCACAACCCTGGAAACCATCCACGGGCTCAAGCGCGAGATGATCTATTTTCGCAAGCAAGTCTGGCCCCTGCGCGAAGTCCTCAACTGGCTGGTAAAAGATCAGTCATCGCTGATAAAAGAAACAACCCAGGTGTTTTTGCGTGATATCTACGACCATACGATCCAGGTGGTCGATACGATCGAGTCGCTGCGAGACGTGCTTTCCGGGCTGCAGGACCTCTACCTGTCCACGATCAGCAACCGCATGAACGAGGTGATGAAGGTGCTGACCATCATGGCCACCATCTTCATTCCGCTGACATTTATTGCCGGCATTTACGGCATGAATTTTGAGTTCATGCCGGAGCTCAAATGGAAGTGGTCATATCCCTTGTTGTGGCTGGTGTTGGTGTCGATCTTTGGGTGCATGCTTCTCTGGTTTAAACGCAAAAAATGGCTGTAACGACCCAGATGCACCTGTCGGCTCTATTCTGATGACCACGGCCGCAATCTTACTGGTTGTCGGTTGCGGGTTGGTCGGAACTTTCCTCGTCTGTGCCGGCGGTATCCTCCTTTTGCTCCGATCCATCTGTCCCGGTTTCAGCATCCGAATCACCGGTTTCATTTTCGGCGGGTTCCTCGTTCGTTTCGGCGACTTCATCCGGTTCTGCGGCGGTGGCGTCGCCTTGCTCCAGCTGGCGATTGTCCTCTTCAAGGTCTGAGAGTTCCTGGTTTGGCAGGGCGGACGGCGGCACCGCTCTGGCAGGAAAAGCATAGGACCGCTGGACCGATTCGTCGTCAGATCTTCTGCCATCGAACGCATTGGATCGATCTTCAGACGCCACGACCTCATCGAAGATGATTATTTTGATGGTGCGGTCTGAACTGTAGATGATGGCGTTGTTCAACTTCCGCAGGATCCTTTTGAGACCCTTGTGCAACGGTTCATCGTTGATGGAAGCGCTGATGAGAAAATTCTCCCAGCTCTCATCGAAGATAAACCGATAGCCTGTGGTCGCCGCGATGTCATCCAGAACCTTGCCCAAAGGCTGGTCGACGAACTCCAGGGAGATGATTTCTTCTGCCACCGTCGCCCCACAAAAGCCCGGATTCGAGATGAATCCGCCGGCGATCCCCATCAGCAGAAGTACGGCCAAGATCTTCAGGTGGTTAAACTTAGGCCCAGACCGGCTGCTCGCGCTGGTCACGCCCCGGGTATTCGCGATCATGTTCTTGTGTTTTAAAAACAGCATAGCTGTTGATCAATATCCTTTTGTTAAGCCCTGCCCTGTTTCGGTTAAACTTTCGCGTCCGAAACTGATGTTATGCAAAAAGGGTGCACATCAGAAATCCACCGTAAATCGAGCTTATCGGGATTAAACCACCCCAACGACCGGAATCGGCGATTCCGAATTCAGGGCTGACCGAACGGCATTTCGGAATGGATAGTTCCGGTTTGGCTTCTGGAATTTTGATTTATCCGGTCAAACAAGGGCGAATGACAATGTGCACGTATTTTGCTTGTTACTAGACTTAAACCGATCAACGTATATATCGTCTGCCAGGGAGGAGCTTTAATGCTTGATAATAATCTAATCCGCGAAGAAGTCACTTTAATTGGTTTTGTATATGAGATTGAAGAGGGGCGCTGGGTAACCGGGATCGGGATATCCACCGGAGACGAGTCGTATATTGTCGAAAAGAACCAGATGGGCGAGGCGCTCAGCAAAGAGGTTGAAAACGATGTCCGCGTCAGCGGGTATATCTCCAAAGGGCTCGACGGCCAAAACCGAATCCTGGTAACCGCTTATGAAGTTTTGGCCGATGAATTTAATCCCGACACCTACAACGATCTGTTGGACGAGGAGATGCAGTAGCCGGCGGGTACGGGCCGCGGCGGACTGTTTTGGCATTCCCCCCGGCCCGACCCCATGTGGTCATTAAAAATCTAAACTGGCCGGCTCGTAGTATGCCTTCGGTTTTTTGCAGGAGGGGCACTTGGCTGGCGGTTCAGTGCCTTCAACAATATAGCCGCAAACCCCGCACTTCCATTTGATGGGCTGCTCGCGTTTAAAGACCGTGCCGGCTTCCACCATCTCCATCAGTTTTTTATAGCGCACGCGGTGATGGGCCTCGATTTTGGCGACCTGTTTGAAAGCCATGGCGGCTTCTTTCTCGCCTTCTGCCTCGGCCTCCGCGGCAAAATCCGGATACATGCTCTCGACTTCGTGGTCTTCGCCGCCAAAGGCCTCTTTGAGATTGGCGAGGGTGTCCCCGATGCCATTGAGCAGTTTCAGGTGGTCCTTGGCATGCTGCATTTCATTGAAAGCGGTTTCTTCAAAAATCTTGGCGATGTAATGGTAACCTTCCTTCCGGGCAACTTCGGCAAAAAAGGTGTACTTGTTGCGGGCCTGGGACTCCCCGGCAAATGCAGCCTGTAAATTGTCTGTGGTCTTACTCATTTTTTTCTCCTTTCGGTTTAGGTTGGTTGAATTATGTAAGAATAATCCCCAAAAGGGGGGGCAATATGGCTGCTTTGGCTTTTAAAAGTTAAGGGGTCGTGGCGCATTTTTCACATATCCCTTTGAAGACGACCCGGCTGGAAAGAACCCGAAAGTTTTGTCGAACTTCATCCGGTATATCCAGGTTGTTGTATTGATCGTTATGAAAATCGATTATGTTGCCACAGGAAACACAGTGCAGGTGGTGATGGTCGGCCACGTCGGGGTCGAAGCGCTTGGCACCGCCGTAAACCTCTACGATATCCGCAATGCCGATTTGGGCAAACGTCAGCATCGTGCGGCTGACGGTATCGTAGGAAATATTGGGAAATTCTTTTTTAACGATTTGAAACATGGCATCCACGGTGGGGTGCTCGGTCGAAGTGAGTAATTCTCGATAAATCGCCATGCGCTGTGGTGTTACCTTGAGATGGCTGGCTTTGCATATTTCAGCAAATCTCTCCAGCCGCGGATGTTTAGCCTGTCCCTGCATATGGCACTTAAATAAGAATGATTATTATTTGTCAATAAAAATTCGATCCTATACACAATATTAAAGGAAAGGCTGCATCGATAATGATCATTTTCCAATGCTTTCGGACACCGGGGGAAAGGTTGGAAAAGTCCGGGAGGTCTGGAAGACCGACATGGCTTCTGACTGATCAAGACATACTTAAAAAAATTAGGGGCTCCGAATTGGAGCCCCTTTTGGTTGAATTTAAGAAAATGGCAGAAATGAATCGACTTAGGCCGCTTCCATGTCGCGGCGGTCGGCCATATCCATCAACACGCGTTCGCGGGCCTTGTCGATGCCCAGCTGTTTGCGTTTTTTGTCGATGTGGGCAATCATTTTTGCTGCAATGTCATGGGGATCAACGGCAAATCCCCATTTGCCCATGCCCCGCTGTTCCAGTTCCTCAAACAGATGCTTATGGAACTTGGTGCCTTCGACGATGGGAAAGGTCACGCCGAACACGGTGTAGACACCCGAAGCCACGAAATACTGGCCGATGGCAATGGCTTTTTCACTCATGTATTCCGGGGCACATCCGGCCACCGGCAGATCGGCAATGCTTTCACCCAGACCACCGGTTTTAACCATCTCGGTACAGGCAATCAATATGCGGCTGTTGTCGACACAAGCGCCGCAGCCCAATACCGGCGGCATTCCGACGGTTTCGCAAACCTCTTTCAGACCCGGTCCGGCCAGATGGGCGGCTTCCGGTGTGGTCAGGCCGGCCTTGGCCAGGGCGATCTGGGAACAGCCGGTCTGAACAACCAGCACATCGTTTTTAATCAGTTCCTTGACCAGTTCCACATGAACGTAGTCCTGTTTCATCCTGGGGTTGGTGCAACCGACAACCCCGGCAACGCCGCGGATGCGGCCGTTGATGATGTTGTCGTTCAGCGGTGTATAGGAGGCCCGGAAGGTCCCGCCGAGCATGTAATTGATGTATTCATGGGAGAAACCGTGAACGCCCGTGTTGACAATCTGGGGAATTTCGATCGGCATATTGCGGTTTTTGAAGCGGCCGATGGCCTGGATGACGATTTCATCGGTGCATTCCTTGGGTTTGTCTTCATGAAACTCGACATGGACGGCGCCTTCAATGTGGCAGCGCGGGTTGGTGGTGATCAAGGGGGTATTGTAGCAGTCCGCCACTTTTACCAGGCCCTGCTTGATACACTGCACATCCACACCCATGGCATCAACGGCGCCTGTGACCAAAACGGCCTCGGTGGACATAAAGTTACCGGCATGGGGCACGCCGTGACGTACGAACATCTCCAGTCCGGAGCAGCACATACCTACCAGGTTGATGCCCTTGGCCCCGGCATCTTTGGCGGCCTGGATCAGCGTGGGTTCGTTAACGGACTCCACCATGGACTCGAACAGATTGGGTTCATGCCCGTGGATGATGATATTGACCTGGTCCTCTTTCAGGACACCCATATTGACCTCTACCGCCACCGGCGCCGGCGTGCCGAACAGGATATCGGATATTTCAGTGGCAACCATGGAACCACCCCAGCCGTCAGCCAGTGCTGCGCGGCTGCAGGCTTTGGTGATATTTTCATAATGCTGATCCACGCCCATGGTGGAGCGGTGCATCAACTCCATAATCTCGCGCATGGCGCCGCGGGGAACGATGCCCTCCTTGCGCCAGGTTTCAAGGGTCTTGGCCGGCACGCGTTTGGCAAACGGAATCTCGCCGTCGACCTGGGTGTAGGTGCGTTCGAGCTCGTGGTAGAGATCCATGGCGATATCTTTGAAATCCCGGTCCTCGGTTTCGATACCAATGGATGCGGCCACTTCAATACATTTTTGCGGATTTTTAACGCCATAGTCCTGGATTTTGCCGCTTAAGACATCACGGAACAGATCGAGCATGCCCATACCGTGGTCGGTGTGGGCCGCGCTGCCAGCGCACACGGCCCGCGCAAAGTTGCGCGCCATGATGGTATCGATGGTGGCGCCGCAGACACCCACCTTGGCGTAAGGATCTTTGGCATTGAGGCGGCACGGGCCCATGAAGCAGTGCTTGCAGCAGGCCGAATCAGCCCCGATGGGGCAGGCCTTCATATTGGCCGCCCGGTCAAAAGCGGTCTCGACACCGTCTCTGCGGGCCTTCGCAAGCATCTGGGCGGTGGCATCACAGGTGGTTAACTCGCTGATTTCAATCTCCTTTTTTTCTTTCCCGGAGATAATTTCTTTTTTCGCCATTTATTGCCTCCCTTCGTGGAATTATGATAAATTATAGTGGCTTGATAAATTGTTTAGACGAGATTACGGAAACTCAATTAGGGCTGACATCGGGTAGAAATTTAGTAATGATTATCGTTTACGATTATTTGAATCTAAAATTTTTGTCAAGCAATAAACGTCCAGGAATCAAATAAAATTACAAAATTCATGCCACAATGTGTTAGATGGAAAAAATTCTTTCAACCCGGCTGACTATAAGGTTAACTAACTGAAATTTAATTAAAAATTTTTTTTACGGCAACATCCGGTGTGCGTATGGAACGGCCCGGATTTGTCTTATGATACAGGTATGTATCAAACAGCTTTTGAGACGCTTGGCCAGGATTACAAGGGTTGCATAAACCCCGGGCCAGGGGCGTCACATCTTACCACTACACGCATCGGTATAAACAATCCTGTGGAATGCAACTCGATTCCGTCACACAGGACCGCTCCCCGGCGGGCCAGGCCTTCAACCCCATGATCCACCGGACAGATGAAATGTCGGCAAACCAGCCCTGAAAGTTCCGGTTCGGCTGCTGCCGGCTAAAAGTGTCTCAAGCGTCTCATCGACGCCTATTCATCGCCCATGGGTGGGATCTCTTAAAGTAACATACTTAAATATTTAGATTTTATGAGTTTACAGATATTTGAATGCAGTTGGTACGAATCTTGATTGCGGTTAGGTTGCGGGGCTGATGAAATTTAAAATTTTTATGTCATTATCAGGCGATTTTTGCTATGGTACCAGATTATCTAAATTTGTATCATTTTAGAGACTTGGCAATGGATGCAGGCCGTCCCCGTTTTAATATTACCAGTGGTGTTGACCCTTAAATTTTGAAAGGATAATTTCATGTCTCAAGCTGAAGAAACCCCGCAACCGGACGTTAAGATATTTTCTTTGAGCACCTGCAGTCACTGTAAAGCCACCAAGAAGTTTCTGGGTGAATGCACCATCAAATATGAATTCGTCGACGTTGATTTACTCAAAGGCGATGAACGCAAAGCCATCATTGAGGATGTTAAAAAATTTAATCCTCGCTGTTCTTTTCCCACCATCATTATCGGCGATAAGGTTATTGTCGGATTCAAGGAAAAGGAAATCAAGGAGGCCTTGGGAATGTAATGGATGCACAAGAGCTGTATGACAGAATGAAAAAAGTCCAGGAAGCCAAAGGGTATTATTTCAACAAGGATAAAGAGCGCACCTTTGAACTGCTCGAAGCCCTGCTGGTAAACAAAGCGCGCTGCGGATACATGGGCTGTCCCTGCAGACTGCTGGCCGATGATCGGGATGCCGATCGGGATATCATTTGCCCCTGCGTTTACAGTGTGCCGGATATCGAAGAATTCGGCAGCTGTTATTGCAATCTTTATGTCTCCAGCGACTGGAATGAGGGTAAAATTGCCCACGAATATGTACCCGAACGGCGACCGCCGGACAAAATGCCCTTTTAGTCATCCGCCGGTTTGAAAAGGCCGGCGTGCCTGAGTGTGCCGCCGGCAGCGTTCTTGACTTTTCTCTAAAAAACAGCATTTTTATGGTATGCCCGGTTGCTCGAACATCCACAATCCCGGCTTCTGGATTTTCAATGCCGAGATTTAACCATAAAGGGAGGAGTTTTCAATGAGTGACATCGTTAAAAAAGAAGTCTGTAAATGTGAAAACTGTGGCAACGAGGCTGAAATGGTCGTGACGTGCTCTTTGCCAGATGCCGAAGCAGAACAAAAGCCTGAAAAACGAGTCTTGGGGACGGCCACCTGCAGCCACTGCGGCAATGAAGCCGATATGTGGATCGACCTGTAACCAGGCATGGATTCTCTCAACGTTCAAACCACGCAAAGAGGTGCTAAATGGAAGAATGCAAACCAATCTTAAATACAGGCCTGCGGGGGGTGGTCATCGCCGATACCAGAATATGTGAAGTCGACGGCGCCAACGGGCGCCTGATTTATCGGGGGTATCTGGTGCAGGACCTTGCCGAAAAAGCAACCTTTGAGGAAGTTTCTTTTCTGCTGCTCTATGAGAAATTACCCAATAAGGAAGAGCTGGGCGCCTTCAAACAGCAACTGGCAGCCGAAAGAGCGCTGCCGCCGGAAGTAATCGCCGCGATGAAGACCCGTCCCAAAGAAGCTTTGCCCATGGACGTTTTGCAGGCGGTTGTGCCGATGCTGGCCAACCACGACCCGGACATACGGGATCAATCCCAGGCTGCCGTCCTGCGAATGGCCACCCGGCTGATCGCTAAATTCGGATCGGTTATCGCGGCCTGGCATCGAATTCGCAACGACCAGGAACCGGTTGAACCGTCTCCCGATCTGGACCATGCTGCCAATTTCCTCTACATGCTCAGCGGTGAAATTCCCGATGAGGAGGTGGCCCGGTATCTGGACAAGGCCC
>WOR8_10001670_pt1 | contig 23191 bp, 19 predicted proteins | sample DeeMarSeWOR38_10_FD_19890 | JGI IMG/M metagenome (IMG submission 19890) | reverse complement strand
TAGAGTCAACTTCTAAAATCTTTGTTACCTAAAAATTTTCTTTGAGACATCCATGTCATGATATACCAGTCATTGTCACTTACTAATTGACTTAGTCCATTGAAAACGTTGTCAAATCTTGGCCTCTCATAAGCAACTGCTATTAAGACACTTATGAGAGAGGTATTTTAAAATAATGGTAGATAAGAGGTTGTATGGTTGTATCTCGGTTGTATGGATTTTGCGAGTGACATTTGGGCCATTTTGGCGTTTTGATGTCACTCTATTTTGGCTTCTATTTTCGGCAATTTTTCTCGCCATTTTTCAGCTTTTTCTGGCTTGTTCCAGGCTTCATAGAGATCGATAAGGTTTTCTAAAGACTCTATAGTATGTGGATGAGTGTCGCCGAGTTTGAGGCGGCGGCCTTCGACGGCTTCGAGAAAATATTTCTCTGCTTCTTCGTAGCGCTCTTGCTTTTTGTATAACACGGCGAGGGAATTTGAAGATGCAAGAGTATCTTCATGATAATCGCCGAACTTGATGCGTTGACATTTCAAAGCTTCTCTGAGCAAATTTTCTGCCTCAACGAAGATGCCTTGATCAGTAAAAATCCTTCCAAGACAGCACATGGTTCTTAAAGTTACTGAATGCTCGTTACCCAGTTCCTGGCGCATGGTCCAAAGTGCAGCTTCGCATAATTGTTGCGCCTCATCGTATTGACCCTGTTGTATCGTATTGACCCTGTTGTCTGTAAATTTCAGATAGTTTTGTCCTGCATTCTAAAACTGTCGCATTCTGAGAATCAGGCTCCTCCTGAAGCACTTTATGATAAATCTGCTCTGCCTCATCGTATCGGCCTTGGACCGTGTAATTCTCTCCCTGTTTAATTCTGGCCATTCTTCGAACAAAAGGAACGCTCACAGAGTTCCAGAGTCTTGTCCAGCCATTCCTCTGCTTCTTTGTTTCTGCCTAAGTACACGTAAGTTTGACCGATGTTCATCATAAACATCATTCCCAATCCACTCAATTCGCCGTATTCTCTTTGTGTGATCTTAATTTGTTCGGTCCACCGTTGAATTGCTTTATCATGTCGTCCCTCTAGAAAATCAACCCAGCAAATCAAATTAACTGTATTAATAGTTTGTGTATGCTCAGGGCCGTAGTGTTGTAGATAGATTTGATAGGACTTCTCCACATGGCCTCTGGCGAGTTCTGGTTTATTAATATTCAGATATCCTTGGCCCAGCGTAGCACGGATTTTTGCTTCAACCAGCGGCTGGTCCTCGAATTTGCCCTCAAGTTTTTCCGTTGCGTTATGCAAAATATAGTCAAGATCTATTTCCTGCATCTCCGGAAAGCTTTTATCCCCAAGAATATCTTTCACAAGGTAATCGGATATTGCTGTTGCTTCTACTAAAGCTTCTTCTGCTCTGAAATACATAATCCCAATTCCAGTTAAGCCAAGAATGAGTGTGAACGCCACTGCGATAACTGCTGCTGATAATACAGCGTGTCGTCTGATGAACTTCTTTACACGATAGAGGCTTGTCGGTGGCCCGGCGATTAATGGTTTGCCCGTCAAATAGTTCTTGATATCGTCTGCCAGTTCCGAGGCCGACTGGTATCGCCCTGACCGTTCCTTACTCATGGCCTTTAGTGGAATCCATTCGAGTTCCTTGCGAAGATGTCTTGCCAAAGTCTTGATTTCCATTTGCCTGTTTTGGGCAATTGTCTCGGCCTGATCCCCGAGTTTTGCCAGTCGAGTGCTGGGTGTTTTGGGATCGATTTCGCGGATCGTTCTGCGGATGTTTTCAATACCACTGTCGCGAAGTTTTTCAGCATCGAACGGCAGAACGCCGGCGAGTAGTACATACAGAAGCACTCCTAATGAATAAACATCCGAGCGCGTGTCGATATCCTCGGTAGCCATATCGGCCTGCTCCGGGCTCATGTACTCCGGCGTGCCCAGCAACTGGGTATCTTCGGTCTGAAGTGTACGCTTGGTCACCGGTTTATCGGTGGCTTTTGCGACGCCGAAGTCGATGATTTTTGGGATAGATTGTTCATTTTCAACTGAAACCAGAATGTTCGACGGTTTGATATCTCGATGAATTATCCCTTTTTGATGGGCATGCTGTACTGCTTGACAGACCTGTACGAAAAGACTGAGCCGATCTTCTATGGTGATTTTATTATCATCACAATATTCGGTAATGGGTATTCCCTTGACGTATTCCATGACAAAGTATGGACGGCCATTGAGCGTCAAGCCCGCATCAAAAACTCCGGCTATATTCGGATGCTTCATGAGTGCAAGCGTCTGCTTTTCCGCTTCAAAACGTGCAATAACTCGTTTGGAATCCATGCCGGGCTTGATGACTTTTAAAGCAACCTGTCGCCTGACAGGCTCTTCCTGCTGGGCAAGGTACACTATTCCCATGCCTCCTTCGCCCAAAACGCTCAGTAGCCTGTAGGGACCAATCTTACTACCAAGTCCTTCTGCAAACCGATCGAGTGAGGCACCAGATATGTCCTCCACATCCTCATCCAATGACCAAGCGAGCAGCTTGTCTAATTGTTCGGGATCTGCACCAAATGCGGAAGATTTGTCATTCATACCAGCAAATCCTTAAGTTAATCCTCAAAGTGTTCTCTTAATTTGCATAAACCTGTTCAAAATGGCACATCAAAGAAGAACTACATAATATAATCCGTAAATTTATCCTGGTTTTTGCGCGCTTTAGCTAAAAATTTTCAATAAATCCTGCCATTCCTTATCAATATCTTCTTCTGCCAAGACTGTATTAGCCAGGTTTCGTCTCAGTGCTGCTTTGAAACGTCTTTTGACAGTAAGTAGCATGTTAAAAGCACGAGATTCACTCTCTATGCCTAATCGAGCACAAATAGACTTCATCGGCTGCGATTCCCTGTTTTCCAGCGTTGGCAAAAGTACCTTATCCCGGAAGATATTCCAGTGCATTTGCAGATCCTGTACTTCACATTCAGCCTGTACTTCTGAAAGCGTCCGGTCAATCAGGTCGGACTTCCACATGTACGTGAAACAATCTTCTGGGCTGCGTTCAAGAATCGTCTGTGGAAGCTCAGGGGGATCACTAATATCGAGTGGAACAAGCTTGTGGTCGGGTATGCGTGACTTGGCTGCCCCTTTTCTCTTCTGGTCTATGAGAAACTGGTTAAGAGTATGCAATAGAAATGAACGGAATCGTCCTCTTGAAGGATCTGTACGTTCCACAATACGACGGCCGAGAACGATTTCGTGAAAGAATCCTTGGGTAAGGTCTTTGGCTTCTTCATTCGGATAACCTTTGCGTCGAATATAACAGTAAACTGGTTTCCAATATCGCTCAAGCAGCAAACCTATAAGCGCCTGGTCCTTGTCCTGATGCTGCTTTATACCCTCAATCAAAGACCAGTGAGTTGTAAGGAATGAGTCCCGAATTCCCCCCATATCTGTCTGATCTTTGTATTCCATAGCTCTTTTATTATGAAAATAGACTCTTTGACTGGCTGCCTCTACTATTAATTTTAACATCTGGACACCATATTGTCAAAGTTGCCGTTGTTACCTCTTCAGATCAGTGCAACCAAAAATTATTCAAAAAAATCCATGAGATGAGCAAAATCCACAGATTTCATACGGTTTATATGATAGAGGCTTAGGCTATTGATTGAAGATAGCCAATAATGATCGAAGGTCCTTGGATATAGGGCAGAAAGGATGGTGTAGTATGAAATGCTTAAATACTTAGTAAGTGTTCGGCGAAGCTCATCTTTTTTATTTGTGAGGTTTAGCTACAATGCGTTTTTCCCCCAGGAGAGTTTCAGTAAATTGTATGTGGAAAATCCCGAATTAACAATTCTTGAAAGGAGAAATGACGATGACTAAGAAAAGAAAAACAACGTCAGATTTAGTATTCAAATCAAAACCACAATTGGCAAGAGCGGTTCTTGCTGCCACTCTTGGTTTTGTTGTTGCAGTTGCACTCGGGGAAGTTGCAGGAGTGCAGGCAGCTACTATCACGGTTAACCAGGATGGAAGCGGTGACTATACCGACATTCCTCCGGCAGTTTTCGCTGCTGCTCCTGGCGATACAATCATGGTTGCACCAGGGGAATATACAGGTGCCGACCTATACTTTGTGTCTTCCGGCATTAAGGTTATTGGAAGTGGACCAGATACTCGCATAGTGCGGCCTTGCTTTGAGTTTCTGGGGTTCAAATTTGGATGTTATGTTGGAGTTGCTGATGCTGAAATAAGCAACCTTGCAATTGAGCTTGAAAACGTTGTCAACACGGACTTCGTCTATGGTGTTTGTATAGAATACGCTCCAGATATCGGCAGCTTCGCAGTTGACGCAACTGTGAAAGACGTGAAAATAACAGTTGCCACCTATGGTATTTCTGCCTTTGGTACCGAACGTCCTCGTATCGAAGGAAACACAATTGTTGTGGAGGCAGCTGATATCGGCATATTGTGCTCGAATTCCCCTAATCCTGTTGTCACGGACAACGACATTTCGGGAATTGTGGAGGCAGCTAATTCCGGCATATACTGTTACAATTCCCCTAACCCTGTTATCACGGACAATGACATTTCTGGAATTTATGCGTGGGATTGTATACTGTCCAACTATTCCCCTAACGCCGTTATCACCGGCAACACAATGACTTCGGAAGCGGCTTATCGTGGTATAGAGGTCTTCTATTCTCCTAATCCCGAAATCAGCGGTAACACAATTTCTGGAACTTACAGAAATATTGCTTTAATTTGCAGCGGCTCCAATGAAATCGACATTCTAAATCCCATTATCACCGGCAACACAATTTCAGGAACTTATGAGGCTCATGGTATATATCTCCAAAGGGCCCTTAACGCCGATATCGCTGGTAACACAATTTCCGGAATAGGAGGACGAGGTGGGATTTTTGTTATTTGGTCGAATTTCGCCATAGTTGAAGAAAACGCAATTCAGAACTTTCGCACCGAAAAAGCTTCGGCTGCACCGATAATGGTGCAGATGTCCCAGAATTGCACTCTTACTCAAAACACCTTAATCGATGTGTATGACCATGTTAACTTTGTTCATGATAAAGGCCCTATTGCAGGAGTCAACATCAGCGGGTATGGAACTTGGCTGGACCCATGTGTGAACAATACAGTGCAGGATAATGACTATTCGCAGAGCGGTTTGCCTGGCTTCAAAGCATCGGCTGCAGGATTCATCAATCCTGGCTGTGTGTTGCTGGAAGCAGGCTGGTGGGGATCGGATTATGGGGAAGCTTTAGGCAACACTGTGGATGAAGATCTATTCCCAGTATTAGATCCTCATCAAAGTGATGTCTGCAACCAAGTTGTGGACCTTACGCTTGGAAGTAATACTGTGATTGGTTTGGAAGACTGTGATTCTCAAGCCTACAGTCATCTGGTGAATATGCTGATGCAGTACCAAAGGATGGAAGAGCTTGGAGTAGAGCATTATGAAGAATTATCGAATTTCCCTTACGACAACTGGCCTGCTAGACCCTAACCGAATCTACGACAAGGCCCTGATCCCAGAGCAAATCGAGGCTTTGGCACAGTAGGCCACATAAGAAAAACTGCCCAATCTTGACTATCGTCAGACAAGTATTGTCAAAGGGCTGGCAGTGTGTAGTATTGACAGCCCTTACCTTATAATATATAAGGTGTACTTAGTCGGACGCTTACGTAATATTTAATTCTCATCGTTCCCGATTTCGCGTCTGCCTCTTGGAGGCTGCGGCCCAAATAGCTCCTTCTGGACAAAAATCGCGATAAAGTGATTCGTGCCGGTCATCAGCTCACATCGTACAAGAATCCACCCAGATTCCTCGGCCTGCTGGATAAGCAATCCCGGCGGCCAGGCGTGCTGACTGCCCCGTCCGCTGCCAAGCGCAGGATTCATTTCAATCACACAAAGCCGGCCGGTAGGCTTGACAACCTTCCTCAGATGACAAAGATAATCCACATGACCGCCTTCGTTGAAATGGTGATACGTCTTGGACAAAAAAGCCAGGTCGCAGGAATTATCAGGCAAAGCAGTTCCATCAAGCGGAGATAAATACGGCTTGACCTGCGGCACATCAGCGAGCTTTTCTTTCATGTTATCCACTTTTTCCTGCTCAACTTCCGAAGCGTGAATTACACCGTCGGCGCCGATGGATTTGGCCATCTGTCTCGCCCAGAAGCCGTCGCCGGCCCCGATATCTACCACAACATCGCCGCTTTTGAGATCCAGTTCCTTCATAACATAGTCGCTTTTTTGACGATACGGATAACGACCGTCACCACCAGGTGCATGTTGGTTGGGGTCGACAATCCGCGTACTTTGACCTGAATCGGCATAAATTGCTGCCGGACCGGCTACCAGGATTAGCAGTATAAGTAAACTGATTCGTTTCCACATGGTAGAACTCCTCATTAATGTTAAATCCTAATTCACTCCCGCCCGGCGGCTCCGCCGGGCACTATCTCCGGCAGGATATCAGATTATCCCAAAAAGTTCAAGAAAATGAAGCCAATGGGCACAAAATAACTTATGCTCTTAAGCCTTATGACTCATGCTCTTTTTTAGATTTTTGACTTGTGCTTTATCGTTTATGAGCTATAATAATATATAGATATGGAGATTTGAATTATGAGTGGAAAGAATGTGCTCAAAATCAGATTTCTGCATACGCTGTGGATAGCGTTGATTATCATACTAATGATTTGGATCATGTCCATCCTGGAATGCAACTTGGCAACACCTGCCTACTGACCGGTACCACACAGATCGGGGAATTGTATGCATGTAGTGACATTGGCATTCCTGGTACAGCTCGTCGTTTCGGCTGTCGCGCTATGGTTCGCAATGAAGTTGACCAAAGAAGAAGGCTCGTTCCTCGGCCTCCTGGCGGCCGCCTTTATAGCATCGCTGGCGGGCATGCTGCCTATACCTTATTTTAGCGGGCTGCTTTCATTTATTGTGCTGCTGGTTTTTATTTCAAAGTTTACTACAGCCGAAATCTGGCCTGATGCCGCCTTAATCGTAGTAGTAGCATGGGGTCTGGCAGCCCTGGCAAATATTGCGATTATGAAGATCAGTGCACAATAACATCGAGCTTTTACACTTACGCCTAATTTTGCTAATGTATTCCTTTGATTCGGAGAATTGGATGCAACCGCGATAGGCGGAGTATTTATGCGGGATGGTTACACATGCACTATAGTACAGCTATCATAAAAAAACATTTTTTTAATAGAGAAGTTAAGTTTCTTAAATAAGCTTCTGATTTGTTCTTCGTCTCGGTAAGGTACAAACTCAGGTAAACAATCAATCAAAGATTGAGGATTATCCAATTCCTTCTTGGCCCGTCTCCATAATGCAGATAATTTTTTGCTCGCTGCTTTTTCTTTTTTGGGCAAAAACAGTTGTGCTTTCATTAAGACAAAAATCGCATTGAGATAACTAACTTTTGCTTCCTTTCTAACAGTATTAATGAATTGGAAGGGATTTTCAAATGAGAGCATGGTCATCTCAGCAAGTTTTTTAAAACGTAGTAAGCTTTTGTCTGTAATCATGCCTGTGTACTTTAACAGAGTTTCCACTTTCGAGTGATATTTATAAAAGGCGACGAACACTTTTCCGGAACCGTCCGTTACCCGAAGAGCTTCATCTATTATCAATTTTATTTGTTCTTCGTCATCTATGAAGTCGACTACGCCTGTTGCGACGATGGATGTTTTGTAGCTATCATTAGCAAAAGGCATATTACTTGCATCTGTCTGGATAAGGTCTATTCCTCTTCTTTTTTGGGCATAAGAAATCATCTGCGGATCCGAATCTATCCCATCGACCGTAAAATCTTTCTTTTGTAACTGTTCGACCAATAATCCCTGTCCAGCACCGATTATCAATACGGGATTCGTAATAAAAGCTGCCAGTTTATTTATAGCTGCTAAGTCGAGAAAGAAATCTTCCTGGTATGACCAGTACGGAGACCATGCTGTCCAATAGCTCTGTGTTTCTACCATAAAGATTAGAGTCCTTTAACGTAAGCGATGTGAAGCTGCCTGGTCCGGTTTTCGGGCTCGATGGCGTCAAAGCAAATCTGGTCTCCATTGCGGCTCCAGCGGGGATGAAAATCACAGCGTATATCACCCGACATATATTTTCTATCCTGCATGCCGCGCCGGCACAGTTCGATCTTTTGCCTGCTCTGCAGGTTGTAAAGTAGCAGGGCCTGGTCCATCGTGCTATTGTACTTTCGGTCCGTCACGATCCAGTTCCGGCCAGGCGAAAAACTGCAATGTCCATCAAAATCCAGAAAGCCGTCGCCGATTACTCTGTAATCTGCCAGTCCATCCGTAAATAGTACGTGCTTACGTCCCGTACCTTCTATCTTGAAAGTAGCGATGATTTCCCTATCGTTGCGCCAATCAAAATGTGATACTTCCCTATCGAACGGAATGACCTCTCGGAGTTCTGAGCCATCCAGGTTTGCCGTGAACATGGCTGTTTTCCTGCGCCCATTTGGCGGCATATTGGCCCGAGCGAGGAAAAAAAACTTTGTATCATTCTTGTTGAAAACCGTATGGTTAAACCACATGTGGGTACCCTTCAGGAGTGGATATTTTTTAGCCAGCCTGTCATGGACTTCTGCGATGGAGACGACCAGCGTGCTTTTGCCCGTAGTCAGGTCCATCAAAAAAACACCGTCGTTATCTGGTGCCGGATTGTCGGGATTAGGGTCTTTTGCTGCTCCATAACCAACGACTTTTCGCAACCGGCCCATTCTGCCATAGGTCAGGCTGAGAGCCCATTTGCCGTTATGGCTGACAGCACTTACCGCTCGCGGCAGGAAACGCTTCTCCAACGACTCGACATCAAGAATGACCGATACGATGTCTTCATTTTTCTGGTCGTTGTAGATGATTTCTCGCTCGGGATTGAGCGGGTTCCAATGAAGCATCGCTCCCTGCTGGAGATTCCAGGCACGCGTCTCGGTTACTTTTACTAATCGGCCCGTCTGCGAATCGACCAGGCGGATAGCCGCGACTTCGCCCGGTTTGGGCATACGATCCTGAAAATCACTCTCTAAACATACAAGATACTTGCCTGATTTATTCCAGGGGCATATCCCGTAATAACCGAAGAAATGATGCTTCGGCCCTTTTGTCAATGTGCGCACCTTGCACTCAATACGTTGTGCCGGTGCCTGTGATTTCTGTTCCGCCTGTAATTTACGCACTCCAAGTAAGCCTATCAGGGCCGAATCGACCATAAATGTCCGACGGTTTATGTCCATAAGTTTTCTCCAGACACTTGTCAGTCTAATGGAACAGCACGTTTCAGTCAATTGACATTGCGATTCTGAGGCCGTTGTTGAAGTGGATTCTGCATCCGAGCTGGGTTCTCATACGGATGTACGAGCGAAGCAGCCAGGGGGGATTGTATGATGAACCACCACGTGTAATGCCGTGATTGTGTCTGCCGATCGGATCGAGCCTTGCAGAACCGTCCGTCGGGGCGCCTTCAAGACCGGGATGCCACATGTCCTGGACCCATTCCCAAACGTTGCCGTGCATGTCATACAGCCCCCACGGATTGGGCTTTTTCTGAGCGACCGGATGCGTTCTGAATAAGGTCTCAGTTGTCCAGTGGCACCAGGCCATTTCGCCGAGATTGCCGGCATAATCACCGGTGGTGCCGGCACGGCATGCGTATTCCCATTCGGCCTCGGTGGGCAGGCGAACGTCCCGCCCAGTCTTTTCGCTAAGCCACTGGCAGAACGCAACAGCATCGTACCAGCCGATATGAGTCACCGGCTCATTTTCGGTCTGAACGAAGCCGGGAAAACGCCAGTCCTGACAAATGACATCGTGCCATCCTTTTTCGTTATCGGCATTGAAAATCCAGCCTTCTTTCTCGGCACCGGTGACATATCCGGTCTCGGCCACAAAAAGAGCAAATTGTTCGAGAGTAACTTCGGTTGAGCCAATATAGTAGCTGTAATCGATAGTGACTTCATGTCGGGGCAGCTCATACGTCCACTTGTATCGATCGACATAGTTATGCTTGCTTCCCATGATGAATGTGCCGGGATCGATGCGGACCAGGTTAAAGTCAATATCGCTAACAGTAAACTTGAGCCTGGCAGGATGAGCGACACCGATTGAAGAAGGTTTGTGTATTTTCTTTGTCGCAGGAGAAGGGGGGGCAGCACTTGTGGTTGCAGGTTTGAAGCAGCGTACGATTCTAAAGCCCGTGGTGCATTGCCTGAAGAAACGGTACGCGCCATATCGGGATGATGACCTGCACGATTCTTTCGGGCTGCAGCACGAGCCGCCTCGCTGAGCACGGCGCGATGCAACTTCGGCTGGGACGTCACGCTTCATAGCAGCACTACCATCGACTGGAGCATATTTGTAATTCCAATAGTAGACATCTTCGCACCACTCCCGAACATTGCCGAGCATGTCGTAGAGGCCCCAAGGGTTCGGTTTCTTTTGGGCAACGGGTTGGATTAATCCTTCGCTGGTCGCGTCGAACCAGGCCATTTGTTCTATATCGCCGGCGTAATCACTAGTAGTTCCGGCCCGACAGGCGTATTCCCACTCGGCCTCAGTCGGCAGGCGAAATAATTGACCGGTCTGCTTGGAAAGCCATTCGCAGAATGCTTTTGCATCGTTATAGTCCGCGCTGACTACCGGGTGGTTTTCGGTTTGCTCAAATTTTGGATTCTTGCAGGGCCTGTTTTCAACAGGACCTATGTGATCACTGCAGCGGTGGTCCCATGTCCAACCTCGTTTTTCATAACCGGCAGCTTCGACGAAGGCTCTGAACTGGGTTACTGTAACTTCGGTTTTGCCAATGTCGAAGCTATAATCGATGTTCACTTTATGGATCGGTCTTTCATCGCCATCATGGGAGTTTGAACCCATGATAAAGCTACCCGGCGGGATAGTAACGAACTGAAATTCCACGCCGGTAATTTCAAAACTGGATTCCTGGAGTGCAAACGCCGTAATGGGTCGAACGACGACAAGTGCAGCTGTGAAGACGATTAGGCGGATAATCCTCAAATTTGGAGTAAATTTCGTAGCCAATTGCTTTGCTCCTTTCTGTCTTGGAGTCAAATCAGGGCAATTTTATTTTGCTCTAAGTAACAGCTATTCCTAAATATATGACGGGAAACCAGGCCGAACACGTATAAAATTTTTAAAAAAACGTTACGTTGGGTAATTATCCCGGCACTTAGCTATAGTTTTGTAATACAAATATGAAATCGGCAATCGAAATTATCGAATCAGATGTGGTCGTATAGATAAAAGTAAATCATACCCTCCTCCACGAAGCTGAGTTTGCCGGTCGTAAACATATTGCGGCCGGCACGCTTCGCATTTAAAAGATTGTACAGAAGTGATTTAGGCCGTTAACAGGTATATTATATAACCTATATAAGCGCAAACCAAAAGTGAGCCGCTCACACGGCCAAGAACACGCCTGCCGATTATTACAGCAACGGCAAATGCGGTACTGATGATAACCATAATCCAGTAATCGACGCCTCCCGCCAGTCGCGGCCCAACTTCGAACGGTTTTACCATTCCCGCTGCTCCGGTCACCAGAAGGGTATTAAAGATATTCGAACCGACAAGATTGCCGACCGAAATGTCGTGATGGCCCTTAAAGGCAGCAACTAAGCAAGTTACAAGCTCTGGAAGCGAAGTGCCGATTGCGATGATGGTTAGGGCAATAACTCTTTTGCTTAAACCGATCTCTAAACCAATAAAAACTGCTCCCTCTACAGCCATTTTTGCTCCCAATGCCAGGCCCGCCAATCCAATGAGAACGAACAGAAAATTTATTTTCACACCACGTGTGGCGTGTTTCGCATCAGGCTGTAGGCTTTCGATTATAGGAACAGGCTGCCTGGTTTCCCGCCGGGCCGCATAAACCGTCAGAGAAATCAATGCTACAAAGACGGCTAACAAGATAAGACTTTCCGATCTATCGATATATGAATTGCGCAGAAGTGGCCACAAAAGCAGTGACACTAACAACATAACCGGTATCTCACGAAACAGCGATTGCCTTTGAACCCTGAGCGGCCGAATCAGGGCAATAAGACCGCCTACGAGCGCCAGGTTGGCAATGTTCGAACCGAAAACGTTGCCGACAGCTAAATCTCCGCCACCAGCTTCTCGCAAAACGCCAGCAATACTTGCAGCAACTTCAGGTGCCGAGGTTCCCATCGCCACCACCGTCAGGCCCACAATAAGTGAGCTAACACCGAGTCTTTGGGCTAATCCGACCGCACCTGCCACCAGCAACTCAGCAGATTTCCACAATATCACCACCCCTCCGGCAAGAAGTACGACATTTACGATCAGATTCATCTAAAAATCCGGGCAAAACAATATTTTCGCATACTGGGTAAAACGTCACCCGAATTATAACATCAGTGTCAGTATTTGAGAAAGGAATTTCACATCAGTTCAGCAATGAACTCGGATTTGTTTTTAGTGCCGATCTCGCTCAGACCTTCCCTACGACCAGGCAGGAATTGTGGCCCCCGAAACCGAATGAATTACTTAAAGCATAATTGACCTTGGTTTGGCGAGCCTCAAGAGGTACAAAATCCATCTTGAGATCACATCGCTCATCCGGATTTTCCAGGTTAATGGTAGGGGGGATGGCTGATTCACTAATAGCCTTAACACATACAATCAGTTCCACTGCACCGCTTGCGCCGAGTAAATGTCCAAGGCAGCTTTTTGTCGAACTGACAGGAATTTTATATGCGTGCTTGCCAAAAACGTTTTTAATCGCTGAACTTTCAGCAACATCGTTCAGTTCTGTGCCTGTCCCGTGTGCATTTATATAGTCGATTTTTTCTTTTTCCAGGCCGGCATCAGCCAGTGCCAATTCCATCGTTATCGCGGCACCGCCACCGTCTGGCAATGGGGCGGTAATGTGATAACCGTCATCAGTTGCGCTATAGCCAAGCAGCTCGGCATAAATATTTGCGCCGCGATTCCTCGCATGGCTTTCCTCCTCAAGAACTACGACACCGGCTCCCTCAGAAAGGACAAATCCATCTCTGTCTTTATCGAACGGCCGTGAGGCTGCCTGGGGATTGTCATTTCGCGTGCTCAATGATCTAGCGGCACAGAACGAAGCCAATCCTATCGGAGTAAGTGCAGCTTCAGCCCCACCGGTAATCATAATGTCGCTTCGCCCGCTGACTATGTTACAATATGCCTCTCCGATAGCATGATTGCCCGAGGCGCACGCGCTTGAAACGCAAAAATTCGGGCCTCTCAGGCCATAATTGATCGCGATATTACCGCTGGCTGCATTAGCCATAAGCCGTGGAACACAGAAAGGAGAAACTTTGCTTGGCCCTTTATCCAGGATTTTCAAATGCTGCTCTTCAATCTCTTTGATGCCGCCTATACCTGTGGCGACAATAACGCCGACACGAAAAACGTCTTCTTTAGAGAAATCGAGCCCGCTATCATCCAAAGCCTGGCTTGCCGCGGCAATAGCAAACTGAGTGAAGCGATCCATGCGCTTGCTTTCCCGCTTGTCGATGTATTTAGTTACATCGAAGCTTTTGACTTCACCACCAAAACGAACGGGGTATGCACTGGTATCGAATGATTCGATAGTGGAAACACCGCTTTTGCCTTCACACAGTGCTGCGAAAAGCTCGTCAGCGGACTCGGCCATGGCGGTTACACAACCCAAGCCTGTAATAACAACTCGCCGTTTATTCATGCTTGAAGCTTTTTCGCTACTCTTGGCTCTTGGATTGTGCAATGTTGACAATATAATCGACTGCGGCACCGACTGTCTGGATTTTTTCGGCTTCCTCATCCGGAATGCTCATGTCGAATTCATCTTCGAATTCCATGACGAGTTCTACTGTGTCCAGAGAATCAGCATTCAAATCGTTAATAAATGAGGTTTCCCGTGTTATTTCTGACTTATCTGTGCCCATTTGCTCACTTATTATCTCGATTACTTTCTTTTCTATAGCCTCAACATCTACGCCTTCAGCACTCACTTGTTTATCCTCCCTAATAAAATTAGGAACCTGTTTCTCAATGCTACAATTGATTTCAACTTATAAAACTGATACGTGCAACGAATCTCAGAAATTAATTCGGCGGGCTATATTACCCACAAAGAGACTCATCTACAAACATTTTTTTACTTTTTTTTACATTGCCATACCGCCATCCACACAGAGAACCTGACCGGTTATATAGCCGGCATCGTCTGAAGCAAGAAAAGCGACCGCTCTGGCCACGTCTTCTACCTGTCCGAAACGCCGGACAGGAATAATCTGCTTGGCAGCGTTTTTAACCGCATCTGGGAGTACATCAGTCATATCGGTCATAATAAATCCCGGTGCGATACAATTTGCAGTAACATTTTTCTTGCCGATTTCCCTTGCAATTGATTTGGTCATGCCGATAAGACCCGCTTTACTGGCCGCGTAATTGCTCGAACCGGCCTGTCCCATCACTCCCGCAACCGAACTTAAGTTGATGATACGCCCGAATTTATTTCTGACCATAGACCTGATGGCAATAGTGGTAGCGATAAAAGCGGCTCGAAGATTTACGTTGATGACGCTGTCAAAATCATCCTCTTTCATTTGCATCATCAGCTTGTCGCGAGTAATGCCGGCATTGTTCACCAAAATCCCTATTCCATCGTGCTCAGAAGCCAAAGAGTCGAGCGTTTCAGTGAGTTGGTCCGTATCGGTTATATCCACACATTTCGTAATCACCGTAAAACCGGCTTGCTTCACAACATCCTCAAGCTCAGCAAGCTGTTCGGTATTAATATCCAGCCCGGCAACGATTCGGCCCTGCCTGAGCAGTTCCAGAACGATTGCCCGGCCAATCCCTCTTGCGGCACCTGTTACAACAGCAAGCCTCTTTTCTGCCATCCTTGATATCTCCCAAATAAATTCTCAAAAAGCCTTGAGATATTGAATCCCGGTTCTATAAAGCGGTCTGTTCCAATAATTCCTTTATTGACTTCGAACAACTTACATTGACGACCTTTATTTTCCTGTTGATTCGTTTCATAAGTCCCGTCAAGACTCTGCCCGGCCCGATCTCATAGAACGTCTCAACTCCATCGCCTAAAAGCCGCTCCATACATTTTTGCCATAGAATCGGACAAGTCAACTGCTTTATCAGACCTTCCTTGATTTTTTCAGCTGTCTGGTAATATTCAGCATTTATATTTGCTATTATCTGTGTTTGCGGGGGCTCTGTAATTTCAGAATCAGCCAACGCTTTTGCAAGCACTTCTGCGGCGCCGGACATCAACCTCGTATGGAACGCTCCGGCAACCTCCAGTCGTACGGCTTTGATGGCTCCGGCCTTTTGGGCCAATTCTTTGCCCCGCCGACAGGCTTTTTTCTCACCACTTATTACGATTTGTCCGGGGCAATTGAAATTCACAGCTTCCAGCAGGTCCCCCTGGCCGGCCTCTTCACAGAGCCAATGGACGGTTTCTTCATCCAGGCCGATAATGCTTACCATTGCCCCTTCATTGGCATCGGCAGCAGCCTGCATGGCTTGTCCACGTTTTTGAACCAGCCTCAGCCCTTCCTCGAAATCAATCACTCCGGCGGCATACAGGGCTGTATATTCGCCCATACTAAGGCCAGCAACAAAGTCCGCTCTGATGCCACTTGTGGCGGGCTCTGTTCTGATAACTTCCAGAATTGCCGCCGAAGTGGTAAAAATAGCAGGTTGTGAAATTGTCGTGCTGCTCAGTTCTTCGGCAGGGCCTTCGAAGCAGATTCTGCTCAAATCATATCCAACGATATCATTTGCCTTATTGAAAATCTCTGCCGCTGAGGGAAATGATTTGGCGATGTCGGCGCCCATTCCCACAACTTGAGCACCTTGTCCCGGAAATAAAAAAGCAGTCTTCATAATTGTTATCTCGTTTGTCTCTACTTGGGATACACCTGGGTAATTAAAACTCAATCACATTTGCTCCCCACGTCAATCCGGCGCCGAAAGCAACTAAAATAACAATATCACCTCGTTTTATTCTTCCCTTGCTGACACAATCATCAAAGGCAATCGGAACCGACGCCGCTGACGTATTGCCGTATTCGCTGATGTTTATAAAGACCTTCTCGTCGGGTAGTTCTAATCGCTTGGCTGCGGATTCGATAATTCTGGCATTCATTTGATGTGAAATGAGCATCGCAATGTCATCAATGGTCAAATCACAGGCGCGTAAACAATTGTTCACCGTTTCAACAATTCTCCGAATCGCCTGCTGATAAACTTGCCTGCCTTTGATTTGCATATAGATTTTCTTGGGATCATCAAGCTCTTTACTAACAGGATGGCGAGAACCATATGCTTGGCAATTGAGCGCATCCCAGTGTTTTCCATCCGAATGCATCGTGCTGTATAAGATACCCTTTCGGCCGTCTTCATTTCGTTCGAGCACCATGGCCCCGGCGCCGTCTCCGAAAAGAATACAACTGCTGCGGTCTGTCCAGTCCGTAATCTTTGTCAAAGTTTCAGCTCCGATGACCAGGGCGTTTTTAAGTCGGCCGCTTTCAATAAACTGCTGAACTATAGAAAGGCCATATACAAATCCGCTGCAGGCGGCAGCTAAATCGAAAACCCATGCTTTCTTTGCTTTCAGGGCCCGCTGTACAAATGACGCAGTCGAGGGAAAAACCATTTCCGGCGTTATGGTTGCCACAATAATTAGTTCGACGTCTTTGGGATCGAGATTTGCGGTTTCCAATGCTTTCTTTGCCGCTTCCGTGGCTAAGAAGGCCGTGCTCTCATCATCCGTCGTAATATGTCGGACCTTGATACCGGTCCGAGTCTGGATCCATTCGTTCGAAGTATCTACCATCGCCGAAAGCTCTTCATTCGTCAATTTTTTCGCCGGTGCAAACGAGCCATGTCCGGTGATGACAGCACGAAAAGCGGGGGGGCGACCGTTCGTTTGTTTATTCATCCGTGATCCTTACGCGAGTTCCCGAAAGATACTCAATGATTTTGTCGTTTATTTTTTTCGTATAGAATCTTTTAGATGCCAGAATCGCATTTTTTATCGTTCTGGCCTGACTTGAGCCATGACAGATTACAGCTGTTCCATTAACTCCCAGCAAAAGCGCGCCGCCGTATTCATTATAGTCATACTTCTTGTATATTCTTTTCATTATCGGCTTAAACTTCATGGCAAGCCGAATTTTCTCTTCCATCAGCTCGTCTTTAATTGCCTTAAACAGACCGTCCACGAGACCTTCTGTTAATTTTAGAATCACATTTCCTACGAAACCTTCGGCGATAACGACTTCACAGGCACCCTTGAAAATATCTCTACCCTCGATGTTTCCGACAAAATTCAATCTCGAATCTGATTTTATCAACTCGCGCGTTTTTTTAACGAGTTCATTTCCCTTCGCTTCCTCGGAGCCAATACTCATAAGCCCGACCCTTGGATTTTCAATCCCGAGCAGATGTTTCGAATATACACTTGCCATTACGCCATATTGATAAAGATGTATCGGTTTGCAGGCAATATTCGCACCCACATCACATATTGTCACGAGCCCTCCGGGAGTTGGAAATACAACCGCTATTCCGGGACGATTTACCCCCGGCAGGTTTCTCATCCTCATTTGGAAAGCCGCGACACAGGCCCCCGTATTACCCGCTGAAATGACTGCATCAGCCTGATCTCTCTTGGCAAGCTTGGCAATAGTAGCGATTGAACTCTTGGGTTTCCTGCGAAGAGACTCTATCGGAACATCGTCCATAGCAATTATATCAGGAGCATGCACGACACTAATCTTCCCCTTTCGGGGAAGTTTAGACGGTAATCGTGCCTCAATTTCATTTTCGGGACCGACGAGAATCAATTCATCATCTTCGGCAAGAAGTTCAATCGATTCGAGCACACCAGCGATAATTTCGTCCGGTGCATCGTCGCCTCCCATTGCATCGATTGCAATTCGCATCCTTAGGCTGCCCTTACTAAGACTCCTTACCGAGTTTCAACGTGATTTTCGGATTGACGTAACCACAATTATCGCATGCTGCGTGAGGCAGCTTGGCCTGATCGCACTTTTTGCAGACCGAATAGTTCACAGCTCTCAGACTATGATGACTCCGGCGAGTCCGGGTTCTGCTTTTACTGGTCTTCTTTACTGGTAACATATCAAACTACTCCAAAACAAACGTCATATATCAACATTAGACGCGACTAAATGTCTATAAATTCATCCCTTAAAACAATGCTAAAAAATGCTTAAATAGTTAAATGCCGCCATTTTGTCAAGCGAAAATTGTTTTTTATCCTTTTGCAAGTGTAAAAAAGGCCTGCGCTGAATATTATTGGCACAGGCCCAAAATGGATTTAAATATACTAATTGTTAATATTCATTTTACGGCTGTTGCTCCGGCTGGGCACGATAAAGCCTGATATCATCGATATACATCTTACCCTTACCGCCGGGAGCTGTCATATTGCCTTGCGTACCCAGGCCAATCGCTATTTTGTCAATATTGGTCAGATCGATGCCCAGATCAGCAAAAAGCTGCAGCGGGATAATCCACTCGGTCCAGATATCAATCTGTGCCGCGGCCGGATCAGTGTGGTATACGACAGCAGGATCGCCGGTGCTGTTGGATAAAGCAACGTACATTGGTTCAGGATCATTGACCAGTATCGCGATCTCCTGGGACTGCCAATCGCCCGTTATTGAGCCGGTGACCTTAATATCAGAGATGACCGCCTCGCATATTGCCCCTGTGTTATTGCTTGACAATGCCAGGCCAAGATAAACATTGTTACCCATCTGAACGGTATCACTCGAGCCCAGATTTTCATCATTTACCGGCACCCAATTAATGCCATCCACCGAGTGAGAAGCCGTGAACAGGCCGGATATATCCCGTTCCAGTTTTACCCAATGAGGAAATGAGAGGTCATTTTCAACAGAATTAGTGGTGACATCGCCTACTTCAAGACGACGGTTGAACCTAACACCGTTATCCGGCCTCATAAACGTAAATGCGTGTTTGGAATCCGCAGTAAGCATCTCGCGGATCATCACACCCACCTTGGCACTGGCGGATGTATTCGTCACGCTTTCTATCTTCGCTGAAATTGAACCTGCTCCTGACAACTGCTTAAATAGATAAAATAATTGGTCACTGTTGCCCCAGATATCTCCCGAGCGTGTCGCCATTGTGAATGTGCCCGAAGGATCTCCCGTAATTGTGCTGGCAGATTCCAAATAGCCCCTATACCTTATCGACAATAGTTCAGTGTCGTGTTTGGTCCAGTTGCGCGGGTCACTCAGAGTCATCTCTGTCTCAGAATAGTAAGCATATCCCTGCTTATTATTGTCGTACCAGAACGGCATTGACTGTCGGCCGGTATTAACGATGCTTTCCTCGGTATATGAACCGGTAGTGTCGTCGCCTACAGCAGCACCTGTACCGTTGCCGGCATAATAAGGCGGCATATCCGGTGAACCATAGCCAAGCCCATCTTTCCACGAGTACCAAATCTGGTTTTCTTCGGTGTCATAGGCTTCAAAATCATCTATGAGAATAAAATCTGCAACTGTGAAGCTCCAGACCCTGCCTTCGCTGATTGTCCCGTCCATATTAATCTCATTAACCTTCCAATAGTAAGGCCCGGTGCCCCACTCGAGGACTTCGGGAGGAGTGTAGGTGGTATTATCGAGACTCTGCCTACCACGATAAATACCCGTTGTATCGGAAGCATCAGCAAGCTTTACAGCATCTTTATCAGTGCCAAAGTAAACATCGTGCTCAGTTGCCTGATCTCCCACCGACCAGCTAAGGGGGGGTAAATGCTCTACATCCAGCAATGCGCCGTTAACGGGATCCGGATTCCAGCTACGCATAGGATCAAATCTGACCATAATGTAATTGATCTCTTCCTGCGTTAATACTTTGTCATAGATACGAACATCATCCAATAGACCTGTATATAACCGGTCGCTTTCATCGTATCGACGACCAATTTGGACATCGAAGTTGGACACAAGATTAAACTTGTTGGACGGATTGCTAATTGTTCGCTGAGGTTCGAACTCACCGTCAAGGTAAAAGATAGTGCTCTCAATATCACCATCTTCTGGAACAATAAGTGCTACGTGGTGCCATAGATCGTTATTTACGGTAGTGTCACCTCGTTTGTTGCCGCTGCCGTGCTCAACCCGCAGCCGGCCGCCGTCCAGACGAAATTCCACTCTTTGCCGGCCGGAATTATTGCCCCAGCCGACTATCTCACCATTGCCAGTAGTCTTAATCCAGGCAGTAATAGTAAATGCATGCTGGATGTTGTTTGAGATTCTCAAAACCCCCTTATAACCCGGAATGGTAGCGAAATCTGAAGAATCGCCCCTAAACAATATAGCGTCGCCGTCAACCCCGGGCGCATATGAGGCAGTTCCATGAAGAGCACCATCACGGTCATTTCCGGAATAATCTATTGCAGTGCCGGTACCTTCATCGTCAAACATCCACCATGCGACAAGATTAGGATCCACAGTCGGCATAACAGGTCTTGTCTTAAAGCTCCAGACATCGCCTGTGTGCTTGGTAGTACCGTCTGCCTCAACTTCATCAATCCGCCAATAATACGTTGTACCTTTTTCAAGTGTTCCCGGTTCAAAAGTTTTGAAAACCTGTGTGCCCTTAAATGTATCACCTGTGCCATCGGCCACATCGTTTCGACTTGTGCCGAAGTACACATCGTGCATTATGGAGCCGGCGCCTGAGTTCCAGCTTAAATCTGTTTCCGATCCCAAAAACCTGCTACCGTTAGCAGGATTTGGATTATTTGCGGTTAATGGCACAGATGAAAAGCTCCATACATTTCCTTGGTGTATAGTAGTGCCGTCTGCCTCGACCTCATCAATCCTCCAGTAATAGGTTGATCCCGCAGTAAGGCCGGCGGCATCAAAATAAATGTTGCCGGTTTGCTGACCAATAAACTCATTCGGGCCGGGTATCGGATTTGTGCCGTAATACACATTGTGAGATGCGGCAATATCTGCTCCCGTCCACTGAAGAAGTGCATCGGTTACATTTGTAGCTCCGACAGGAGGTTCAGGATTCGTGGCAATTGAAGGCCTGGCCAATTCAAGCAGCTCAGGTTGCATCAGTGCCCGGTCATAAATGCGGACATCATCAATAAGCCCAACGAAAGGCCTGTAATGCCAGGGGGCCTCGCCGATTCTTACAACACCAGTGGAAGCGGTATCAATAGGCTCATCATCAGTTGCGCTTATAACTTCTTCCGAACCATCTACATAGAGTTTGATTTCGTTGGCATCTGGCGCTCCATCATCAACCAACACCGCTGCAACGTGGTGCCACTGACCGTCACGAACATCAGTGCTGGCAACCGAGTACCCCCCGTTAACTTCAATACGAATGGCGCCGGCACTGCCGTCGGTAGTTTGCACCCTGAATATCCATTTCTGGCCGGCTACGTTTTCTCCCCAGGACACGATTTCGCCGGTAGTTTCTGTCTTAATCCAGGCACTGACGGTCCGGGATTGCGTGCCGGTTACACCAGAAAAGCCGGCGATTTGCACTCGGTCACCTGTGGTTGCTATCTCCACGGCTTCGCCAAATAAACCGGGTATAAGGCTCGCTCCACCGATGAGAGTGCCGCTGTGATTATTGCTGGAAGAATCAGACAAGATGCCGGTGCCTTCATCATCGAGCTTCCAATAACCGACAAGATTTGGATCATCGGCATTCGCCGGGCTTGTTAGAGCCATACCCAGCAAGACAGCAAAAACCAATAAAAAGAATAATTTCCTGCACATGATAATCCTCCTTCATAAAAGGTTTATTGTAATTTCACTTCGGCCACACACCAAAGCTATCAATTCTCAAAAGCCAAAACCAGTCAATAATCGGTACTTAACAAAACAGAATCCACAAATTATAAGCTGTTCTTTGTCTTGATATCTTTCAATATTCCTGGAAATTTTTCATCCATTCCGGCCAATCTCCCGGCTGGACGCCGCCCGCTCTGGTCCAGTGACCGTTTGTGTTAAATTCGCGGTGCCACTTGAGCGTCCAGAGTTCCTTTAGCCCGACCTTCCTGATGGACCAATCCATAAAAAGCATATTTATAGTACTCTGGTGCCGATTTAAGCAGAAATGCATCATTTCTCTGTTATAACCGAGCCACTGACCATCGAATTGGGGCGGGTCACCGCCTGTGCCTGTTTCGGAAGGGCCGCCTCCTCTCCACATAGTATCGGCAAAGACGGGTACTCGGAACGCCTGTTCGACGTCCTTATGCCTCCAATTCCATTCTGCAGGCCGGCCTTGGATATCAGGTTCGTTAGAAGGGGGATCATAAATCCAGTTATTTGCTCCATAGCTTGGCTCTTCGCCACCGATAGAACTGCCGCTTCCGCCTATCGGCATGTAGTAGGTGTTAAACGTGCTGCCCCATTCACTTCCATCCGGCCTGCGCTTTGTGGCCATCGGACACTTAAGAATATCTGTTTTTGTCCGGTAGAGAGACCGCAGGCAAATAATCCATTCTCCACGATGCCAGCCGGCCCCCCCTACAAGGCCTCTACTAAATCTGCCGTTATTGTCGTCGCAATACATCGACCAGATAACGCCCCATTGTTTCAACAAGGCCTGACACGCGACCGCTTTTGCCTGCTTTTTCACTCGAGCAAGTGCCGGCATAAGTATTGCCATTAATAATGCAATAATGGCAATTACAACCAGCAGCTCAATTAACGTAAAACCCCTTCTTTGATGCATAAAACACCCAATCCTTCAATACAGCCTTAGTGATATTTCTGCTCAGGGATTCGGCAAAGAGAGCAAATCAAGGTTTTTATTACCTGAAAGCATGCAAACGATGTTGATTTTACTACAAAGATCCACAATATTTATTCTATAACGTAGTTCTAATAAGGTCAAGAAAATGTGTAGAAAATTTCCTTTACTTATTCTCATAGACAAGAAAAAGGGCCTAAGCCGAAGTCAATTGGTATAGGCCCTAAAAAGTTTCAAATCTAACTTCTTAAAGGCATAATCCTTATTATCAATCTACAGTTCCGGCTCTGGTTCCGGCCGTGAACGATACAGTCG
>WOR8_10001652_pt1 | contig 23221 bp, 52 predicted proteins | sample DeeMarSeWOR38_10_FD_19890 | JGI IMG/M metagenome (IMG submission 19890) | reverse complement strand
ACTGTGTGCAGAACTCGCTTAATTCCTCCATTCTTTCAAGAATGTTTCTCACGATTCCAAATTCGAATGGAGGGGATGATGCGACTTTCTTCATGTGTTCATAGGTGGTACACCTATCTTGTCTATGGCAGTCTGAACAAGTCATGTTTATTCCTCGAAGTTCCTGTATCCACAGTGTTGGCAGATGCCTGTTTCTGGATCGTAGTCATACCCACATTCTTTGCATTCCCCCTCATGGGGACCGTCATGTGGGCAGCCTTCACAGGTTGTGGCACCTTTCTCAAGCTGACAATCGGGATCATCTGCCTCTGAAAGTTCCTCATCTGTGGGTTCATGGCAATTGTAAGTGGACTCTACTTTCACAGTTCGGGTTACACATACTTTGAAGCCAGTCATGTTACCATTACAGATCCAAGCACCTTCAAGCTTATGTCCGTGGATTTCGATCTCCTCGATTTCAAGCTCTTCATCGAAGTCTGCATTTTCAGGGAAATTCTCGTAGTGTTCTAATGCCTGTTTCTTAAGTTGTTCCGGCATATGTTCTGCGTCAAGGTAGAACTCCGTGTCACCCATCAACGCTAGGTTTTCAGGTGTCGCCTCAATGTGTCCGTTTACTAGAAGGTATCTGACGATGCCCGCGATGTGTGGTTCACTGAAGCCTATTTCATTGACTTTCTCAAGGTACATCTGGAAGTAGTCTGTTGTTGTTACAGCTTTCAGTTTTCCTTTCTCAATCATGGCTGAATTCCTCGTGGTCTTCTATCTGTTCCCAATTAATATCGGGGTTCTGCTTAGCGAGGTCTATCATGAATTGATTCCAGTTACCCCACTCAGAGTCTCCTTCCTTGATTTCAGGGTAGTATATTGCTATCTTCATTTGATCGCTTTCTCCATGTTTTTCTCAAAGGAATTGTCTAACGGGATAGATCCGTTTGATCCTCCAGTATAGTCATCGTAGGCTTTGGCTGTCCTTAGCAGCATTGGGCTGTTTGGGAAGAATCGCACATCTGATATGCTGAAGTAATAGATCTGTCCATTGCTTGAGGTAAAGAACCCGCTTAAGTAGAAGTGCCCCGTTGAGATCTTGACGTTTGTAGCTCCTAGGCTTTCTAGTAGCTTCTTCATGTCGTTTCTGAATAGGGTAGCGAATTTCTGGAACTGCGGGGTTTTCCCTGATGAGGATATAAACGTGGTATTCTTCAACTCATTGATGAATCTCAACAGTCGCCTTCCTCCCATAGTGAGATAAGTAGCCTAATGGTTTCGTTGAAATCGTCTCCACCGATATCTGAAAGTTTCCACAATAGGCTTTGAATGAATTCCCATTCATGGTAGATCCAGCCTTCGCATTGACCGCTACTGTATAGGTGGAAGTGTCGCTCGAATTTACTTGATATAGGGGCAACTACTTCCAGTTCTTCAGTTGTGATGGGTTCTTTGCAGTATTGGCATCGGGCTCTACCTGTGCCTTTTTGGATGCGGTGGCAGCCACGCCTATCTTCGACCGTCATCTCTCGCGATCTCCTCGACGATTCCTATGATGCCGTCGAGCTCACCATCCTTGGTTATCCACTCATCGAGTAGATTGATGACTACATCGGGGGGCATCCGTAGCCCACGTTTATAGTCATGTGGTCCTCGAAGTGTGACCATCATCTTGTTACCACCGAACCTGTCTAGAAGATGTCTCCACAAATCGGTGTCTCTGATGTATAGGTCAGTGAGTTCATTACTCATAGGATCAACGGTCAGAACACAAGACACGCCTTTCAAAGCAAGGTCTGCTATCTTTTTGTTATCCATTGTATTTCCTCTGTTCATTGTTTTAGGGGCCAGAGGTCAGGTAATTAACCTGAGAACAATTTCTTCTGCTTTGGCTTTATGACTCCAACAGAACTTCTCATCGTTGTAGAACTCTGCATTATGGGAACATCGCCCTCTATGAAATGCTCGAGGCCTTGTTTCTTTCTCTCGAACTCCACTTTGTATTTCTGTACTGCTTCTTCATCTAGGTAGAACCATTGGACTGGATATCCTGGTAACTGGAGTACCAAGAAGCCTTCCCAATACTTATTCGCTATACTGTCACCCCATATGTTTACGCTTGGTATTGCGTAGAGTATGGCGTTCATGGTGCAGTAAGTATACATTCGTTTGTCGATGTCCACGTTGTGCATGAGAAAGTTGTAGCTTCCAATTTCCTGTTGGAACATCTCGGCTATTCCTAGCATGAATCTTCCGCAACCTGCAGCGGGATCGCTTATGTATTGCACTTCCTCTGATGATACTGAGTGCATCATTTTAGCCATCATCTTAACCACAGACATTGGTGTGAAGAATTGTCCAGCTCTATCATTCAGTTGCTCTGTTTCCTCCAGATATCTGCCGAACATATCCCCGTAGCTTTCATGCATATAGGGTGGATGTTGCTGGAAATCTTTGAAGGCAATTAGAATTTTGCCTAGCAGTTCTTTATCTTCTGAGAACTCGTCTTCCTTATCTGGGGTGAAATCCTCTGCTCTTCGGAGCATGTTATAGAGTTTTTCATGGAGTCTTTGACTCTGACTGATCGGTTCTAGCTCTTTCAGTATTTTTAACCAGTTTCCCATTGTTGATCAAACACCTTTTTTCGTTTGATAGAATACGGGGAAGGTCACATTCTTCCTCGAGGCATACCACTTCTTCATTCAGTGGGCATAGGGGCATCGTCTTTCTTCCTCGGGCAGTTGATTTCCTTTGCATGTGAACAGTGGTCTGGGCTTATATGTGAACACAGGTTGTTAGCGTAGTGCCAACACGCGTCTTCGTTGTTCCATTCCTCTGCAACGGTTTCTGCTAGGCTTCTCTCATAGAATCCGTCTCGTGCATTCGGCGTTGCTTTCTTTGTATAGTCTTCTGTTTCATTGTCTCGGATGTAGAAAATCAGTCTACCAGTACCAGGCTCTATGTTAGCTTCAACGATGTATCTGGGCTTCTCTTCTCTGCTCATATGTCCACATTCTGTGCATCTGTAGCTGAGAAAGTATTTGCCATTATACCATTTTCTCGGCGGGTAGAGTGGTTCTTCATCTATGTTACATACTGGGCATTTCATTATTCTCGCCACCTGTATTTCCTTTTAAACTCTGGGAACAGGAATTCGGCGAGGTTCTGATCCACTTTGAATCCGTGTTCAAGAATCTTTCTCACCTCGTTTTCCGTTGGCTCCACGTGCTCATTAGATACTGGACCTGCGTAGGCACGCCAGTCTCCGTGACCATAACCTTGTTTGGCTATGATTATGTACTCAGGGGTGACATGATAGATCTTGATTTCGCATCCTTTGTATTTCATCATTTTCCTCTGCTCGTTTGTTTATGGGTTCAGAGGGAGAGTAGTGAACTCTCAGCTATGTCTATCATGGATCTCTATCAGTCGTAGGTCTCCGATGATCTCATTCTCTTCATATATCCGTGATTTCTGTCGCTTGAACATATCACGCATTTCTTCTTCGGTGCCAGAATAGATGATACCATCATCATCCATTATAGCCCATTCATTTGCCATTTTGTTTTTCCTCCAATAATAATCTGAATAGATGGACATGGGTTTTGATGCTGTCATGCATCCCCTCTACCTCGCTCTTCGGAGCCAGTTCATCGAGGGCGTTAATCATACCTTCGATGTTATCCCCTACTTCCTCTGCACCTACAGGTAAAGCGTCGGTAACTTCCTTCGCAAGCTCATCAGCTATCGCCTCCATCTCAGTGAACTCCACCTTGATCTTCTCCTTGATCGCCTTCTCCCTTAACCGTTGAACATCTTCCACGATATCACGGGATAATGGGCAGATGTCAAAGTTCAACACCACTCCTGGTATGCTACTGAAGGGATACATCTTACACATGAAAGGTCTGGTGTGATGCATTGTGCATTTCGATTCCTTTCCTTTCTTCAGGAATGGGCACGGGTTCTTAAGGTAGAGTCCGATCGGGGATGTCTGCATATGAGTTCTGAAGAACTCCCTCTCTGACATATCCACTGCGATAGATAGGTTGAATATCTCCTCTTGTGTGAGCTGAACCGCTATCTTACAGCAGGTAGGATTAGAACACCTATGACATTTGTAGTATTTGTGTAGCTCAAGGACTAGAGAATACCAGTCCTCTATAACCATATACATGGCTTCCATCAGGAGATGACGTTTCTCATCTTTGCTCATTTGTCTTTCTTCCCTTCATGTATACCCTAAGATCTTCCTGCACGTATGGTCGTTTGATTCGATTCCATAAGGCTGTCAATCTTTTGGATAGGATAGGTCGCTCTTTGACACGTTTCTTGATGTATCGGTAGTATCTATCTGGATCATTTACATACTCGTTAGCAATCTCTTCCTCTCTGCATTTCAACACATAGGCGTTATGCATAGCTCTGAGTACGAATGGCCTAGCCTCGTAGTTGTGCTTCAAAACCTTTCTTTTCCATTGAGGCATGAGCATGTGCCCGACTTCCATGAATCGTTTCCAATGCATCCCTGAGAATGGGTGTCGTGGATCTTCAAGGCAGTCGATTAGGATGTCTCTTGCTTCCTCATCCATACGCTTGGCTTTCTGTGAGTATCCTATACCGAAGCTGCTATGACCGCTACTGTGGTCTGGGAGGTAGATTTCACCTAATACGGCTTTCACTCTCCACGCCGAGGTATCTGTCCACTTGGCGCCAGACAAGAATACTTGATGTTGCATATGTGGACTAGCACCACCGAGCATGAATACATCATAATCTTCTCGTAGATAGTTGAGCACCATGGCGATCCTGTCAATCACAACCGTATAGGGTACCCGTTTCTTACCAACTATAGCTGCTGCAGCTTGTGTGCCAGACGCAACTAGCTTTCTCCGCTTCTCACCTAGAGGACCTGTAACCTCAGCTGCGTTAGTTCCTACTGCTAAGAGTTTCCTCGGTGATGCTGACATAGGTGTATTCTCAGGTAACTCAATGCCGAGCTCCACCTTCCCTGGTACTGGAGTGGCTATCTTATGCCTTGACTTCACAGTATCTATGAATGGTTTTCCTTCCCTTACATCAAGACTACCCGGGATCGATGAAGCGACTCTCTCGCGTTTCAGTTCTTCTCTCCGTGGATTAGCTGAGTTATCTGTGTGTAAAACATAGTCTCGAGGATTCGTGAGTGCCTTGTAGGATCCTACGCCAACCTTCTTCCTCTTGTTGTTGACGTAATCTACGGCGGATTTCTCAGGTGCGCTGAATGTACCAGCTGCTACTCTCCCATCATGTGGGTTCATGTTCCCCATTGTCCAGCCGTTAGTTGTACCAATGTAGGTTCCCATCGCCAGTTTCTCTGGATCTGTAATTAACTCGAGGTTGTATTGCACTTCCTCAAGCGTCCAACCGTGTATCGTGGGTACTGTGAATGGCATATCTTGAACCATCTCCCAATAGTAGCGGGCGGATTGTTCAATGAGTTGCCTCCTAGAATCTGGAGGAAGATCAAATCTAGGAGGCAGGTCAAGTTGAATCGGCAGGTCGGTTGGTTTAGCCCCGACTCTCTTGTAGAGATCAACGGTTCTGGATGCATCTATGGGAACTTCTATTCCACAAGGCAGAACCATCTTGGGCACTCCTTTAAGTTTACCCATGAGGAACTGGAATCCACCTGAATCCCATCCTGCTTTATGGATATCCTTCATCCCATATTCTTCTCTAAAACCGTTGGCTGCCTCAGGTTGCTTATAGAAGTCTGTGACCGCTATCATGATCTCCTGTGAGAGATCGGCAACCCTACCCGCTTTACGCCCACGGGCTTGGTCTGTTAGGAATATCGCAATTTTTTCTTCAGTTGTTGTCATTAAATTTCTCCAAGGTGTTGTAGAATTACACCATCTCTCTTACTTCTAGGTGCTCGTGTCGCCATCGAGGATTAATTGCCACAACTCAGGCGTAGGACCTGCCTTCTTTTTCCTCTCTTTTCCAGTAACTTCAATCAAACCAATATCAGATAGAACTGTTTTCGCCCTATGGACTGTGCCTTCAGCTAAAGCGACTTCACTCATCACGGTCACTTCTTTCACTAAAAGCGTTTGATATAGAATGATGTTGGATTTGCTTCGGAAAATTTTGTGAAGGGTTTCCATCCCTTCTCCCCCAAATTGTTTAAAAAACTGGATCATATGCTCATTGAATTCACTTGGATTCATGGTCATTCCTTCTTCTTCATTGAAGCGAACAACGCGGATAAACTGGTCTGTTTGGCTCCTATTTGCGGTAGCCCTGTTATAGTGGACTCGTAGTGTATCAGGTTGTTACCCTGTTTGTCCTTCATCATACTGGGCATCCTTAAGATGTTGTTCTTGGTTTCCTCGAAGAACTTGACTGTTACCTCTAGTGGGATATCCACTGGCGTGAATTCCTCGTCTGTAATAACTGCCTTCTTCTCTACTTCATGTTGTTTGAGTAGCTTGAAGATGTGCTTAAGTTCCCCATCGTTGAACCCTGAACCTACCTTGCCTCTGAACACAAGTCTACCGTTATCATCCTGTTTAGCTAGGATCAATGCACCGAACTGATCAGCTCGTCTGCCTTCACCTGGCGTCCACCCGACAACTAGAAGCCTCTCGACATCCCATTTCTTTATCTTCAACCAGTCCTTGGATCGGTCGTGTTGGTATGTGCTGTTAATCCGTTTCAGGATAACACCTTCCTCTCCACGATCAACCAACTCTTGGTAAAAGTCTCGCTTGTTTTCCACAACGTGGGGTAGTGGTACAATGTCTTTCTGGGTTGTCTCCTCCAGTAGATCGAATAGGATATCCTTCCTTGATAGGTATGTGTGGCTTCTAAGATCCTTGCCGTCGAGTTCTATTATGTCAAACGTCAGCATCAGTACTGGGTACTTAGCTGCTTTCAACGGAATCTTGGCTGGATCCTCTGTGCTACATCGACGCTGTGATCCCTCGAACCATGTTCTACCATTCTCATCGTAGACCACCGCCTCTCCGATTAGGGTGAATTCTCCAGGGATAGCTTGAGCTGCTTCAATTAACTCGGGCAGCCTATCGGTGTATTCAGGTGTTCCAGATTTCTTTGGTCGACCAAATATCCTTGCTTTCTCCTTCTTGTCTAACCTGATGTGTGTGCCGTCTGCTTTGAGTTCGGCAGCCATCATCGGGTTATCAAGATCTTTCTCTGTTCCTGTTTTCGCTAGCATTAGTTTCATGATGATCACCTACATATGGTATAGGCCCGCGGCTTCTTTCAGTTTGGAACTGACGACGTCAATTAGCCAAACCCAGAATTCCTGCTCAGTCTTGCCCGCTGAGTAGATTCTACGGTGTCCTCCCTTACCCGTTGTCTCGCGGTAAACTAGGACTCCATCATCTACCATGGCGTTCAGGAAATTGATTATAGAAGCACGGCTGATCGTCTTATGCTTCATCGACTCGTTTACTTTCTGCCAAACTTCTCTGCTGGAGAAGGAGCGTAATCCACCTTCTCCGTTTCCACCATTCCACAATAGCTTCATGGCTTCTGCTTGGTAGTCTTTGAGTACGACTTCAAGCCCTTCATTCTGTGTGTCTATTTGTACTTTCAAGTGTTCTCACCTCCCGAAAAGCTCTCTTACTTGTTGGAACACTTCGTGTTCGTTTTCGATGCATGATTCGTCAACCTCAGTCTCATGTCCATCACAGTACTCATTGCAGCAATGTGCGTATATCCTCCAGTCAGCGTCATAGATGATGCTGAACAGTCTCCAATACAGTACCCTCGGATCATCTTTGGGTAACTCATGCCAGTCATAATCGTTGCTGTGTAGTTGGACATTCTCTAGTTCCTTGAAGTTAATCGGGTCGATGAGCGTAACCATGAAGTTACTGCCCATCTCTTTCTCCAGTTGTTTCTGGTTCCCGATGTACTTCTTGATGCCTAGGAGACCTTTCTTACGGTCGAACATCAACCAATTGTTCGGCATCTACTGAGCCACCTTCATAGCTTGTACCAACTGTGCAAACCCGACAGTCCTCAACGGTTCCTGCTTGGACTCGATGGTCTTCGGTGTTTCTCCTGGCTTCGGCATATCCATTGCATGAGTGTAAGCTACGTTGCTCTGGGAGAGTTTCATCAACATAGTGAACTTCTCCGTGCCATCCGCTTCAACTATTCGCTTCGGCGTGATGATAGCTATATACTCCTGCGTGGTTCCACCAATCAGGTACACTGGTTGGACTACAGCCATGACTTCACCAAGGTACTCACCGTTTGCTTTCGTGTAGTCAGTCATGTCAGCGTACATTTCGGCTAATGCAAATCGGTTCACATCATCCACTGCAGGTAACTCGTAGAGGTAGTCTCCAGCTTGGAGCATGTTGCCCTCGTAGATGAGGGGGTACATGTTATCGTCGCCTATGACATACTCTTTAGTCCTCTTCAGGTATGGGAACTCTTTCAGTTGCTCTGTGCCGTCTTCCGCTATGCCGACAACTTGGAAGTCTTTGACCAGTTTTGAGTCAACGATGTCTCCTTCTTCATCTAGGTAGACTCTGCTATATCCCTCTAGGGGAACTTCTCGCATAGCCTCCATGATAAACCGAGTCATATCCATGACTTTCTGGTTCTTCTCTTCCGCACCTACCAGCTCTACGAGTTGAGGTTTCTTGACTCCTTTCGGTGTCTCCACGTTGCGTAACTCCGCACGTTTCTTCAACTCCTCCAGAGTAAGCTCATTCAACTCATCTTCATTACTTGCGACTAAGGGGTGTATGAATTGCTTCAACGCCTCCCCTCCCTCGAAAGCCTTGAAGACTTCAAGCACACGTTCTGGCGTGTCGCCTCTAGGCTTAGGTGTGTTGGCGGTTCTGACCTTCATTACGGTGGTATCATCAACTTGGATGCCTTTCCTGATCGCTGGCGGAGGGTTAATCTTCTCCGCTAAGATCTTGTTGGGCTCCACCTTGATGCGGTTGTTCTTGTAGATCAACTCTAGTTTTGGTTTTGCCATATCTTTCACCTTATTAGGTCCTCTTACTTGACCTTGCAGATCGTGAATCTGCTGTGTACACCGTAGTGTGTACTAGATAAAAAGATATTGTTAGTTATTTTTAAGCTAAAGCTTTTCTCTGGTTTGCTTCTTCTGCCCATTCTCGCCATGTCTTTTTGCTGCTACTAGATGCTACTATTGTACCATCATCACATAGGCTTACTCGGATAGATTCGGTGAACCATTTCCCTTCTCTGTATATGTGGATGTACGGTTTCCCATCTATCCCGATGTAGACTTTGCCTTCTAGTTGCATGTCTATTCCTCGATAAACTTGAACTGGTCTTTGCCTTCAAGTAGAATCAAGTTACTACCACTATCCCATTTGATACAATGCTGATTCTCGATGAGCTGCTGCACCAGTTTAAACTGGTATGTGCCTTTATCACCTGGCTTCAGCTTCGTGTAGGGATCATCGGTGTAAACTAACTCTACTCGTCTGCCTTCATTGGTTTTATCTAACATTGTTATACCAACTTCTTATTACTCGTTGGAAAGCGGGCACGCCTCCATCTAAATGGAGTCTCTTGTTGCTATCGGGTACGCGGAAGGCTCTCCTATCCAGTTTATCGTACTCGATGTTCCACGTGTTATTATCCAGATGCCCTCGTGTATGTGTGTCTTTTTGCTCCGTGAATCTGGCAGAGTCTTGGAAATCGTAGTAGACGATCTTCACAGTTTTGTTTCCCTGCATGAAGATTAGGAACCCTGTGTTAGCCCAGTTGGATTTCTGCAGGATATGTCTGGGTTGCCCCTCTATCTTTCCTGCACCGACATCCATCTCGGCTACGGTTTCCTGAATCTTCCCCATTATGTATTCCTGTGGGCTCTTCATCTTAGATCCTCTGCTCCTGCTTTAATCGAGTCCTCAAGCGTCAGTGGTAATGTCCTACTCCATGCGTCTTGCTGTGCTTGGGTTTCCCCTTCATAGGGTTTCCAAGCTACTCGCCACGCGATGTCTGTTCCGTAGATATATGTGAATCCAGGTGGTCCTTCTCTCCATAGCATCTTCTTGTTTGCTAGTAGAGGGCCTCCACCTAGTTCTGCTTTCACTCCACGTATCCAGTCATTTACCTGTTCTTTGCTGAGGCTTGGTTTTAGCAGAGCTATTCCTATTTGCTTCATGTCATTCACTTGGAATTGTTAGGTGATTTTCTGGACAGTCCTCTCTGTATGCACAGAAGTATGTCTTTCCGTTTTCTAGGGTGTCTGCACATTGTGGGCAAGTGTCAGGTTTGTTGAGGTTCTCAGCACAACGATCCTTGATTTCTCTCAGCTCGTTTTGGATGGCTTCAATTCTCTCGCCATCTTCTTTACTGGAGAGCCATCGCAGATAGTTGAGGCGTTTGATTTCCTCTTCCCATACTAGCTTGTAATGTGCTTTACTTCTTGCTTCCATTACTGCTCATCCCATTCTTCGAATTTATCCCAGTCCTCTTCATCATTCCACGTCTGGTATTCCCAGCGATCCCAGTCGTTTTCATAGAGGTCTCTGTGGCTGATGTGTTTCTTCAACGTGTCTTCGACGAATCCTAGAAGTTGTTTGCACTCTATCGCATCTCGCAGTTCTTGTAGAAGATCTGGATCAGTTATCCCCTCTTCTTTGAATCCCTCTATGAAACCATCAGGATCTTCCCAGAGTCGGGTTTGTTCTCCATCTCCTACTTCGATACATCTGAGAGCGTAGTTGATTGTATGCTTCCATTTCTCAGGGGCTGTCATAATGTTACCTCGTAGACTCTCACGGTTCGCCGTTTGTTTTGACCTAGACCTGCACCCCAGAAGTTGTTTGGGAAATACCATGTGTTTATCTCCATAGTCTTCCCTGTCGGTTTCAACCGATCCGCTTCTAGGTACATACCTGGACCTCCGCTGCAACTGATTGACGGTGTATCTGTTCCCTCATCTTGCCAACAAGTTGAGGCGTTGAAGCATACAAGGTACTCCTTGCGAGGTACACCTACTAACCCCTCGATAACTCCAACTGAGGTAGCGTAGATGTTTGCCCTATTCTCCCAATTAGTTATCTTCACAACATCCCCAGGCACAGGGTATAAGTCATCTACTCCTTGCACCCAGAACCAGAGGGGGATCGTCGGCATCAACGCAATCTTGTGGTCAGGCACTTCCTCGAACAGAGATTGATCTAGTTTTTCAGGTGTCAGTATTGCTTCATCCTCTGATGATGCCTTCCACATACCTTTAGGAACCTTGTACTTGATCTGTTCAAGCCACTTCTCAGCTCCCTCTTCAGGTGTGCTGAACTCAACGGAGCCCATCATCACTTCCCTACTTCTATCTTTCTTCCTGTAGACGCAGTAGTCTCCATTCACATCGTTTCGGATATCCCAGTCAATACAGTATTTGGGCAGCTCGTCTGCCGTAGGCTGGGGCTCTCCTGCTAGGGCTGCGAATAGCTGTGCTTGTGTCTGTGCTACCATAACGATGCCCTTCTGTTCCTCTACTACGTGGAGATAGTATCCCCATGTGTAGGGGTAGAAGCGATCATTCAGTAGCTTGTTGCCTTTCCCTTGTTTGATAGCCCATTCGATGTTGCTTTGCAGTTCCTCTATCGTCGGGTAGTCAGTCATCTGTAATCCATCTCCAGCCTTTTGTCTTGGTAGTTGAAGTCGATGAAGTTCATGTCCTTCTGGCGCATAGTGCTCTTGGTGATCCGTAGCAGAGTCTTCCTATCTTCAGAGAAGAATAGGTCAAACGCTGGACCATAGGAAGTCTCGCAACGGATGGCATCCGCTACTTTTGGGTGGCGGTATGTCATGAAGCCAACGTTCTCACAGGTCTCAATGAGATGCTCAAACGTTTTCTTCCAATCCCAGTTGCGGTTAATCTCATGCTCACCATTGAGGACTATGTTGATCTTTCCACTGAACTCCAGCTCACGCCTTCGTAGTATAGGATCTCCTAGTTTCCAATGCGTATACCATTCTCCCTGCAGGCAATCGTCTCTTGGGTGGGTTCGTTCACCCTTATCATCGACGCTGCAGGTAAGACCATACACACAGGTGCTGCAATCTTTTTGTGTTTGCATCGTAATTCTCCTGTTCGTTTTTTATAGGTCAGGAGGCAGGTCGTGAACCTGCTGCTAACATAACTGCCAGTGTTTCCATTAGGGTGGCTATCGTGGTTGTGATTGTAAGTAAAGTCTCTAGGTCTGCAACCTTGGATATCTCTCTCGCTTTTGCTACTACATCCCGTACTTCTTGTAAGGTGTTTAGCTGATTGTCCAGGAGCTCAATCGCCATGGTTGTTGAGTCCACTGCCATCTGTCTAGCAGCGGTCAGGCTCATGTTCTCAAGGTTCTTAGCGAAAGCGTCAAGGTCTCTTACGATATCATCTACGCTCATTTGTTTTCAATCCAATGCATTATACCTCTTTCATCAGTCCACCAACCACGTGTCTGGCGCATCTCTTCTTCCGTCATCTCCGTGATCTCAAGTGTTTCTCTGTTTACTTTGAGGTATACTGTGTTTGTGTAGTAGGCTCTCTCTGCATAGAAGTCAGCCTGAGGCATGGACTCTATGTATTTATTTTCTTTAGCCAACTCGAAGTACAAGTAGTCGGCGTCTGCAAACCAGTGTCTGCATGACAGCCCACCATACTTCTTATCCACAACTCGTTTAACACGCAGCTGTGTGTGTTTATCTGGCCAATGGTTTGCTGTTGCTGGCATTAATCTATCACACATTTGCTGTCGTTATAGAATGCACAAATTGAGGGTTGTTCCCAGTCTACATCCCCATCTCTCAAGGGGTTACATTGATGTGGGCAAGCTCTAGGATCTTCCACAATCTCACAATCTGCACAACAGGTTTCCCTGTTAGGTTCGCATGGTGCGGGTAGGTTTGTGATCCCTACGCCGATGTTGAAGCCCTTCTCTTGGGCTTGTTCTGGTAGTTTCTCAGAAGCCTTGTAGTTTATGGCGTAGCTTATTTCCTGCTCCCATTCATAGATATCCATGCAATCCTCAATGTTTGCATCCACAGTCACCACGAGTTGAAGGACTCGAGTAACTGTGTCTCTTTCTTCTTGCATCATAATGAGGTACTATGTTCACTTCTCCATTTTGTAGTACCCAACTAATGTGCCACAGTCTGCACATATCACGGTATCATCAGACGTTATTCTGTATGTTTCCCCACCGCAAACGTGGCAGCTCTTGTATTGTTTCGGTAACATCATATTTGTTCCTCATCGGGGTGGTCTTTAAGCCACTTCTTCGTCTTTAACCAGGCATCCGCTCCGATGGTTAAGACACAGTGTAGGCATACAACTGGTGCTCCTGTATCGTAGAAGCGATCCTCAGGCCCAGTGCAGTGAACAAACTCGTCACTGTAAAGCTCGGACCACATCTCGATACCGTACATGATCTTCTCCTCGAAGTGTGTTGCTAGTTGTTGCTCTGTCTCTCCGACCAGTTCTCCACATTTGTAACACCGTAAGGGGTTGTCATCACACTCTGTGCAGACATCTCCACCTACGGGGCATTCATTACAGCTCATACTTTCATCTCTGTGTATAGGTCTGCTACGAATGTGCCGACGTCGTCATTGGTGACTAAGCCTTTGCGGTTCATGGAGTGTGCGATCTCTGATAACGTGTTCCTCAGTACGGTGTTCACCGTCTGTCCATCCAGTGGCATCGCTTCAGTTATTGTATTCATGCCCCATGCGATCGCTTTGGCTAGTTCCTTTAACTCGCCTTGGGTTAATGACTTGGTTTTGAGTCTGAAGATGGCTTGCTCGAAACGCATCTCCGCTTCCTCGCTGTCGCCTTCGTAGAGTTGTTCCATTTTGTCTTCTCTTCGATGGGCTTCCTCATAGTCTAAGCTCTTAGATTTAACCCACTCATCGTCTTCATCCCTTACAAGGATGACTTTGGTTGGTGAGAAGGTTACTTCCTCGAGGATTAGCCGTACCTCATACTTGTGTACCAAGTCTTCGTTGTGGTAGTCCATTAGTCTATCAACTCGTCTGTATCTTCATCCATGAAGTAAGTCTGTTTATCCAGTCCATCATCGGGTAGAGCTTCAACGAGCTTCTTCAGCTGCTCAAACTCGTCTAACCTGTCTTCTATCCAGTTAAGTGCCGATGTTTTCACATCTTGGACACACTTAGACTTGTTATATACGCTTGCATAGTCTCGGTTCATGTCTCTTCCGAAGGTGTCTGCTACAAACTTATCCATTTCACGGAGTTTCGGGTGCTCTGTCCAATCAATCTCGTATTTCCCTGGCATTTTCCCTTCGCTCTCATGTTTCTAAGGGGAGAATAGTGAATTCTCGATTGCCCCGGGGCAACTATGTAACCAGACGTCGCTCTGCTCTGCTTAGTTTTGCACAGAACATCGCCGTTGTACCCATACCGCCGTGTGTGCATGGTGTATCTGGCTCCCGTTCATAGTCATCTGTCTGATGCCATCGGTTCCACTCATCGTTACCATACTTCAAGGCTTCACTGAAGTCCTTCGTCTTGAAGGCAACCTCTTCAATACCTGAGGGCTTATGTGCAATCATTACTCCGCACTCACGCCCTGCCTGTATTCTCTGAAGCGTGGTTCCTCTGTGGTATGCTCGGTAGAACTCCCATTCTTGTGTGACCAGGTTCTTCCGTAGGCTTAGCCTATGGTTTGGAACTACGTCATGCTTTCCTTGGGGTGTCCAAGCGTAGTAATCCACCTCATGGTGGCTGTATCCAGGGTTGTCTGCGTCTTCTGTGTCAAAATTATATTCACAGATTCTCATGATCATCTATACCTGCTAGTTCTTCTAGTCTCTTGACCGCTATCTCGGCTCTCTCTACGAGCCTATCCATCTTCTCCTCATGTTCTCGGAGGATTTTGATTAAGAGGTCAAGGACATCTATCTTCTCAGTAAAACTCATGGTTACTCACTATATCCATATGGCGCGTGTAGGCTTTGGCACTTCGGGCATTGATGTGTATGCCCTGATGGTAACGGCTCTTTCAGTTCCTTTAATTTACTGCCACAATGTGGGCAGATTGGTGGCGGATTCATGTTGCCTTCATCTCTTTGAACCAGTCTTTACGAAGATCTTCTAGGAACTCGAATAATGTTTGTGTGTTCCCGTTAGCGACAGTCTCATGGTAGGTATCTAGGATTTGTTTCTCAAATCTAACGGTGTGTTCCCACCATTCTTTCCAGTAGTTTCTAGGTGCACTCACTTCTGTATCTCCCGATGTTCCCCGTCTTTGCATTTAGCACAGCCGTGTTTGTTCCTTTTGTTTTTCGGGCAGTTTGTGTAGTGTAGTCCTTTCTTACAGACTATCATTTTATCACTATCCTATCTGCTAGATCCTCATCCATCCACTTCTCAACTACAAGTATAAGTTGATCATGTGAGGGTAGGCATGTGATGTTCTTTCCATCTGCATGATATGTTATCTCTTTCCCAACTAGGAAAGCGTCATGCAGTAGCCTGAAAGTTGTAGGGGCTCCCTCACCCTTAGGGTAGAAGTGGACTCTGTTCTCCTGTATCTGAATTAGTCGAGCATGGTACTCGACTCCTGCTTCAAGCAATTCTTCTTCCCTCTTCATCGTATTTGCTTTGTTCTCTACCTGTCAGATAGAGATCCCAGCATCTGTCTGAGCATATTCCAGTAAGCTGTTGTTCCCGTTGCCAGTTCTCGGCGTCAGGGTAGATGTCTTGGATGGCTCTGCGGTCAGAGGGATCAGGTATTGGGAGGACTGGTTTGTATCTCCGCTTACATTGAGGGCAAATAATCTTACCCTCTGCGTCTGGTTTAATCAACCTCATTAGCTTCGACTTCCATCATAGCTTCATCGTAACCGATTTGCTTTCCTTCCTCTTTACCCTCTGCGTAGCCTTCATCTCTGCCTCTCTGGTATGCGTCTTGAATCTCTCGCTGTATGTAGTTAGAGATTTCCTGTGTTGCACCGTAGGCAGATCTGCTGCCGTGTTCAATTCCAGTTAGTACGCTCCAGATATATTCTCCGTGGCTCACTCGTCTTCACCTTGATAATAATAAACCGTGGCTCCCCACTCTTTAGCTAGTTTCATGTAGTCTTCAAGGGTGCATGTAGCTAGGTTCCCGAAGGTCGCCATCTTCATCTGGGGGTGTCCATGTTCTTTCATGTGGTTGAACATCCAAGCATGTTTACCTGTACTCAACCCTCCATCATTCTGCTCGACCTTTGTGCTTTGGGATACCTCTGCTTCAAGGTCTACCATGGGCGAAAGTAAAGCCCATCGTGCTATCTTATCTGGAGGGATGGTTCGGCTGTCTATGACTGGTGTTCCTGGCTCAGTGTATTTCTTCCAACCGTTTCCATAGGTCTGTAGTCTGGAGTGTTTACCGTAGTAAACTGTGCATCCACCTCTACCGATGGTAACGTAGACAGATTTCTCATCCTTCAATGTCATCGACCGCAAACTTAGTTATCTTGCCTAAGGCTAATGGCATGGCTATCTCGATGGCTTTCCTGAAAACCTCGAGGTTATGATTCAGAACAGAGAAGCCGTGTCTATGTAAGAACTCAATCTCAATGCTGAGCTTCTTGTTCCTGACTTCCTCAGCCAATGTCCATTGCCTCATCGCAGGTTGATCCTGTCTCGAGCATAAGCCAAACCGTGTCGGGTTTATTCAGTAACCTGAACCTACCCTCTGTCTTGTTCCAGCTCTTCTCTGGGCAGTTCCTTCCACATTGCTGACATATCTCATCGGCTTTAGCGATGGTTTCATCGGCGTGTTTGGTGGGTAGGACTAGCTTCGTGCCTAGTGGTGTGCCGTATTTCTCAAAATGTTCTTGACACATGTAGGCGTGTGGTCCGAGGATGGTCTTTGCATCATACTCGGCTGGCTCAACAGGATCTCTGCCTTCCTGTTTACAGAAGTCACAACCAGGTAACTCCTGCATAGTTGTGGTATTCATTTTGATAATTCTTTTTCACGCTCTTCTATTCTCTCCATGGTGAACTCGTAGATCTCTGTCTCCATGAAGCCGTAGAAGTGCTTACGCTCAACTGCTTTCTTGAAACGCTGAAGCATTTGGCTACCCATTGTACTTACTTTCGATTTCACAAAATCTCTGCTGTCAAAACCCATGTGTATCACTCTGGGAAATGCTTCTCTGTTTCTGATACCCTCAGATTAGTTTCATCTGGGTACAGGTCTTTGGCTGTATCAAGTGCATCCTCTTCATCGTAGGCTTCAAGCACGATCGTGTCGTCGTCTAAGCCGTCAAATGTTACTCGCCATAAACGTAGCGGTGGCTCATACCCATCTGGAGTATCAAACTCAAAGTCACTCTGCAGGTCACGCCCACATTCGGGGCATTCCATATGAGCTGTGCCCTCATCTATGAGGACATATCTTCTCTGGTCTGGTCTCCAAGCAAAGATTGGGTAGGTGTCATCTGCTATCCATATGGTTTCGAGTCTTGCACCACAGCCTTCACAAAATAGTGGGGCTTCCATTCTACTTCACATTGACTATGCTATGATAAATGAAGGACCTGAGTTCTTCTGGAGGTTCAATCTTGTTGATTACACAATGCTCAGAATTCTTCTCTACTGGCATATGAACCTCTCTTGCGAAGTGCTCAGCTGCTTGTCTGGGATTATCCGCAGATATAATTACACGGATATTAATTCCATAAGTCGGCATCATTCTTCCTCTTCGTCTTCTTCTGCGATGACCTCGGCTACTATGAACAGGTCTACCTCATCGTCGTGGTCATAGGTTTCCTTATCCGATATAGATGGATGTCGTTTAGGATCTCCTCTACGGTATATCCAGATACAGATTAGGATTATCCAGACAATGGCCCATGCTAAGGGTTCCAGTGTTACCTCAGCCATGTTACTCAACTTCTTCGATTGTTACTTTGAATTTCCTGCCTTTCATAGCCCCCAATACCTGAATCTCAGGTATGACGACATAGGTATCGTCTGGTCCCCAGATTCTCTCCTTAGTCGTAACCTCACGGACTATGAATATGGGATCGGCTCTGTCTGCTTTCCACCATCTACCATCGGGTAGCTTCCTTTCTGTGTTCAGGCTGCCACATTCTAGGCACTCGTACTCAAACTGGTAGCATTCTTCCTCTGGATCGTTGCGGCAATCATCGTTGTCGCAGTCCTCACAGGATATCTTAGGCTTGGGTACACCGTCTATTATGGCTGACCATCCACAGTCAGGGCATCTGTACTCTGTCATATTACTCTCTTCCTGAGATAAGGTGGCTCGCTTCCCATCGTTAGAGACAATAGACTACAATGAGGGCACTCGTCATCGGGATCTGCTATGCCTTGAATGACTGGACACTCATCGGGGCATGGGCTGTCATCATCCTCAATTATTATAGGATAATTAACCTCAAACCCTAACTGTTCTTCCAGCTCATCCTTGAGCTCTACAGCGAACTCGGCGTAGTCATCAAAACAGCATTCGATTCCATCATTGTAGCCCTTCTTTCTATCAAGGGTTGTTTGCATTTGGATTCACTTTTTTCGGTGCCACTTCTCCAAGTACCCGTTCTCATGAATTATAGGACTGTTAGCAACCTTAGGGTAACTGTTACCCATCCTATTTGGCGGGGTTGCTCAGTGAGTCCTCTCCTGGGCTATGCTCCGTGGCTTCGCATACTTGCCTTACTTGGTTTCAATACAGGTAGCGAACTGTCTGCCCTTCACCGTAAACTCATACGGTTGGGCAGCACCTTTCTGATCCATGCGTCTGATTAAGCCTAGAATCTCGAGGCTTTCGAATGCCTTCTTAATGTATCCTCCAGGCATGGCTTTCTCGCTGTGCCTAGTTACATCAGAGGATGTTATCGGGTTGGGATCACTTGCCTTCATAGCTAGTAGAACACGTTTCTCGTTAGACTTCAGCATCTCGAATAGGTGCTTAGCCTCAATGAGAACCATGCCTTCTTCTCCATGGGCTAGGATCTCTCGTATGGCCTGAATCTGGTCTTCGGCTTTCATGTTACCTCAACGTCTTGGGATCTTCTATGTTCTCGATCTTCATGTCATTGAAAAAGTGCTCATCGTCTGGGTAAAACTCCCCACACTTTGGGCATTTCCAACCTTGCTGATCGTAATCCCTCACGAGTGTCGTGCAACACTCGATGCAGACGTTCATTGGGTAGCCTTGCCCTGTTATGGTTGACAATATCGATCACTAACTGTATATACTATGGTGTATAAAAAAAATGGGAAAGTGGGTAGTCATAGCAACGATTCCGAACAATAAGTTGGAGGCTTAGGTGTTCGGTGCTTAGATTGTTATGACGTCGCCTGTGCTTCCTGATGGAGTGGCTGGGTTGATTTCCTCGACGTAGTTTACGAGTTCCACTACCGTATCAGAGTTCAGAGCCTCTTTCATCTGAGCGAGGTCTGCGCTCCTTAGGTAGATTCCTCTCCGCTTCGTCGGGTTACCCTGCTCGTCCACTGGATTGAGTTCGATACCTAGCGAACGCTCGGTTGCCCCTTTGGCTACTGGCATGTAGACAATGAAGACTCCTGGTACGCTCGTAGGTACTTTGGTCCAATCCTTGTGGTCGCCATCGCGGAAGCTGGCTATTGCCTTCTTCGCTTCTGGTTTCATGGTTGTTTCCCTTCGATCCGCTTCTCCCTGACCGTGTAGCTCTGCGGATTCGCTACTTGAAGCATGGGGCTAAATTTTCCTTAAGTGTCGCTTGCCCCTCAGGGTTTAATATAATCTGCCTGCTACCCAGCTTGTTGGCGTAGTATCGTAGGTTCTAATCCGTTAATGAAGAACCTAGTCGTATCTGGGCCTAGTGTATTGTAGCAGGTCTTGTGGATGGGGTTCCTGATGTAGTCTTGTGTGAGAACTCCCCAATCTCGTATCCTCTCGGATACCCAGTATTGGGGATTATGTATAATCTCACCACAAGCCCAGCATCGGTTGTCTGGGTTATTGTTGTATCTCTGCATCGTTATCACTTGGTGGTTACATCGGGTGCACTCACCTGCTCAAAAATTGTTATGGGTTCAGGTGTCAGATGGTGAATCTGAGTCTAGCACTTGCTCGATGTGTTTCATCCAGTCGTAGTCTTCGTCTTGGATTATCCTTATACGAACACGTCCTGTCCGCTCTAAGGTATCCGCACACTTTCTCAACTCTGCGACACAGTTATCGCATTTGTTGGCTAACTCTATTATCTGGTCTTCCATCTCTCTCAGCTACGGATAAGTTGGTTTTTGTCATCTCTATGCAGGTAATTATGACCGTGCATCCTCTTCGTTCGGATCTCAGCGTCTAGGGGTAGGTAGAATACCTTAGCACCCATGTATAGCCCAAAGCTAATCTGCTCAGCTGTTCGGGCTTGCCAATGGGATTTAGTACCCCATTCGTTGAGCCAAACTGTTTTCAGCGTAAAATCCATGTCAATTCACTTAGGTTTTCGGAATCTGTACTGCTTTACTGTACCATCCTCTTCGACGTAGCTTACGGGGCTAATCGCTAGAATTGGGTACACGAATAGCATCCAGATTAGTCTGGCTAGTATTCGGTTCATCTTTTTCCCTCTTAGTTAAGCTCTCATATTCCTCTGCGGTTAGTGGTAATGTAACCTCTTTACCGTAGGGGTTTACGAAAGTGTAGAGGCGGAATCTCTCGTAAGACATCGCTAAGACCTCTAGGGTGTGCCCTTCTCTGAGTCGCAAGTCTAGAGGGCACCAGACTATGTTAGGGATTTAGGAGTCGTAGTGGCTCTGTGTCGCTAGTTGCCATTACTAGCTAATTTAACAACTCACCCGTTAGCACTCAGTGGCAAAAAAAGCCCGTATCGTGGGCTAGACGGAATCTCAGTCGTCTCTAGTTATGTTTGTATGCTGGTGTCCGATTTAGCACCGAATAACTGCCACACAAAACCGCCCCCGCTTCTCTGAGTCACTGTGTTATAGCGGGGCAACACATTAAAACTCAGCCGAAAAAAGTTAGAGGTTTATTTTCATCATTTTCCTGATGAGGTTCTGCTTCTTCAGATATTCCTCGTACTCTCCTACCTCTGTGACTTCCTCAGGTGTGATGGGTGTATCGACATCGAAGTCAAACTCCTTCACGAAGAGCAGTCGCTGGTATCTGTGGGATTTGACAACCTGCCTCCAGTCAGACATCTCAGCACTTATGCCTAGAAGTTCACGCTTCGCAGAAATCTGTGCCTTGAGGGTTGCGAGTTGTTCACGAATAGCCTTCTCCTCAATTCTGAGCTTGTGAAGGTCTTTCGCTTTCGCCGTCATCCTCTTAGCGTCAATCTCCTTGAGTTGTTTGTTCAGGGCGGTGCGTGTTTCAGTCAGTGGGGCAAGAGCCAAGGCTTGTTTATAGTCGAGGTCTGGAAGTGTCTCCAGTTCGATTTTAAACTCCCTTTTCTGTCTGCGTACGTTTTCGCCGAATTCGGCGGGAATATTCTTCAGGCTTCCTTTCTGCATCTTGTATATCTCCTTAGATTGGCTTGTGTGGTTTCAGCTCGTTACTACACAGCACACTCTCGCCATTAGGGTTACAGAATGAGAAAACTGCACCCTACCATTGTAAGCGAGGCGACCAACTTTCAGGTCGCTGTGGTTTAGATGCCTCAAACTCCATACGCTTAGCGTAATACTCCTCCTTACCTGTTAGGGGTGGGGGAATATTCCTTAGTTGTAGTAGGCGTTTAATCTGCCCTTCCGTTAGATCCATTTCTTCGCCTTGTTCAAACTGTATCCAGTAACGTGGATCATGTTTCATTAACTGGTGTAATTGGTATCGCTGTTTAGATATCTTGGTCTTTTTAGCTAGGCGTACGTTCGGATGTGAGCTGAGGTATTTGTTAATCTGATACCATAGTGAGCCATCCGAGTCTGCGAATATCCTATGGTCATCGGTCAGTCTGGCTTTCCAGTGCATCGTTATATATCTCCTGATAATGGAACACCAGTCCATAGCCCTGATACGGATTCTAAATCTATATTTTGGGTATAGACTGGTGTTATATTGGCGGTGTGTGTATAGTGTGTGCTAAACCGTGTTTATTCGTCTTGGTTTTCCCCTTGAATTAACCAAGTTTTCTTTTGCCTATTTTCCCATAAACCCCCTATTGGGGATTTATCCGATTAAGCACCCCCGTTAAACGGTGGTTACACGGTGGGGTGTGTATTTGCTTAACCAGATAAGAAATTAACCAAGTTATTCCCCCAAACTTAGGGAAAAAACCCTTTTGGGTTTTCCCCCCGCATTATTTGGGGGTGTTGGATAATAACTTATCAATAATATATGGGTTATGAAATAAGCGTTTTTAGGGGTGCTTTTGGCTAAACGGTTTAAAATATCTGGTTATAGATAAGCCATAAACCCTTTAAATCATGTATCTAGGGGTTACTTGGTTACAAAAAATGAGAAAACAAGACCAAGCAACCAAACCAAGCACCCCCCCAAAGTATAGGGTTAAGGGTGCTAAACGTGTTAAGAGTTATAACCCCAAGACCAAACAAGACGAAATAAATTATTATGGGTTTATCACTCCTGAACACACCACCACCCCCGTTTTTATTCAAGGGGAAAACCCAAGCACCTTAAACGGTGCTAATCTCTTAACTGAGTTAAACTATAAGCACACGTTAAGACCAACACCACCAAGCAACCTTAAACAATACTTGATTAAGCACCCCCTAAAAGCACACGTTACCAAGCACACCACCAAGAACCCTTTTTTCAATATGTTTGGTGTCTTATCCTATAAAGAGATAAACGAATTAAAGACGCTAAAATTAAGGGGGGGTTACACCACCAAGCACCAAGCCAAACTTTACACGGTGCATAAATTCTCTTATCGTTACCAAGCACACACGAAAACCACCAAGCCAAAAACCATTAACACCCCCCCCACCAAATACGCAAAAGGGTTTATTCCAATAGGTTCTAAACTTTTGTTTAGGTGTCCAATATGCAACCAAACAAAAACCAAGTTTTTCAAGAATAGGGAAATAAGCACACCAACACACACACACGAAATTAAGAACCCAAGCATAAACCCCCTAAATTGTCTATTTGAACCCACCATAAAAAGCACCGTGAATCTTTACTTAACCAAGTTAAGTATTAAGCCAAAAGATAAGGAAATTATCATTTATGATATTAGCCAAAAACAAGACACACCAAGCATAATAATTTTAGAAGATAAAC
>WOR8_10001549_pt1 | contig 23224 bp, 14 predicted proteins | sample DeeMarSeWOR38_10_FD_19890 | JGI IMG/M metagenome (IMG submission 19890) | reverse complement strand
ATCTCGGCATCCTCTAGCAGGTCAGCCATCGAGTAAATCGCAATACATCCGAAATCATCCCCTTCCAGACCATCGGACCAGCCGGGCAATCCCGTGAGACGGTAATCATTCCCCATGATGATGTTCTTCTCGGTCGGACCCGGCATGGGGGCACCTGAGAAGATCCTGTCGGAGGTAAGGAGAAGCGCCACACCGTCCGGGTGCATCCCAGAGTTCGCAGGGCCGAGGACATTCCCCTTGATGAGGCAGTTCTTCCCCCCCATCGCTGCGATCTGCGCATCCCATGTGGTAAGCGCGGAGAGACGGTTGCCAGCAAGGACGTTCTTCTCCCCGTAGGGGCCTATGATGAGACCGGTAGCAAGTGTCCCCGTGAGTGTATTGCCCGCCACGAGAGTGTTGCTTGTGAAGGCCCCTGTGCTATTGCCAATGCTGATCCCAACACTGTAGTCGCTCGGTCCATCTTCGATGTGCATGTCGATGCAGTTGCCAGTGACCAGAACGGGAGGGTTATCCTGGTCGAGACCCATCCCCACCGGGACAGCGAGGACGAGTATTCCCGCTTCGAACGCCCCTCTCCCTGCTGGAGCGGATTCATGAATACTGTTCCTGGTAATTGTCACGGGGCAGCTATTCAGGAGCGCATAGATGTTCAGTGTGGAGGGGCCGAAAGGAGATGGCCGGAGAGTATTGTCCGCGACAACAACGTTTGTCTCGCCGGTCTCATTGGGGACGATGCCAAGCATTCCATAGTCGGCGACGTCATTGCCCACAATGGTGACCGGCCCCGTATTCAAGTACGTCACGATGCCACGATGATGCAGTCCCCAAATGCTATTCCATCCCACGGTGATTTCGCTCTCGCACTCCTGGGCGCCGATTCCCATCCCCATCGGGTTTCTCATCTCGACATCATTGCACACAAAGCGGAGAGGTCCCGGATTGGAGAACGCAAAGATCCCAATGTGATTACTGTACACCGTGTTCTCCCGCGCAATGGTCATGCACTGTGTCCATCTCACGAGGACGCCCCGATGGACGGTTGACATCTCATTCCGCTCGATGATGATGGGGTCATCCGTGGGAGAGCTAGCATCTCCCTGCACCATGACCGCCGACTTCAGGTATGGAGCGGTCGAGGGGGTCGGTAGTGGGGTGCCGTCGAAGACGATGTTCCGCACGGTGACCCCTGCAGCCCCGACGCCGACAATCGCCTTATTGGCCGAGGGACCAAAGACCATCTTTCCTCCCCCATGGATCAGCGCGTCGTTACCGACGAGCGTGACATTCGGTTTCCATACCTTGACACCGCCCATCTCAAAATCGGGGGCGGGCCCAGGGGTCGTTCCGAAGTTGAACGTCCCGTGGAGAACGACCGTGCCGCCAGGTTCAATTGCGTCCAATGCCGCCTGGACGGCCAGCTCATCGGCGGGATACGTATCGGTTCCCCAGACATGGATCTCCGCCGCGACTCCTGCCCATGTGGCTACCACGGAGGCAACCAGCAGGCCACAGAGCCCTTGCCACAACACGCGCAAGCCTTTCATGGCTCTGCCCTTTCTGTTTGTTGGTGAATTAACAACTGCGGGACGGTAGTTCAATCTACCTCTGGCGGAGGGTGGTTGTCTAACTCTGATGAGACATAGACTAGCGGTAATGTGCCAGGGGGGAGTTGCCCTGAAATCAGGCCAGATTTTGGGGTAGGTTATTTGTGATAAGCTCTCGCTGAGTTTGGCTGGACTGTATCAAGACGAGCAGGTGGTGAGCTTATTTAGGGTTTGTGTGTGCCCGGTGCTGACAGCAAGGAGAAGCCCCGACAACCATCGCCGGGGCTTCATCTTTTGCGCTGCAAATCTGCTACCTCATTAATACCGCCTTCTTCGTCTGGACATATCCCCCAGCACTCAGCCTGTAGAAGTGCGCCCCACTTGGCAGTCCTGAGGCGTACCAGGTGGCTCTGTAAGTGCCAGCAGCCTGGTCTCCGGCGATGAGACTTGCCACTTCCTCGCCCAACACGTTGTACACCTTGAGCGTGATATAGCCAGCATGGGGCAGGGCAAACTCTATCGTCGTGCTGGGGTTGACGACCCTTATCTTTCTCGATATTAAGCCAGATGATTTCGATCTTTTCTCCTCGAAGTTGCATGATTAGGGTTGTTAGGGAGGAGATTATGAAAGTCCGTGGAGGTCTTCACTCATGCAATCCCATTGTCCTCAGAAACTCGCCAAACCTCGGATCGGAACGGACATTGTCGAAGTTTGGATCGACCTTCAAATGCACTAGAACCCAGCCCTTCTTCCGGCACTCATCAAGCCACTCAAACGCCCGATCGTTCATACCCAGCTGGCTGTAGATCCCACCCACAAATACAGGGGGAACACGAAGCACCCCCGATGAATCAAATGCAAGCTCCAGTTGTTTCTGCCAGAACCCTCTTGTCCCAGCTTTCTGATACGCTTCCCGCAACTGCTCAACGTCGGGATCGCCCAGCTTACGCAATTGATCAAAGGCCTTGTCATACATGCCCTGTGCCACCCAACAATCAGCAATCAACCAATGAGCATTCGAAACCGTCGAATCGAAGGCCAGGGCCTTCTGGTACGTCGCTATCGCTTCATCATATCTGCGGGCATAGTAGTAGGCGTCTCCTTCACATAGAGTCAAGTCCCGTGAGACTGGATCCATGTCCATCACTCTCTTGATGTGCGCGATCGCTTCATCGGACCGTCCCACAGAAGTTAGATAGTGACTGTACCAGTGATTCGCCGTTACATCGTTCGGACTCAGCTCAAGGGCACTTTCGAGCTCGCGTTTTCCCTCTGACCAGTCCCCCGCATACCAGGCGGCAAAGAACCCTAATGCCGCGTGCGGCTCCGCCAATGACTTGTCGAGATCCAGAGCCTTGCGAGCTGCAGCCTTCAACCGCGGCCCAGTATCGCTGGTGGAAACATCGGTGTAGCCGCTCAAAACTGCATATGTGATTGCCAGCCCTCCGTATGCATCCGCATACACCGGATCTTCGTCGATCGCCTGATTGAAGTATCCGATTGCCTTCCAGAGATCCTCCCCAGTCCGTTTGTTCCAGTGATGTCTTCCTTTGAGATAAAGCTTATAAGCCTCAATGCTCTCGGTACGTCTCTCGCCAATTCTGCTCCCTTGTCCGGAAGCGTACTGCACCTGAAGCGCTCCCGCGATCTGCCGTGCCACACTGCTTTGGATCTCGAAGATCTCCGTCAGATCTCTATCGTATGTTTCCGCCCAAAGGTGGTCCTCATTGCTGACGTTAATCAGCTGCGCAACCACCCGTACGCGGTCGCCTACCCTCCGATAACTCCCTTCGAGAACAGTGGCAACGCTTAGTTCATGGCCGATCTCACGAACACTTCTGTCAACCCCCTTGTATTGCATGACGGAGGTCCGCGCGATGACCTTACCGATCCCGCGCATCCGTGCAAGTTCGGTAATGATGTCTTCGGTCAAGCCGTCTGCGAAGTACTCATCCTCCTTATCGTCGCTCAGGTTTCGGAAGGGCAGCACCGCAATCGATCTCTCGACCTGAGGCTTTGGACCCCAAAACGTCATGGACAAAAAATAAGCAAGGACAGCCACAACAGCCACCACACCTGCTGCAATCCAGGGGGTTCGGAGTTTCCTGGCGGTGGGACCTGCCCGCACACTCGTTTCAGCTTGAACCTGTCGCAGATCGACCAGAAGGTCCTCAGCGCTCTCGTAACGTAGATTTCGATCCTTCTCCAGGCATCGACGAACTACGTTGTCAAGGGACGCCGGCGTCTCGGATCGCAACGACCTCGCCGGGATCAGCACGTCGTTGAGAATCGAATATGTAACAGCAGCTTCAAAATCCCCCCTGAACGGCAAATGGGATGTCAGAAGCTCGTACAGGACCACTCCACACGAGAAGATGTCGGTTCGCTGGTCTACATCTTCTCCCCGAATCTGCTCCGGAGAGGCATAGCCGGCTGTTCCCATTGTGCTGCCCGATTTTGTAAGCTGTATGCCACCCCGGAGCTTCGCTAGGCCGAAATCGGCGATTTTCGCATGTCCCTCTTCCGTGAACATGATGTTGTCGCTCTTCAGGTCACGGTGGGTGATCCCGTGAGTGTGCGCGTGGAGGAGCCCTTCGGAGATCTGCACACCGAGCTCCAGCACCTCAGCAATTGTGAACTGCTTGTCTTGCGCTTTGAAATCACGTATTCTCGCCTTGAGTGTACCGCGGGGGATGTACTCCAAAACCAGGTACTTCTGGCCATCCACTTCATCGATATCAAAGATGGTAGCGATGCTTGGATGATTCAGCGAAGATATGGCTTTCGCTTCCCGTTCGAAACGAGATATCTCTTCCTGTGAGATCGAGAGGTGGGGGGGGAGAAATTTCAGGGCAACATCGCGGTCGAGTTTTGTGTCGCGAGCACGGTAAACTACCCCCATGCCCCCCTCGCCCAACTTCTCGAGGATTTGGTAGTGGGAAACAACTTTGCCGATCATGGGAGACCTACAGGGGTGTGTACGATCCCTGCGGCACGAGCACCCAACGGTACACAGGTAAAATACGGCAGGGGAAGGCGAGTGTCAAATCGCCGGTGGGTTGGATCGCAAGGTCTACTTCTTCCCTTTCCGCTTTCCCCTCTTCCGTTTCGGCCTTGGCTTCGCCTCCTTTTCAGGAGGTTTATCCTCATCTTCATTCGGATCCTTCGGACCCTTCCCAGCACCACCCGAAGTAGGTGTCGGCGTCCCTTCAAGTCGTTTCCGGATCAACGGCTCCGGAGGCGAGCCACAAATCGGAGTCACAATCCTCACTAGAGGTGGAAGAAACTGGGCCACCCCTGAAACCACACTTTGGGAGAGAAACGGGAGTCCAATGAGGGGCCATTGCTCCACCCCGAGCTGTGAGGTGTGCGAAGACGATCAGCCGCTACGGTGAGCCTTCAGTAGAAATGGGAGTGCTGGGACGGGGGGAGGTGCGCTCTCAGGTCTAGCGCGGGGCAAACTCACCACATTCGACCTATGTAGGCGTGCAGGAAAGCTACAACGCTCCGGGATGAGTGTCAAGCGGAAGTTCCTGCAAGTCCTCACCACGCCTCCTTGTGTCAGAGGCAGCGATAAAGCGGTGTCAGCGGCAATCCTGTTGCAGCATACTATGCAGCCGGTCGCAAAGCAGTTGGATCGACCGAGGCCACGAGTTCGTCTTCACACATACTGACGAATCACTGGCTCAGCCGGAGATGTGGAAAGAGCGAACAACTGGAGGACAAATGGAGGTCTTGCGCCTCCATCGCGAGTTTCGTATATTATGCACCGCAGTGACCCTTGGAACTTCCGCAATCCATGAGTGTCGATGACCTCTCGTTCTGCCAAGGCATGCGGAAGTGCCTCAAGGGGGCGAGGGGTCGATCCGTTTTCAGCGGCTCAGATGGGCGAGAGAAGTGTAGACAGAACTGTTGATTGAGAGCTTCAAAAAGTGTCTGCACCGAGCTCTCTCACTCAGATGCAACCCCGAAAACAGTTAGTTTTCGAGGGCGCTTAGCTCAGCTGGTCTAGAGCGTACGCCTCACACGCGTAAGGTCGCAGGTTCGAATCCCGCAGCGCCCACACTCTTCCATCTCACCCTTTAAATCCTGCCCCGTGAGGCAGGCAAGGGATCGCGAATGCAACACCTGTACGCTGATCACGACGGACCTCCCTCCTGAACAAGGAGCGGAGGTTTTTTTGTATCCGGCATGGGGGACGCAGATGATGAGGCAGCTCAAAGCACAGATCATGGATGAACCGGGGTTCGAGCGGACCCTGAAGAGGCTCGCGCACGAGATCCTGGAGAAGAACAAGGGGGCATCGAACCTTGTCGTCGTCGGGCTTCGGACGCGGGGGGAGTTCCTGGCGAAGCGCGTGGCGAAGACGATAGGAGAGCTGGAGGGGGTAACGCTGCAGATCGGGTTTCTGGACATCACGCTCTACCGGGACGATCTCATGGGAAAGCTGGAACAGCCGCGGCTGCAGGGAACGGAAATCATGTTTGACCTTGAAGGGAAGGATGTCATTCTCGTTGATGACGTTCTCTACACGGGGCGAACGATCCGTGCGGCCCTTGATGAGCTCATCGATCTGGGCCGCCCGAACACGATCCAGCTCGCTGTGCTGGTGGACAGGGGGCATCGCCAGCTCCCCATCCGTGCGGACTACGTCGGGAAGAACGTTCCGACTGCTGCGAACGAATCGATCAGGGTTCATGTCAGAGAAATCGACGGGGAAGACGCTGTCCTTCTCATGCACCCTGAGGAATAACACAAGACACCTTCTGAGGTCAGACCCATATGCCGCTTCAGACTAGGAATCTCCTCGGGCTGGATGGTATGAAGAGAGATGACATCCAGCTGATCCTTGACACCGCAGTATCCTTCCGTGAGGTGCTGGATCGTCCCATCAAAAAGGTGCCCACGCTGCAGGGAAAGACCATTGTCAACATGTTCTTCGAAAGCTCCACCCGAACACGGCTTTCGTTTGAGCTGGCCGAACGGAGGCTTTCCGCCGACGTCCTCGGATTTCAGGCCACCGGGAGCAGCGTCAGCAAGGGGGAGACCCTGAAGGACACGGCCAGGAACATCGAAGCGATGAAGGTGGATATGGTCGTCATGCGCCATTCCGCTTCCGGGGCGCCGCACTACCTCTCCCGCGTCATCGAAGCGAACGTCATCAATGCCGGTGACGGTGCCCACGAGCATCCGACGCAGGCGCTGCTGGACATGTACACGATCCGGGAGCGGCTGGGGAGAATCGAAGGGTTGAACGTATGCATTGTGGGAGACATATCACACAGCAGGGTCGCACGCTCGAACATTCACGGCCTCCTCAGCATGGGGGCCTCTGTCTCGGTCTGTGGACCCGCGACGATGATCCCCCGGGATCTGGAGATGCTGGGCGTGAGTGTCTACCACCATCTGGATGACGTGCTGCCGCAGGTCGACGTCCTGAATGTTCTTCGCATCCAGCTGGAGCGGGACGCCGGGCGGTTCTTCCCCACGATCCGTGAGTATCACAACAGCTACGGAATCACCCGGCAACGCCTCGAGAAGGCAGGGCGGGTCATCACGATCCTGCATCCGGGCCCCATCAATCGTGATGTCGAAATCTCGGCAGATGTTGCCGACAGTGAACACTCGGTAATCCTCCAGCAGGTCCTGAACGGGGTGGCCATCAGGATGGCGGTGCTCTACCTCCTCGGGACCGGGAGTTAATGTGACAGAATTCTCATAGGGATGAGCCATGCAGATTCTTCTCAAGGGCGGCCGACTGGTGGATCCGGTCTCAGGTCGGGATGAATCACTGGACTTTCACCTTCTGGACGGGCAGATAGCGAAGATCGGGAAAAACCTCTCTATCGCTCCAGCACAGGTCATGGATATCACGGGGAAGATCGTTGCCCCGGGGTTCCTTGACATGCACGTGCACCTTCGTGAGCCCGGGTACGAGCACAAGGAAACGATCCTGAGCGGGAGCACCGCGGCGGCGGCGGGGGGGTTCACGGGTGTCTGTTGCATGCCCAACACCGATCCGGCGATCGATGACGAGTCGGTCCTCCGTTTCGTACAGAACAAGGCCCGTGTCGCCCTCAGCGGTCTGGTGGATGTGTATCCCGTTGCGGCGGTCACACAGGGACGGAAGGGAACCCATATCGCCCCCTTCGCGGAGCTGGTCGGGGCCGGAGCGGTTGGCTTTTCCGATGACGGCGATCCCGTACACGACGCGGAGATCATGAGACGGGCCCTGGAGTATTCGGCGATGTTTGACAGACCCATTCTCCAGCATGCCCAGGATCTTCCCATGACGAAGGGCGGGGTGATGAACGAGGGGCTGGTGGCCACAACGCTGGGACTCATGGGGATGCCCGCTGTAGCCGAGGAAACGGTCGTCGCGCGCGACATCGGTATCACCGAGTTCACCAGCGGGCGGTATCACGTTCAACACGTCAGCACCGCGGGGACGGTTGGACTGGTGCGGCAGGCAAAGGCACGCAAGGCACGTGTCAGCTGCGAGGCTACCCCGCACCACTTCACGCTGACGGACGAGGCCGTCCGCTCGTTCGACACTAACACGAAGATGAACCCGCCTCTCAGGACCAGGGAGGACGTGGAAGCCGTGCGGCAGGGGCTCAGAGACGGGTCTATCGACGTAATTGCCACCGATCACGCTCCGCATTCCTTTGATGAAAAGGAGGTGGAGTTTCAGAATGCCCCGTTTGGCATTGTCGGGCTGGAGACATCATTGGGCCTCACGCTGACGGAGCTCTTTCACAAGAACATCCTCTCGCTCTATGAGATCGTGGAGAAGATGGCTGTCAACCCGCGACGGATCCTGCGGATTTCCGACGTGAAGATCGAGGAGGGCGAAACCGCCAATCTCACCATCTTTGATCCCCTTGCGGAGTGGACTGTCGATCCACGGCTGTTCAGATCCAGATCCCGCAACACACCCTTCGGAGGTTTTCGTCTCAAGGGGCGTCCGTTCGGCGTCCTCAACAACGGCCAGGCCTACTGGTTGGAGTAGGTCGACCGTCCTGAATTCTGGACGGTTGCCCACCGGCGAGTACACTCTCACGAAGGGGACCTCCCACGCCCTTCGGTTTTCTTGCCGTTTTCGGCTTTCATCCCCGCCCTGGAAGTGGCATGTCCTTTGACCTTCTCCTCTATAGAAGTCGATGAGGAGAACCGACATGAAAACGACAGCCACTATCATACTGCTATCAGCATTCCTGGCCGGGTGCCACACGCACATCTTCGAGCCTGATCTCATTCCCCCGGCCGCGCCTTCCGGGCTCAGGACACTGACGGGAGACGGCTTCATCGAGGTCTTCTGGGATGACAACTACGAGCCGGATCTTGCAGGATACTACGTCTACGTCAGTTCGAGCTACGATGGACGGTACGAACTGATTGGGACCACGTATGACAGTTACTTCCTGGATGAGGGTGCACGGAACGGCGATCTCTCCTACTACGCGGTTGCCGCCTTTGATCTGGCGGGCAACCAGAGTCCGCTGAGTCTGGATGTGGCGTATGATATCGCGCGACCGGAAGGGTATGACGTTGTGCTGATGGACTACCGGCAGAATCCCGCGGCCGCGGGGTATGATTTTTCAGACTACACGGTCGTTCCGTACAACGATCTCTATGCGGACTTCTATTTCGAGAACTACCACGGCGCACTCTACGCAAACGTTCGTGACGACACGGATATCCAGGATATGGGTCCGACCTCATCGTTGCTGGAGATAGGCGTTGCACCGGCTGACGGCTGGTCGGCCACGCATGACGCCCGGCTCCTCGTTGGACATACCTATGTGATCTGGACCTGGGATGATCACTACGCTAAGTTCCGGGTGACGGGTCTCTCGCCGGGCCGTGTTGTGTTCGACTGGGCCTATCAGTTGAGGCCGTCCACCCCGCTTCTCAAGCGAGGCGGCGGTGGCAAGCGGGCGCCCCACACGATGGACCGGCTGCATGGGTTCTGATGTGCCGTACCCCGGGACGAGGAAGTGTGAGGAGGCGGGTACGGTTCTTCGATGGAGGAGTAAGGTGCTGACCGAAGGTGGCAATGGTGGTGGGATGGACAGCACCCTCCTCCGTCGTTCATTTATTGACTTTGCGGTGGGGATACAGTACTTTTTTCGCAGCATGGATCGCATGCATTGGCTCATAGCAGCGGGCGCTGTCCTTCTTGCCGCTCGGCAGCCTGTGGAGGCACAGGGGCGGGTATTCGACCAGGCCGCCCGGGCGCATTCGCCGGCGGTTTTCCTTCCCTGCCAGACGCTCGACCAGAACCAGAGCAGGAGATCCCTTGTACCCGGAACCAACAGGGACCGAACAGTCGATTGCAGACCGGTATTCACTTCTGTTGAGCAGGGCCTGGTATCCGGGAACCCTGAGGTGTTCGCTCAGCATCTGGCAACACGGGTCTACGTGGGTCTTCCGGAGGGACGGAGCGGGTACTTCAGTGCTGATCAGGTCTACTACCTTCTTGAAGGCTATTTGCGGAACAATCCTCTGGGCGGTTTTCGTTTCACTACCGTCGACGAAACCGGAGCCACCCCCTATGCGACGGGAGGCACGTCCCTCAGTGTGAAGGGAACGGAGAGACAGGCACAGGTGTACGTATCGCTTTCCTACGTACCAGAGAGATGGGTGATCACCAAGATCAACATCTACTGACTACCCCGCCCGGCATGAAGCCCCGCAAGATACTCCATCCGCTCTGGAAGAAGAAACGGTTGCGGCCCATCGCGGCTGTTTTGGTTCTCCTCCTCCTCTTTTTGCTATCTTTCGGGGTTGAGTATATCGTGGTTCTGAGCGATGGTGCTCGCTGGGATCGCCTCAGCGGCAGGGAGGCGGCCCGTGTCATAGAGGCCAGCAAACGAGCTTTTGTAGGACTTCAGCGGACGGCGCGCAGACTGGCGGTCGAGCTGGCCCATCATCCAACCGTCCGCGGATACCTCTCCGGCAGGACAGAAGACCGGACTGATGTCTTTCATCTCGTCTCGAGATTGAGTGCTACTCAGACTGCGGGTATCGAGATCTACGACAGAACGGGACTGCTTGTCGCGTGGGAGGGTCCGAGCGGCCCCGATCTGCAGCGTGAGCTCTCTCTGGCGATCGATGGACGTCTCACGGCGAACGTCACGCGCACACCGATCTCTTCGCAGCTCTTTGTCTGCACTCCTGTCAGGGAGAATGGGCTCATCGTGGGGGCGGTTCTTGTCCGGAGCACACTGGAGCTGAACTACCCCATTAGCGACCGGTTCATCCAGCCGGAGGGTCTTGTCGCTCAGCTCTCCAGGGATCTGGGTGTCCAAGTCCGCTTTGAGTTTGGCGCGGGCGTCGAGCCCGCAAAGGAGGAGGGCCGCGTCTCGGCACCGCTTCACGGAATAGACAGCCTGCTGGTGGGAGCGGTATCGGTAGACACCCCCCAGTGGAGGGCACATCTGGATGATGTGCGGCAGACGTTTTCCGGCGTCCGATCCATGCTTCTTGCCCTGGCGATCGGGATCATCGCCTCTCTGGCCGCATGGAGGGCGAATTCCATTCCGGCGCCGCTCTACCGGTTTTCCACGCTGACGTTCATCCTCTGGGCTGTCCGGTACGCTTTGCTCATCCTTGGTATACCCTCGTCCTACATTGACACGGGGGTATTTGACCCCGCGGTCTATGCATCGACGTTCGGTGGAGGTCTCGCAAAGTCCATCGGTGAGATGAGTCTCACGACGGTGGCGCTGGCGTTGAACACCCTGATGCTCGTAGAGGTGATCTCGGGGTACCGCGCACGATTCAGCGCTCGACGAGGGGGGGCGGGTCGTGCGGTTTCGGTTCTCCTGGCGGCCGGTATGACATTTTTCCTCTTCTGGGGATTGAGGGGATACGGAGCAATCATCCGAAGTGCTGTCTATGATTCCGTACTGCTGTTTCGTGATCCGAGAGTGCTGTTCCCACCTTTTGAGCTCGGGGTGCTGGGTGTGAATCTCGCCGTCCTGAGCATGTGCACGGCCGCTATTGCAGTTCTCTGGACGCTCCTGGCGCATGGCCTTCTCTCCAGGTACCTCGACAGGGGGACGGGCTGGCTTATCCTGATTCTCCTCTATGTGACGGGATCGGTCCTGTTCGGCGTCATTCAGCCCAATCCACTTCTGACCATTCCCTACAGGCTGGTCTTCGCGGGTGTGACATTGCTGTTTGCCTCCTATCTCTCCGGGCAGCTGGCCGGCATGCGATCTCTCAAGGCTGCAGTTCCGGTGATCATCCTCGTTCTCTTCTCCGCCCTCCTGCTCTACCCCGTCCTCCAGGCCAACGCTCTCACGAGGGAACGCCAGCGGGTGGAGACCTTTGCGGCGGAGGTGCTCCGGCCGGTCGACAACTGGCTGAAGTTTGTGGTCAGCGAGGCGCTGGATCTGTTTACCTCACCGGAGACCGTGGCAGTCTTGCGTGAAGGGACCGAAGACGAGGTGCGAAGACTTGCGTTCACACGCTGGGCCAGGAGCGTTGCGAGCAAGGAAGGATACGCGGCCGTGTTTGTCCTGACTGACTCCCTTCGCGATGAGTTGAGCCGATTTACCATCGGCGGACGGGTGGATCTGACGGCGGAGCTTGATGCGGAATTGAGGCTGGCCGAGGCCAGGACGATCCTGATTCGTGACGCCGGGGAAGGGGTAAGTGTTCTGAAGGCATACGGGGGGTCCACGCCAATTGCGGGGGCCGATGGCACCCTAATGGGATACGGTCGGGTGATCATCGCCGCTGGAGAGCAATCACTCTTCCGGGGGGAGAATCGGTCGATTTTGCGCACGGGGATACCGGCTGAGGCGGCGTCCCCTGATCCGCGCGTGGCCATCTCCGAGTACGCCCGCGGCAGTCTCCTGGTGGGACGGCCTGGTCCGTTTCCCATCGGACACGAATTGCCTCCGGAGGTCAGGGCAGCGCTGCAGGATCCGGAGAGGAATGCCCTCTGGCATGAGGAGAGAATCAATGGCAAGACCTATGCAACGTACTACGTGAAGAAGGATCTCTCGGGAGAGGAGGTGGTGGGACTCAGTCTGGAGGGTATCGGCCCGGTGCGGGAGATTGTCGATATCATCAAGCTCCTCGTTCACTACTCCCTCACGGTCATCGTGTTCTCACTGCTCGCTCTTGCCATACACGCTGCGAGAAGGAGGCCGTTTGTCCTGACGTTTCGGGCAAAGCTCCTGGCGGCGCTCATTGTGACCGCAGTCATCCCGCTCGTGTTGTTCGCTTTCTACGGCAGGTACCAGGCCAGGGAGAGACTCCAGGAGATCACGGCGTATCGGCTGGAAGACCAGACAACGGCGGTCGCGACGAACATCATGATGGGGATCGGGCGTGATGAAGACGATGTCGTCGTGCAGGTGTCTCCCCCGGTTGCCGAGGCGGTTGCGGAGGATATCGGCACAGATTTCAACCTGTACATCGGGCGCCAGCTTGTGGCAACGAGCAGGCCGGAATTGTATGAGGCAGGAATCCTGGACCGGAGGATGAACGGGAACGCATACGCCAGTGTCTTATTGATGGGACGGCGTTTTCACGTTCAGACGGAGCATATCGGACGGTTTGAGTACGCCGTGGGGTATCGTCCGATAGTTGACGGGGACGGCATCGTGGTTGGTGTCGTATCGGTGCCAACGCTCCAGAGGAGTGACGGGTTTGAAGAGGAGATGGCCGCGCGAAACGCGCTGCTCCTGGGGGCGTTTACCCTGGTCGTCCTCGCGGTCATACTGGTGGCGATCGTCCTTGCAAACAGAATCGCGGCGCCGATTCAGAGGTTGACCGAGGCGATGCGACAGGTCGCACGAGGGAACCTGGACGTCAGTGTCGGCAACGGACAGGGTGGGGCTGCCGATGAGATAGGGGAACTCATGCAGTCGTTTGACGCCATGGCCCGTGATTTGAAAAGGAACAGGGAGGAGCTGATCCGATACGAGCGGGAAGTGGCGTGGAATGAGATGGCAAGGCAGGTCGTTCATGAGATAAAGAACCCGCTCACGCCCATGAAGCTGGCGATCCAGCACCTCAGGCAGACATACAGGGACAGGGTGGACGGGTTCGGGGATGTGCTCGAGAGCGTTACCCGAACGGTCATGGAGCAGATCGATGCGCTCAGCCGGATCGCATCGGAGTTTGCCACCTTTGCCCGGATGCCGAGAAGGAAGGTTGCACTCTGTCACATGAACGACCTCCTGCAGGAGGTCGTTCAGCTCTTCGCTCAACACGAGGAAGTGCGGTTCGATGTCCGCTTTCTGTATGATCTGCCGCCGGTCCTGGCCGATCGGAGCGAACTGCGTCGAGCGTTCATCAACATCGTCCGAAACGCGATCCAGGCGATGGGCGGGAAGGGTCAGATTGTCATCACCACCGAACTTCGAGAGAATGAGCTCCTGGTGACGGTGCGGGACGACGGGCCGGGGATTCCCGAAGAGGTGAGGGAGCGGCTGTTTCAGCCGAATTTTTCAACAAAGACTGAAGGCATGGGGCTGGGGCTTGCGATTGTGAAGAAGACCATTGACGATCTGGGGGGAACAATCGCGATCGAAAGCGGGCTGGGAGAGGGGACAACAGTCCTCGTCACGCTTCCCGTGACTGAGTCTGCATCGGAGTGAACAACGGAGCCAGACCGCGAATCATGAGACCGGCCATCTTTCATTCAGAGCGGGAGATTGCAGCAGCTCTCAGCACGAGAACCGGCGGCGTGAGTCCCGCGCCCCTGGGAATGAATACCTCATTCAGCGTCGGCGACGATAGAAGCAATGTCGTGAAGAACAGAGAGCTATTCCTGGGGGGACATGGCATCAGACTTACGGAACTGGCCTCTCCCGAGCAGGTTCATGGAAACAGAGTTCGCTGCGTGACCGAGCCGGGCAGCTACCCGGTGTGCGATGCTCTGATGACCGATACCCCCCGCGTGTTTCTGAGCATCTCCTTCGCGGATTGCGTGCCGATCCTCCTCTATGACCCCGCTGCCCGGGCGGTTGCGGGAGTGCATGCCGGATGGAAGGGGACAGCTTCAGGGATTGCACTCGTTGCCCTGCGAGCAATGGAACAGGAGTATGGCTCCTCGCCCGGCAACACGCTGGTTTTTCTGGGACCCGCTGCGGGGGCTTGCTGCTACCAGGTGGGAGAGGATGTTACCTCCCATTTTGACAAGCGATGCGTTCGCATGACAAAGGGGAAATCCTACGTAGATCTGAAACGTGCCAACCTTGACCAGCTCTGCTCCGCAGGGGTTAGGCTGGAGAAGATCGAGGTAAGCCCCCACTGCACAATCTGCCGACCTGACCTCTTTCATTCCTACCGGCGAGACAGGGACAAATCTGGTCGAATGATGGCGGTTATCGGGCTGAGAGCCCGCTCCGGGTGACCGTCGCACAGCGATCTGTGTGGTCCAGTTCGTTGACCTTCTGAGCGATTTTCCGTAAACTTAATCTATTTGCCACAGTTGCGCGGGGGACACATGTGCGGAATTGTCGGGTACATCGGCAAGCGGAATTGCATGCCGATCCTTCTTGAGGGACTCCGACGGCTCGAGTACAGGGGATACGATTCGGCCGGCATCGCGTTGCTGAGGGAGGAGGAACTCTTCGTCCAGAAGAAGGCGGGGAAGGTCGCCGATCTGGCCGCGGACCTCGGGACACTGGACGGGAGTCTGAATGCGACCGTCGGAATGGGCCACACGCGCTGGGCGACACACGGTGAACCGAACGATGTGAACGCACACCCCCACTGGGATGCCGACAGGAGGATCGCCGTCATCCATAACGGCATTGTGGAGAATTACCTTGCCATCAAGACAAAACTCCTGCGCGAGGGACACACATTCCTGAGTGCGACGGACACGGAGGTTCTGGCGCACCTCATTGGCGTGATGTACAAGAAGACGGGGAAGCTCTGCTCCGCAGTCCGCCTCGCGCTCTCAGAGGTTGAGGGAACATACGGGCTTGTGGTGATGTCCGCAGACCAGCCCGACCAGATCGTGGTTGCCCGAAGGGGGAGCCCTCTCATCATCGGTGTCGGCGACGGAGAGCACCTGGTGGCATCTGACGCCTCCGCAGTGGTGGAGCACACGCGAAGCGTTGTCTATCTGGAGGACGGTGAGCTTGCGGAGATCACCAGGGAGAAGGTCCGGACCCTGACCATTGATGATGTAGAGGTGGAGAAGATGGTGCAGGAGATCTCCCTGGAACTCTCCCAGATTGAACGGGGGGGGTATGATCACTTCATGATGAAAGAGATTCATGAGCAGCCAGAGACCATTCGGAACGCGATGCGCGGGCGGTTGCTGGTGGAGGAGGGAAACGTCAAACTCGGCGGGCTGCAGAATGTCATGGGGAAGCTCCTGAGCACGCGCCGTATTCTCATCACCGCGTGCGGCACGTCATGGCATGCGGGTCTCGTGGGTGAGTACATGCTCGAGCAGATCGCCAGGATCCCCGTCGAGGTGGAATACGCCTCGGAGTTCCGCTACCGAAATCCGGTTGTGAACATCGACGATGTGGTGTTCCTGATCAGCCAGAGCGGGGAGACAGCCGATACGCTGGCTGCGCTCAAAGAGGCAAAATCAAAGGGTGCAACGGTCATCGGCATTGTCAACGTCGTGGGTAGCAGTATAGCCCGTGAATCACACGGGGGTGTCTATATTCACGCCGGCCCGGAGATTGGCGTGGCGTCAACGAAGGCCTTTACCTCCCAGCTTACCGTCCTTGCCCTCATCACACTCCTCCTGGCTCGGTCGAGAGGGATGTCTCAGGAACATGGGAAGGTCCTGGCGGCGGAGATCGGGGCCCTGCCCGAGAAAGTCGAGCGGATCCTCCAGACGGCGGAAGACCTCAAATCGATTGCCAGCGAGTTCAGGGGGGCCAGAAACTTCCTCTATCTGGGTCGTGGAGCAAACTTTCCCGTTGCCCTGGAAGGCGCCCTGAAGTTGAAGGAGATCTCCTATATCCATGCGGAGGGGTATCCCGCGGCAGAGATGAAACACGGACCGATCGCTCTCATTGACGAGAATATGCCGGTGGTGTTCATAGTTCCCAAGGACGCCATTTACGAAAAGGTGATGAGCAACATCCAGGAGGTCAAAGCTCGCAAGGGAAGGGTCATTGCTGTTGCCAACGAAGACGACACGGTGATCGACAAGATGGCCGACTACGTGATCCGCGTGCCGCGGACCTATGGCTTCTTTGGGCCCATCCTGAACATCATCCCGCTCCAGCTTCTGGCCTACTACATCGCCGTCGGTCGAGGGACCGACGTGGATCAGCCCAGGAACCTGGCAAAGAGCGTAACGGTTGAGTGATTCAACATGGTGAGGATAACCGAATGAAACAGGAATCCCGTTTCAAGCCCAACGAGTGGGCGCTCGTTCTGGGCGCATCCAGCGGATTCGGCGGCGCGACGGCGGTGGAGTTTGCGAAGGCCGGATTGAACATCCTGGGTGTTCATCTTGATCGGCAGGCGACAATGCCGGTTGTGGAACACATTATACGGGATATCAAGCATGCCGGCAGAGAGGCGGTGTTCTTCAACATCAACGCCGCCGACGCGATCAAGCGGAACGAAACGCTTGACGATATCAAGGAGCGGTTCGCGGGCAAACAGGGACACACGATCAAGGTCCTGCTCCACTCCCTGGCCTTTGGGACGTTGAAACCATTTATCGCGAAGACGCCGGGAGACGCCATCAGCCAGGCCCAGATGGAGATGACGATCGATGTGATGGCCAACAGCCTTGTCTACTGGGTCCAGGGGATGGTCTCCAGGCACCTGATGAAGAAGGGGGGGAGGATTTTCGGGATGACGAGTTCCGGCGGCCACACCGTGATTCCGAGCTACGGGGCTGTTTCTGCTGCAAAGGCCACACTGGAATCGCATATCCGTCAGCTGGCGATGGAACTGGGTCACCTGGGGATAACGGCGAACGCCATCATGGCGGGAGTCACCGATACGCCGGCCCTGCGCAAAATCCCCGGAAGCAAGCAGATGCTTGATGTCGCGCGCTCCAAAAACCCGACCGGTCATCTCACGACCCCGGAGGACGTGGCGAAGGCCCTTGTCCTGCTGGCCGATGACAACGCGTACTGGATCTCCGGGAGCATCATCGGGGTCGACGGAGGAGAAGACATCGTCAGTTTCACAGGGTACCACCGACACCACGAGTAAGGCCTGGGCTCCCTTAGGGGGAGTCCCGCCATCTATCGTTTTCCTCGCGTAGCAAGTACCATCGTCTGAAGGAGTGACTACCGTGTCCGTATTCCCGTTCACCGAAGAACAGCAGATGCTTCGTGAGATGGTTCGCGATTTTGTGAACTCCGAGATCAAGCCGATCGCGCACAAGATCGACGATGATGAAAAGATACCTCCTGAGCTTATAAAGAAGATGGGCGAGCTCGGACTGCTGGGAGCGGCATTTCCGCCGGAGTATGGGGGGGGAGGGTTTGGTGAAACGGGTTATTGCCTGATGCAGGAGGAGATCGGTCGTGGGTGTCTGTCGACAGCGACATTTGTGGGGGCGCATCAATCGATTGGTGCAAACGCCATCTACATCGGCGGAAGTGAAGAATTGAAACAGAAGTATCTGGTTCCTCTCGCTGAGGGGAGAATGATCGGGGCGTTTGCGTTGACCGAGGTGATGGCAGGGTCAGATTCGTTCAACCTTCGCACCCGGGCGCATCAGGACGGTGACGAATGGGTGATCAACGGTGAGAAGATCTGGATTACGAACGGCGGCATCGCGGACCTGATATCGGTCTTTGCGAGGACAGAGCGTGGCATTACCGGGTTCGTCGTGGAGACGAGCCTTCCCGGTTACACTGCAGGTCCGCCCGAGAAGAAGATGGGGATACGGGGAAGCACCACGAACGCCATCGCGTTCGACAATGTCCGAGTTCCAAAAGAGAACATGATCGGCCAGGACGGGCGCGGGTTTCTGGTGGCAATGAAGACGCTGGACGCCGGACGTCTGGGTCTGGGCGCGGCATGCTTAGGGGGTGCGAAGGAGGCACTCGAAATGTCCACGCGGTACGCGAAAGAGAGGAAGCAGTTTGATGTGCCGATCTCGCACTTCGAAGCGATTCAGTTCATGCTGGCGGAGATGGCGATCACAATCTACGCGATGGAATCGATGGTTTACAGGACCGCGTTCGAGTACGACGAGGGGAAGGCCACCTCGCGGCAGGCGGCTATTGTGAAGCATTTCTGTTCGGAGGCACTTGACAAGGTCTCCGACCTGGCGGTTCAGGTCCATGGTGGCATGGGGTATTCCCGTGAGCTGCCGATCGAGCGGATTTATCGGGATTCAAGAATCAACAGGATTTTCGAAGGCACGAACGAAATCCAGAAGATCGTCATTGCGCGGGACCTTCTGAAAAAGAACGGGAGGATGTGAACCGGGGGAGCGGGCGTTGATTTTCAACCATCTTTGCGATACATTCAGGGTTGAAGAGTCTTTTGGAAGGAGGAGCCAGGACAGGTAGCTCAGTTGGTAGAGCAATGGACTGAAAATCCATGTGTCGGCGGTTCGATTCCGTCCCTGTCCACAAACGGTGTCGCTCTTTTGGAGTGACACCTCTTTTGTCTCCCACCTTTTGTTGTTTCCTGTCAACACCCGTGTCAACACTTGAGTCATTCCTTCTTCTGTCTACTCCAACCTAACTGGTCTCCAGTTCTGCTACAAGAGCAATCGGTCGACTTGCATCGGGAAGTGAGGTGCGACAGAAACCTGATGGTCGCTATGCAACGTAAGCAATGGTGCTTACGACAGCAAGCTGCAGCCGGAAGAAGTCAGGAATGGGAGGCTATTCTTGGGGTTCCAGGAGACCCTGCAACATTCTCCCTGACAATGCGTATGCGCACATAGGGGAGGGTAAGAACCCAATCTGGCTGGGGAACTTGATGGAGGTCTCAATGCAAATCTCCGTACGTCTCATCGTGCACGGGTTGCTCCTCGTGCTCGGACTCGCGCTTATGGTCGGTGGAATAGTTGCCGCGAAACACGGCGCAGTCGTCATTGGTCTCATCGTTGCGGCGGTAAACGTCCAACAGTATCTCAAGAGAAACAAGGCGACCACTCACAACCTGACGGGACACGCAGGCTGAATGCGTGTCCATTGTTTTGTGGAATGTCCACACCCGATTCAACGGCGATTGCGGGAACCGTGAACCCATTTGACAATGACGAGAGCGTTTGACACTCTTAATCAGTGGTTCCCAACCCGATAACCCTTGACCCTTGCCCTAGACTCCCGTAGCTTTCCTCTAGGCGTACATAGGTCAAATGCGGTGAGTTCGTTCCGCGCTAGACCTGAGAGCGCAACCCGTCTCTGCACTCCCATCTCTTCTGCAAGCTCACCGCAGCAACTGCTCAATTTGGAACACTTCACTGTTCGGTTTGGAGCAGTTGGGCAAAACCGTATCTCATTCTTTGGCAGGATTCGCCGATGCCCTGGGTGGCACACCTATTGCAGGTCGTGAGACCAAATCGGTGCCGTCAGAATGGAACGTCCGTGGAGACAATGAGCGGCACACAACCTGACCATCCGGCATCTCTCGGCTACGCGCCCCACTCCTGCAGGTCAGACAATCTCATGCCAGGAAAGAACGAGCAGTGGAGGGCGCACTGAAAGACCCTGCCTCTATCCTTCTGACATTGTCCCTTTTCGTTGGGGTACAGTGTCTATGCAACTCTGAGGCGTTCGCACAATGGTTCCCTCAGCAAAGCGGAACACAAAGCCTTCTCTTTGCCGTCTGGCACACTGACGACCATACGGGCGTTGCCATAGGAGATTCGGGTACTATGCTTCGCACATCCGATGGAGGTGAAGAATGGGTGAGTCAGTCGAGCGGGACCGCAAACAATCTCCGAGGTCTCGCATTCCCCGAACCCACGATCGGGACAGTTGTCGGTTGGTATGGCACCATCCTCCGCACGACAGATGGTGGAACGACATGGGCTAACCAGCCTAGTGGGACGACGGACCATCTCCTCGGTGTGTCCTGCCCCAATGCCACTACAGGGACCGTGGTGGGTAGTAACGGCACAATTCTTCATACAACCGACGGTGGTACGACCTGGACAGCTCAGGCGAGCGGAGTGACCACCAACCTTTGGCAGGTCTGCTTTCCAAATGTCCACGTTGGGACAGCGGTTGGGCGGAACGGCTTGATATTGCGCACGACAGATGGTGGTACGACATGGTTTGACCAGCCCAGCGGCGTTTTCGAGAACCTCTCGGGGGTTTCCTTCATCAGTACCGACACCGGCACGGTAGTTGGCTATCGTGGTACAATACTCCGTACCACAAACGGCGGCGGAATCTGGACGAGTCAGTCAAGCGGGACGCTGGCCAATCTTAGTGCCGTGACCTTCCTTGACGCCGGCACAGGGACGGTGGTGGGTAGGAACGGTACCATCCTTCGCACGACGGATGGAGGCATGACGTGGGTAAGCCAGATTAGTGGAACAAGCGCATGGCTTTGGGGTGTCTCCTTCACAGATGCTGACAGGGGGATTGCAGTGGGCGAATGGGGTACCATCCTCCGCACAACTTCGGGGGGTGTGACTTGGATTGAAGAAGAACCACAGATTGACGGGCAGCTCCCCAAGGACTTCTCGCTACAACAGAACTACCCCAACCCCTTCAACCCCAGCACGACGATAGAGTTTTCCCTCCCATGTTCAGGTCATGTAACGCTCAGGGTCTACGACATTCTGGGAGAGAAAGTGGCCACTCTCATCTCTGGAGAGCATGCGGCTGGCACTTTCACAGCTAGTTGGGATGCTTCTGGATTACCGAGCGGTGTTTACTTCTACCGGCTGACTGCTGGGGAGTATGTTCAGACGAAGAAGGCAGTTTTGATGAATTAAGGGCTGTTGCTCATACCTTAGAAGTCATACTTCCTCTTGAACACATTCACTTGTTTGCCGTTGAACCGGAAAATGTAGAAATCTGTGATATGTCAAGCAGATGGCTTGAAATCGCTGAAGCGTGCGAGCAATCTCTCCTGACTTGAACCAGGACAAAGAAGCTACGATTTGAGCAGCAAAGAGGCACTTCTTGACGTCTGGCATGCGGTCTCCGACCTTAATCCAGCCGAGTGTGGCTACACTCTGGTCATGCTGACGTCAACGCTATGTGCCGGGTGGAACCCGCGGCGCATTACTGGCCCTTGCAGGGACCCATGGCGCCCTGCAGTTTTTCTTCAAGTGCGGTTCCGAATTGTCCACCCGTCGGGATAAGTACAAATGGAGTAACATTGGTCGAATGCGGTGAGCGGTGCTTCCCGCGCTAGGCCTGAGAGCGCAAAGCCCCTTATCTTCTGCACTCCCTTCTCTTCCGCGGGTTTACCAGTCAGCTTGTCCTGGAGAGCCTCGTCGACATCACTGTAGCTATCTCAGACCTTGACGGACATTTTCCATTATCTTTCTGTGGACAATGAAGTCGCTGAAGGCAACTCTGCGCTCTGACCTGAAGAGCTCCGGAAAATCTCTTCTGGCTATGGCCACTGCTTCTCCCTTCACGCGAGATCCAGTCGATCTCCAAATATGTCGTCCTCGCCTGTGTACGACGAGATAATACACGCCGTTGTTTCGCCTGAATATGCATGCCATCGTGTCACCTCCATTTTTTGCTGTGGTCGTTGGTTGCCCCTGTGAAACGGCTCCCAAGAGATGGCCAGGTTTCAGGGATTGGATTGTGTTTGAAGATGCCGTGCTCTATCTTTTAGAATCGTCCTGAGTCATCCACGGGCGTGGGTGGCGTGGAATGGAGCCAGTGGTGGAGAGTCCCGCCACATCTTCTTGCGTATGTAGGGCTTGACACTCAAAATACGGTCAGGAGGTACCTGATATGCAAATTACGGAGCTATGCCTGGAAATCCTCAACAGGTATCCCCAGGAATATGCAAGGGACAAAAAGCTTAGCAATCCCATTGTCGCTGAATTGAAGTCCAAGATCGCTGAGACCTTTGCGGAGCTTGCATCAGAATACGACTTTGAGGCGGTTGGTCCGGGCGGGCAGGGGCTGATGCGAAAAGAGCCGTATGTCGTTATGGCGATCCGGCCGCATCACGTCAATAAAGGTATTTACCCAAGTTTGTCCTTTCAAACCGGAGCCGAGAAGGTTCGACTTGGCATCGGAGATGCCTACGACAATCCTCCGCCCGCTGATCTGGCGGAGGGATTTGCCAAAAGGGCATGGGAGTTGTTGCCAGGATTCCCTGACAGAAATGAGGATTCATACCCTTCAAAGACATACACACGGGAGCAACTTCAAGAGGAGGTGTTGCTCAGTGACATCCGTCAGCTGCTCGACGTTCACACGTCATGCTTAATTGAATTCAGTGATGAAATCACAGAATATCTTGAGTCCGCGGGAGAGAGCACTGAACAGCGATTGGAGAAGGAGCCTGCAGGTGGTGCCGTCCTGTCTACCCAGGCTATTCAACAACTCATTGATGAATTCCTAAGGTGGTACCCCGGAAGTGAACGGCAAGCCGAGGAGGGATTGGATGAATATTCCCGTTTCACAAAACCCTATTTCGAGAATCTGAGCGACAAGGACCTTGCCAAAGTGACCTGATGTTACCAAAAAGGAACCTCCCAAGTATGTACATGACACGTCAGCCAAGCAAGCAACGTGTAAGGACAATATCAGGAGGTTCCAAT
>WOR8_10003446_pt1 | contig 23243 bp, 20 predicted proteins | sample DeeMarSeWOR38_10_FD_19890 | JGI IMG/M metagenome (IMG submission 19890) | reverse complement strand
CCAATAGAACACTAATGCGCAAGGCCGGGGTTGATAACGACGTAAGAGCGGTTATATTTGGTCACAGCATTAGTGGTGATTTGGAATTCAGATACGATCATGTGGATGAGTCTGATTTGTTAGACGCAATTGACCGAACTTAAAAATGTTTAGAAAGTGTTAGCGAAACAGGTAACAAATCAATCGATATTTTTGTGAGGCCTATCTTTTTTCTTTTTGAGGATATGCTCTGTGAAAGTCAGCTTTTTAGGGGAATTATGAAGGGAATTCTGGTAGGTGCTTGATAATTGTGGTGCCGAAGGGGAGACTCGAACTCCCACGGGGAACCCCCCACTAGACCCTGAACCTAGCGCGTCTACCAGTTCCGCCACTTCGGCACGCACACATCTCTTTCCAAACGAGCGCTCAAGGGTTGCTTTAAATATCTTTTTTTACTATGCATGTCAAGATCATACCCTGATTGATCGTAAATAAAATGAAAAAAAGGATAACGTTCTAAACTCTGTGTCTTTTTATGAAAATTTTTGATCAACTGGAAAAAATAACCGAACCGTTTAAGGCCGCGGTCATCACCATCGGCAATTTCGATGGGGTTCATATCGGGCATCAGGCCCTGTTTCACGAGGTCGTTGAAAAGGCCGATGCCATCGATGGCACATCCGTCGCAATGACCTTCGAACCCCACCCCATGCGGGTGTTAAAGAAGAACAACCACCCTCCCCTCATTACCCTGTATGAACAGAAAGCAGAGCTTATCGGGCGCACCGGTATCGACGTGCTTATCTGCATTCCGTTTACCCGGGACTTTGCAGCGCTGTCGGCCGAAGCGTTCATCAAGGATCTGCTGGTCGCCAGGATCGGAATGCGGGCCATTATCGTCGGCGAGGATTATACGTTTGGCAAAAACCGTGAAGGCAATCCGACATTTTTAAAGTCATTTGCATCTGAGCTGGGTTATGAGGTCATCGTCGCCGATTGGATAAAACTGGGGCAAAATTTTACCGGGCGCATCAGCAGCACCAGAATCAGAGAACTCGTTATGGCGGGTGATATCGAACCGGCCCGCAAAATGCTGGGCCGGCATTATCAAATTAGAGGGATGGTCGTGCAAGGCCGTGACCGCGGGGGCAAACTCCTTGGCATTCCGACAGCCAACATCAACCTGCAGGATGAACTGTGCCCCAAAACCGGAATCTACGCCGTAACAGTTGAGTACCGCAATCAACTTTATAAAGGGGTGGCCAATATCGGGTACAGCCCAACTTTTGATGACAATGAATTTACCGTCGAAGTACACCTGTTGGAGTTTAACACCGATATCTATGGAGAAAAGATCCGGGTCAATTTTATCGAGCGAATCAGGGATGAAAAAAAATTTGCCAGCATCGCTGATTTGACCGCTCAGATCCATCACGACATTGAAACAGCCCATAAAATTCTGGCTGCGTATGACACGTAGAAGACCGATTCGAAACGATTCTTGAGCGTCGCGAATAGCTCCTGTCTCTCATATGAAAAATCATTTTATTATTTCTCTGGTGGCCGGCATTATCTTATCGGTGGCTGCACTCTATTTTGCCTTCCGCAATGTTCCGCTTTATGCTCTCTTGAACTATCTCGGGTCCATTAATTATCTATGGCTGTTTCCGTCGGTAGTGCTGGTCTGCTTCAGTTTTTTTATCCGGGCGGTCCGCTGGCGGTTTATTCTGGCATCAAGCCACCAGATTGGTGTCCGGGAGGCATTTCACCCCCTGATGATCGGATTTATGATCAACTGTATCCTTCCGGGGCGCGTCGGTGAACTGGCGCGGCCTATCATTCTGCAAAAAAAGAAAAAGATACCCTTCGCAACCGGCATCGCCACTGTGGCGGCCGAAAGAATATTTGACGTTGCCGCTTTAATCATCTTTGCGGTGGTTACCTTTGCCGCCATCGAGATAGATCCTCAGGCTGAAATCACATTTGGTGATTTTCAACTGAATCGATCTACGCTGGAAGTGCTTTTCGACCGAATTATTATTGTGGGTGTGCTGCTGATCGCCGCAATCATCATGATCAGCATTTCCAGGGTGCGCCGGGCAATCCATCGGGTGATTCTGGCCATCCCCGCCCTGGTCTTCTTTGCCGGTGAATCGACCAGGGCAAAAATCAACGCCAACGTATGCGGACCGTTAATTCGATTGGTTGACAATATCGCTTCGGGCTTTACGTTGATAAAACACCCCATACGAATATGCATATGCGGGCTCTATTCTTTGATCGTCTGGATAACCGCGGCCCTGTCCTGGTATGTGTTCAGCCTCGGCTGCCCCGGGATTAACCTGTCATACACTCAAATGTATGCGGTTATGGTCATTATCTGCTTATTCATTGCCCTACCCTCGGTTCCCGGATACTGGGGGCTGTGGGAAGCCGGCGGTGTTTTTGCGATGTCGTTGTTCGGGGTCACGGCAGATGCCGCTGCCGGGTTTACGCTGGCCAATCATGCCGTTCAAGTGTTTCCGGTCATAATTGTCGGTTTTGTTTCAGCCATCATCACCAGTGTGAACATCTGGCAGATTTCGTATCAGAAAAAATCCACGGAACCACAAACAGGTTGATAACTATTTGACCAATATGCCATAATCTACTCATGTCCAAACTTAAAATCCTGACATATCCGGATAATAAGTTACGCCGGCCCACCGATGAATTGGAGGATATCGACGGTGAGGTTCAAAAAATGATCGATCAAATGGCCGTTACCATGTACGACGCGCCCGGTGTCGGACTGGCAGCGATCCAGGTCGGCTGGAATAAAAGCGTGCTCATCTATGATATTTCTCCTGAGGAGCAAGACCGTTCGTTGCACGTTCTCATCAATCCCCGCATCGTTGATCAGCAAGGCGAGATGCTTTCTGAAAATGAAGGCTGCCTGAGCGTCCCCGAATTCAGGGCGGATGTGAAGCGTTACGAATCCATTCTGGTTGCAGGGGTTGACCGTGAAGGCCGCCCAGTGGAATTGGAAGCAGAGGGTATGCTGGCCATCGTCCTGCAGCATGAAATCGATCATTTAAACGGCAAATTGTTTATCGATCACATCAGCGCTCTTAAAAGGCAGCTCTATACGCGCCGGATGAAAAAGAAATTGCGGTCGACGTGAAAGACAAGTTTACCATTATCTTTATGGGCACCCCCGATTTTGCCGTGCCTTCCCTCCATTTGCTTTCCCAAAAAGGCTATAACATTGCGCTGGTCGTCACCCAGCCTGATCGGCCCAAAGGGCGGGGGCGCAAACCGGTTCCGCCGCCCGTTAAGTTAAAAGCATTGGAATTAAATCTGGAAATTTCGCAGCCATCAACGCTTAAAAGCCAGGAATTTAGCGATCAGATCAAACGCATTCAGCCCGATTTTCTGGTTGTCGTCGCCTTCGGTCACATTCTTTCGGAAGAAATTCTTCAGTTGCCCAGGTTCGGCGCCATTAACATCCACGCCTCGCTGCTGCCGAAATACCGCGGACCGGCCCCCATCCAGTGGGCCATCATTAATGGGGATTCGCAAACCGGTGTCACCACCATGTTCATGGACAGGGGTATGGACACCGGAAATTTGCTGCTTACAAAAAAGGAGCCCATCCTGCCGGAAGATACCGCCGCCAGCCTGCATGACCGGCTGGCCGATATCGGGGCCGACCTTCTGATTAAAACCCTGGAGAATTATGCCGCCCACAGGTTGGAGCCCATCGCCCAGGATCACAGCAAGGCCACCTATGCGCCTTTATTGAAAAAGCAGGACGGCCATATCAACTGGCAAAAACCCGCCGATGAACTGGAACCGTTTATCCGGGGCGTGACGCCCTGGCCGGGAGCCTTTACCTTTCATAATGAAACCCGCTTGAAAATATTTAAAGCCGCCCCGATTCCGGGAAGCACATCAGAAGCCGCCGGTACGATTCTAAAGGCCTTCCCCGACGAGCTGCGGGTGGCCACGGGAAAGGGTGCATTATCCATCATAGAAATTCAGGGCCCTTCCGGAAAGCGACTGGGTGTTGCCGATTTCCTTCGGGGCTACAAACTGCCCCCGGGAACGGTTTTAACTTGAAGCTATCCCTATCCGCACTGCGGCGGATTAATACCCGATTGCATAAGTTTCAAACCGATATAAAGCGTTTGCTTAAAAAAAATGATCTAAAATGCATAAAATTGAGGAATTCTATCGATTTTAATATGATTGCTCACGCAAAGACGCTAAGCCGCAAAGCGCAAAGAATGATAATCTTTATAACCAAAAACCCTTGGCGTCTTTGCGTGAGGCCAAAGGCTTTAGCTCATTTTAGGTATTTTTAGGCACTTCTATCGTTAGAGCACCTTAGGAACTTTTGCAGCTGTCTTCCAATATGAACCGCCAACTATGAGATCGCTTATAAGCTTATGACCCACGACCCGCGCAAATCCGCCCTGGATGTATTAAACACCTTAAACGGAGGTAAAAATACCCTGGACAGCGTTCTGGACGAAATCCCCCAGGATGAGCGCTATCTTTCCAGAAGGGATCGGGCCCTGTTTACCGCTATGGTTTACGGTGTGTTGAGATGGCGCGGCCGACTGGATCACATTATTACCCATTTTTCAAACACCCCGATTCAAAAAATTGAGCCCGCCGTATTAAATATCCTGCGCCTGGGGCTGTTTCAGATCATCTATCTGGATCGCATCCCGAATTCGGCCGCTGTCAACACTGCAGTCGAAATAACCAAACGGATCGGCGCCTCCCGGGCAGCCGGTTTTGTCAATGCCCTGCTGCGCAAATCGGCCGCAAATTACCGCGGCGTCGATTTCCCGACATTTGATGCGGATCCGGTCGCTTTTTTATCGACCGACCAATCACTGCCAGGCTGGCTTGCGCACCGCTGGTCAGAACGCTTCGACCAAGAAACACTAATGCGCCTGTGTGAAACGATCAACGCCATTCCACCCATTACCATCCGCACAAATACCCTTGAAACCACACGCGAAGCGTTGATCTTATCCCTTGAAGACCAGGTTGAGCGGATTGAAACCACCACCGTTGCGCCGGATGGGATCAAATTGATTGGCCCGAAACAATCAATTCCACGCCTGCCCGCATTTAAAAACGGCTGGTTTCAGGTTCAGGACGAGGCGGCCCAGCTCGTTGTTTTACTGCTCGATCCAAAGCCGGGAGAATCTGTGCTGGATGCCTGCGCCGGACTCGGCGGCAAAACAGGGCACATTGCCCAGCTCATGCAAAACAGCGGCAGCATAACGGCCATTGACAGAGATGAAGGGAAACTTCTGCAGCTTGATTCTGAAATGCTGAGGCTCAACGTACCGATTGTGCACACGCTCTGCCACGATCTGGATTTTTCTTTAAACAAAAACAGGATGGGTGGTTTTGACCGTATCCTTTTGGATGCGCCCTGCTCCGGCCTGGGGGTGTTGAGGCGCAATCCGGATATCAAGTGGAATTCAACCGAAAAGAGCCTGAAGCGTCACGCTGAAATACAAAAGCGTTTTCTTGAAACCCTGGCGCCAATGCTTAAACCAAACGGTGTTCTGGTGTATTCGGTATGCAGTATCGAGCCCGAAGAAAATGAGGCTGTCATTCAAGCTTTTTTGAAAAACCATCCTGAATTTGTTATAGATAAGGGTTCGGGGAAAGTTCCGGAAAGGATTCTCTCTCTGCTCGAACCAAAAACCGGATTTAAAACCCTTCCGATTCTGAGCGATTTGGACGGATTTTTTTTAGCTCGCATGAAAAGAATAACGTGATAACAAAAATCGCCAAAATAGCCGCTATCGGGCTGGCATTTATTTTCGTGGCCGGAATCAGTGCTTATTTTACCCTTACGCTTATTATCAAAAGCGAAGACACGGTAATTGTACCCAATCTTGAAGGCAAAGATGTCGTCTACGCCCTTGAGCTGCTGACCGAGCTGGAGTTGAACACGAAGGTAAAAGGGTCGGAATATACGGCCGACATTCCCAAAAATTATGTTGTATTTCAGGAGCCGCAGGCCGGCGCGGAAATCAAGAAGGGCCGCGACGTCAAAATCATTCTATCAAAGGGTCCGCAGACCGTCTCCATGCCCGGTCTGCTCGCCCTTTCGGTTCAGCAGGCCAATATTATCCTGGATGAAAACGGAATATGCCAGGGCAAATTATCAAGCACCTACAGCCAAAATGTAGAAAAGGATCACATCATCGCTCAGGTTCCTTCGCAGGGGACTTTGATTTCCCGGGGCGGGTGTGTCGATCTTTTGATCAGTAAAGGCGTTCGACCCAGGGCATTTCAAATGCCCGACCTGGTCGGCCTAACGATCGAGGATGCGTTACAATCCATTGAAAATGCAAAACTGGTCATTGGTGAGATCAAATCATCCTATCAAAAAAACAGGCCCCGAAATACGATTCTGAAACAGACACCCGTATCCGGACACCGGGTGATCAGCGCAAGCCCTGTCAGTCTGCTGATAAATCGAGAGCCAACAAAGGATCGGCCCGACTGGCTGTACGGACAATCCCCGGCCAATCTGTTCAGCTATCGGCTGGATAACGGCTTTTTAAGACGACGCATCCGCGTTAGCCTTAACAGTGCCGGCTTTACAAACGACCTTTTTGATGGATTCGTAAAAGCCGGTGAAGAGATCTGGCTTATGATTCCGGGGGATGCCGAGGCCACCTTATTTTTATACGAAAATGATAAACTGATTCGAACCCAGACTTATAATGCGTGGTAGGTGATTGATTCAGAGGTCAGAAGACAGAAAACAGAATACAGAAGTCAGAAGACAGAATACACAGTTGAAAACAACGAACCACGGATAACAGACAACGGACTAAGGATATTTTCGGGGGAGGGTTTATGAAACTTATAGCGCCATCGATTCTATCTGCAGATTTTTCGAAGCTTGGTGAGGAAATCAAGGCTGTTGAAGCTGCCGGAGCGGACTGGATTCATGCCGACGTCATGGACGGTCATTTTGTGCCCAATATTACCATAGGCCCTCTGATCGTAGAAGCGGTCAAACGGGTGACCGCCCTTCCGATCGATGTCCATTTGATGATTGAAAATCCCGATAAATACATTCCTGCTTTTACCGAAGCCGGAGCCTCATATATTTCGGTTCAGGTCGAAACCTGCATCCATCTCAACCGCACGGTTCACCTCATAAAGGAATGCGGGGCGCATCCGGGTGTGGTTCTGAATCCTTCCACACCGTTAAAAAGCCTTGAGTGGATTTTAGAATATGTGGACTATGTTCTGATTATGAGCGTAAATCCGGGCTTCGGGGGTCAGGCGTTTATTCCCAACAGTACTAATAAAATCAAAGCCTTGCGTAAACAGATTCAGGATCGGGGTCTGGCGGTATTAATTGAGGTTGATGGGGGCGTAAACCAAAACACCATCGCAGAAATAGCTTCTGCCGGTGCGGATATTTTGGTGGCCGGTTCGGCCATTTTCGGCAGCAAAGACTACCAGAAGACCCTTCAAACCTTCCGAAAAATAATGGTTTAAAATCGGGCTTCTATAGATAGCTTCGCTTTTGATTGCGGAGGTCTAAGATCCCGGGAAGCTTTTTACCCAGGAAAACACTGCACCATTTATAAACCCGTGCCCATCCGGTGCGGCGTTCTCCGGATTGTCGCCGTTCTTTGCCTCTACGACGTTCTACACCACCCTCGGTAAAGTAATCCAGGCTGTAAAGCTTGCGCTTATCTTCACCTGAACGCCGATCGATCGGCGAACGCTTCACCGTGGCGCTAGCGCGCCGCCTGCTCGACCCGACCCCTTGTGTGTGGACAAACCAAGCATAACGTAATAATCTGATAATAAAGCGTATTAAACCCGGAAAAACGCACCGATGGAAGGTAACAGTTCATTTACAGAAGTTCTGCTGTATATATCGATAATCCTGGCCCTGATGTTTTTTATTGGCGCCAGAGTGATATCGCGCTTTAAAAAGCGGGCGCAAGGCGACACCGCCGGCAGAGACCTCTCCAATCTGCAGTTTGAGGTCAATGTTAAAGAAGAGCGACCCGAGCGCGCTCAGCTTAAGTGCCCCGCCTTAATCGATAAGTCCAAAGGGGTGATGAAAGTCGGAATAAAAGAACTGACCACAAACGGTGCCTTTGTGACCTGCCCCAACCCCTTTCCGATCGGAGAATCTTTTCCAATAAAGATTTTGCTGAGAGACCGAGATCCGCAAACTTTCAATGCAGAGGTGGTCTGGAATAATCAGAATGTAATCGAAGAGGAGGTCGTCTCCAGAGGAATGAAAGTCCGATTTCTGATGCTGTCCGAAAATAACCGCAAAACAATTAATGAAATTATTTCACGCCATTTCGAAACCAAACCCATGCTTTGACCCCCCCGGATCCAGCCTCGATTAAACCGATGGTCCAAATTTAGCTTGACACGCAAATAAAATGGGATTATGTTCTGACTGACCAGTCGGTCAGTTTAGTATATTTCATAAAAAAATATAACGTAACTATCTATAATTTAATGCTTTATTTTTCTGACTTTTTGGTCAACTAAAGGTCCCTAAAATTGGCTGACATTCAAACTGAGAAGATTAAGAAAAGAAATCAAATCATCGAAGCGGCTGCTCAGGTCTTTGCCAAAAAGGGCTATTCCGGTGCGGTTATTGCTGATATCGCGCTTGAGGCCGGGATCGGCAAAGGTACGGTTTATGAGTATTTCGCCAGCAAAGAAGATTTGTTTTTTGCGGTGTTTGAGTGGTTTCAAAAGAAGACCGAGAAGGCCGCTGCGGTAAAGCTCTCTGCCCTGGGCGGCAGTGCAACCGACCGCCTCAGGGCTTTGAATGACAGCCTCATGGGGATGTGGGATGAAATCAAAGATGTTTTTGTGCTGGTGATGGAATTCTGGGCAGCCTCGTCTGCGACCCAAATGCGCAGGCGATTCAAGGACGCGTTTAAACAGCTCTATGACGATTATCGCCGGATCGTGTCTGCTTTGATCCGGGAAGGGATCAAAAGCGGCGAATTCAGATCGGATGTGAAACCGGAGCCGGTGGCGGCCGCATTGGTGGGAACCTGGGATGCCCTCTTTCTGCAGGCCTGGTTTGATGACCGCTTTGATCCAGCCGCAACCGCCACTGATTTTCTGGATACCGTGCTGAACGGTTTATCCGTAGAAGCCCGAACGGGCCACGCGACTGCGGTAGAACAGATCAACCCATGATCCGTTCCGGCAAAACTGAAAACATATTTGCTGACAGAAAAAAAAATGAGCCGGCAAACGTTCAAATCAATGCTTTTGATATGGTTTCTGACGTTGACGTTAAAAACGCCCTGCCCTGCCCTGGACGCCAACCAGATTGTAACGGACGGATTTAATTACTGGCGGGGCAAGGCGTCCATCGGAACCGTTGAAATGCTGATCCATCGTGAAGACTGGGAGCGATCCATGACCATAAAGGCCTGGACCCGGGGCCAAAAAGACAGCCTTTTCTATATTACAGCCCCGCCAAAGGATTATGGAAACGGCACCCTTAAAAAGGGCCGCGTTATGTGGATATACAACCCCAAGGTCAACCGGGTGGTCAAGGTCCCCCCTGCCATGATGAGCCAGTCCTGGATGGGATCGGATTTTTCCAACAATGACCTGGCCAAATCAGACAGCCTGCTTGTGGATTACGCGCATGCCATTGTCGCCACCGAGACCCATGATGGCAAGACCGTCTATGTCATTGAATCCAGGCCCAAACCGGATGCACCGGTGGTATGGGGCATGCAACGCCTTAAAATTCGTGAAGATCAGATCTGGCTGAGTGAAGAATTTTTTGACGAGGATCTGCAACCGGTCAAAATCATGACGGCCATGGAAATTCAGATGCTGGGCGGCAAGCTGTTTCCCAGAGTCTGGCGAATGCGACATGTCGATGCGCAGGACCGCTACACACAGCTGACCTATAAATCCCTCGAATTCAAATCCGGTTTGCCGGATCGCCTGTTTACGCTGGGTAGCCTGAAGCAGCGCAGGAGGTAAGCTCTTGTCCATCGAAACCAAAATGGCCTGGCGCAATATCTGGCGCAATCCACGGCGCACCATCTTAACCGTATGTGCCGTTACATTTGCCTCGGTTTTACTGGTGTTTATGCTGTCCTTCCAGTTCGGCAGCTATGAAACCATGATAAACACATCGGTGAAGATCAGCACCGGACACCTTCAGGTTCAGGCTGAAAAATACCAGGAGAAAAAGAGCATCCGTTTTGTCATACCCGAACCGCGGGTCATTGCCGACATTGTGGAACATATTCCCGAAGTGGAGGCATATACGTTCAGAGGGCAGGCATTTGCGCTTATTTCTTCAGAAGATCGAACCTACGGGGTAATGGTTACCGGCATCGAGCCGCACAAAGAAGCCAGTGTCTCCAGATTAAAAAAACTGGTCCGCGAGGGCAATTTTCTGTCGGCCGACGATGTCAACCAGGCGGTGCTGGGTAAGCTGCTGGCGAAAAACCTGAAGGTGACCATCGGCGATGAACTCACACTGCTCGGACAGGGACGGGACGGGTCGATTGCCGCCACCGTGGTTCAGGTGAAGGGAATCTTCAGTTCGGGCATCGATGACTTTGATCGTGCCGTAATGCAAATCCCGCTGGTCACCTTTCAGGATACCTTCAGCATGCATGGCGCGGTGCATGAAGTGGTGATCATTGCCCGATCATTGTCGGATATATCCGGGATAAAGGCCGAATTAGAGACCGCCCTTTCCGTTCTCAAAACCGGCAAACCCCTCAAAACGCTGGACTGGCAGGAACTGATGCCAGGTTTGCGCCAGGCGATTGAAATGGATCTGGTCAGCGGGTTGATTTTCTACGGCCTGCTGATCATTGTGGTGGCATTCAGTATTTTAAATACCTTTCTGATGGCGATCTTTGAACGTACCAGAGAATTCGGAGTGATGATGGCCATCGGAACAACTCCCCGGCGCTTAACCAAAGTCGTGCTAATCGAATCAATCAGCATGACGCTGGTCGGCATCATTGCCGGTATCTTAATCGGCATGGGGGTCACCTATTATTTTCAGATAAACGGCATTGATTTTTCAGGGGGATCGGAACTGCTGAGCCAATTCGGCATCACCGGCAGGATGTACCCCAAACTGTCGCTGCTTTCGGTCACCATCGGCCCGTTTATGGTCCTGTTTTTCACCTTTTTGGCGGCCCTGTATCCGGCCCTGAAGGTTCGCCGTTTGCGACCGGTCGAGGCCATGGCAGCGGTCTAGATTTTGGATTTTGGAATTCGGATTTTGGATTGCAGATTGCGGATTTCGAAATTTAATTTAAAATATATAAATAATAATATCAGATATTTTTGACTATATCCTCATAATTTACATTAATTTTTAATTTTAGGCATTTTAGATCATTTTACCTCATTTTAGGCACTTCAAATTATGTACTTACAGCTCGCATGGCGCAATATCTGGCGCAATCCGCGCCGCACAACCGTCATACTGGTCGCGGTGATCATCGGGATTTGGAGTATGATCTTTCTGGGCGCCCTGATGCGCGGGATTGCCGTGGGCATGGTAAAAAACGGCATTGCCACCCTCACCGGCCATATTCAAATCCACCGCACAGGGTACCGCGATGACCCGGCCATCGAAAAGAGCATGACCAACATCAGCGTTGTTAAACAGGCTTTGCGTGAAAAACTGCCGCCCGGCGCTCTATGGGCCCGCCGCGTGCGCGTAAATGCCATTGCCAACAACGCCAGGCACTCAAGCGGCGTTACCCTGGTGGGTATCGATCCTCAGGCAGAGGCTTTGGTTTCTTTTATCGGGACCGCCATTTCCGAGGGTCGCTACCTCGGTGCCGATGATGCCAACGCCATCGTGGTTGGCCGGGCCCTGCTGGAAAAGTTCGAGACCAGAATCGGGCGCAAATTGGTGTTGATGTCCCAGGACACGGCCCAGGAAATCGCGTCCCGGGCGTTTCGCATTGTAGGTGTCTTCAGAGCCGAAATGGAAACCACCGAAAAACAGTTTGTGTTTGTTACCCGTGCATCTGCGCAGAAAATGCTCGGCCTGGGCGACGGCATCTCTGAAATTGCCGTTCTTTTACCCCCTGGGCATGAGAACCTTGATGCCTGTGAAAAATTTAAAGCATCCCTGCCTTCGGATCGATTCGAAATTCATGACTGGCGGGAACTGCTGCCCTTTCAAACCGCCTATTTAAGGATACTCGATGGATTCATGTGGTTCTGGTTCCTGGTGGTATTTGTGGCCATGGGATTTGGTATTGTCAACACCACCCTAATGGCCGTATTCGAACGCATGCGAGAGTTTGGACTGATGAAAGCCCTGGGAATGAAACCCTGGTGGATTCTGCGGGAGGTCCTGGTGGAATCCTTTGTACTGTTGATCTGCGGTCTGATCGTCGGCAATATTTTAGGCTTCTTAAGTATTCTGGCCCTGTCAGGCAGCGGCATCGACCTTTCCGCTCTGGCCGCCGGAGCGGAATATGCCGGTATGTCGCGCATCATCTATCCGGCCATAGCAGCCAAGGATGTAATGGTAGCCAATCTAACGGTGTTGCTGCTGGGCCTGCTGGTGAGTCTCTATCCGGCGATAAAGGCCTCACGCTTTACACCCATACAGGCGCTCGCGCATATTTAGCCAGATGAATGATATATACCTATAATTAACTCCGCCACGGAGTTCCACGTCATGGTGACAAACTCGAAATTCGAATATCGAAATCCGAAACAAAACCTAATATCAAATGACCAAAATCTAAAATTTTGAACATTGGAATTTATGATTTTGAAATTGTTTCGAATTTCGTAATTCGTGCTTCGGATTTTAAAACAATTTAATATAGGATATAAAAATGAAAATTGTGGAGTGTAACGATGTCAGCAAGTCTTACCGGCAGGGTCATATAACCGTACAGGCTCTAAGAGATGTCAGTTTGCAAATCGACAAAGGGGAGTTTTTAGCCGTTGCCGGACCCTCGGGTTCGGGTAAAACGACCCTGTTAAACATGATCGGCGGTCTGGACCTGATTGATTCCGGCCGTATCTCTGTGGATGGCGAGGCCTTTGAAAGCATGTCCCAATCCCAGCTGGCCAATCTAAGGCTGCACAAAATCGGATTCGTCTTTCAGGCCTATAACCTCATCCCGGTGTTGTCTGCCGTCGAAAACGTTGAATATGTGATGCTTTTGCAGGGCCGGCCTTCAAATGAACGCCGGGCTAAAGCCACAGCGATATTGGATGAGGTGGGTCTTGAAGGTAAATATGATCGCCGACCGGCGGAACTATCCGGGGGCCAGCAGCAGCGTGTGGCCGTTGCCAGAGCCATTGTGTCCAATCCGTCGATCGTCCTGGCGGATGAACCCACCGCCAATCTGGACTCAAAAACCGGCCGGGGCTTGCTGGAAATGATGAAACAAATGAATGCCGAAAAACAGATTACGTTCATTTTTTCAACCCATGACCGCATGGTTATGGATTATGCGCGCCGGCTGGTGAAATTAAAAGACGGGCACATTGTCAACGATGAGGCAAAAGCAGCTTGAGCTCAAAGCTGAAGGCTCAAGGCTCAAAGCAGGGATTCAGATTAATCTTCACAGCATTGATATCATCATACCCTTCTGGCCGTAACTCCGAAGGCCGATTATAAGAAGAATGATGAACCGATCATTAACAAAAACAATTAGTTACATTATTTTTCTCATGCTCGGGTTTATCGAGCTTCAAACCTGCATAAGCCGCCTTGGGGCAACACCTCTTGAAAACCCTGCACCAAGATCAACCCCGCAAGCAGCATCCGGATCCCGGACACCTTCATGGCTGGATCAAATCGATATGCACTGGGGAGGGCGTTTAAAAACGATCGGCTCGGCCACCTTTGCCGAAGATGACACCATTTTTGAGCCCGTCGGTACCGGGACCTATTTGAATCTGGACAACGATCTAAGGATCAACAACGACACCTTTCTGCGCCAATGGGGTCACCTTGAAACCCAGTACGAAGTCATCCTGGCAGGCGGTAAAGCGCGCGAGAAAAGACAGGATATAAGGGAAATTTTCCCTGATTTTGCAGGCAGCACTTTATTTTTCGGGGCACCGTTGAAGGATGATGGCCGGCTCATGGATTTAACCCATATCATCAGGGAAAAAGACAGCTATATTCTGTTACAGCGTCTGGATCGCTTGAATTTTGCACTCAAATCCGATTGGGGATCGCTTCGCGTCGGCCGCCAGGCCATCACCTGGGGCAATGGTCTCATCTTTAATCCCATGGATTTATTTAATCCCTTTCCGCCCGCCGATATTCAACGCGATTATAAAGTCGGCGATGATATGGCGCTGGCCCAGATTGCGCTGCCCGCCGACGCAGAGCTGCAGCTCTTATATGTGGTCAGGCGGGATCCCGATACGAATAATGTGGAAGCCGACCGGAATTCTCTGGCAGGGTTGTTTCATTTCGCGCTCGGATCCACCGAATTTGATATTATGGCAAGCCGGCACTTCGATGACCATGTGCTCGGATTGGGCGGCTCCGGTATTCTGGGAGGGGCTGCCTGGCGCCTGGATGCCAGCGCCACCTTCTTGAATGACGGCCGGGGCCAAAACACCCGCAACTACCTATCGGCTGTCGCCAATATCGATTATTCCTGGGTCTGGTGGGAAAAGAATTTTTACGGGCTGGTGGAGTATTATTACAACGGTCTGGGTGAAAGCGATTACCCGGACGCCCTGTCCAATCCCGATATTACCAATCGGTTGGCCCGCGGAGAATTATTTGTCCTGGGCAAACACTATTTAAGCGCTCAAATAGAGATAGAGCTGCACCCGCTGTTTAAGGTTTTTATGACCGGCATCAACAATATCGAAGATCCGTCCGGGATTCTGCAGCCCCGGGCGGTCTGGAATATGGCCCAAAATCTGGACATCATCATCGGCGCCAATATTTTTTACGGCGACAACGGTGATCCGGGCTCTGAATTCGGCGGATTTATCATCCCGGGAACCGACATCCACAGCCGCAGTCCGCATAATGCTTATCTTTGGTTTAACTACTATTTCTAATATTAGCTCGCGGTCAACTAAATTTTTTTGCCATTTTAGTCGTTAACCAAGTCCCGATAAATTGCACTCAGTTGAGTGATACTTTCAGTCCAATCATTGTTTATCTTAAGATGTTCGTATCCTTCAAATCCCAGCTTTGCAAACCGTTTTTTGTTGTATTGTGCGAATTGAAAGCTTTTTCTGATTGCAGCTTTCAAAGCAGCATAATGTTGAGAAGAATTCTTATATTCATACGTGAAAAGAAAAGGTTTAGGCCCAATATCTTTTGTTGTTCCGATAACAGGCGTTATTGCCGGCGTTTTTAATGATAATGCCATATATATACTTGCTGAATTTAACGTACTTGAATTATCAAACGGTAACACCATAATATCAGCTGTGTTAAAATACTGGACAACTTCATCGTCATCTAAAAACCGCTGAATTAAAATAATATTATGATTAGGCTTTGCTAATTCTACGATTTTTTCCTGAAGCACTGGTGATGCAAACTTCCCGCAGATCAAAAGCTTGGCTCTTTCCAACTGCAAATCATTAAAAACGCGGATGAGTAAATCGATATTTTTATATTCTCTTATTAAACCTAAAAACAAAAAAACAAATTCATCATCAGCAATATTGAGAGTTTCTCTACAATTATTATCGGTCTTAATATAATCATCAATATAATGCCCGTGGGGAATATAGTGCACAACCTTGTCTATTAGTTGTTTGGATAACACGTTGTGCAGGATTTTAATACTTTCTTTTGAATGAATGATAATACGATCACAATTTTTAATTAAAATATTTCTTAAATGAATAACCAGACTTTCATTTTTGCACTCATGAGGAATGATATTATGGATCGTCCAGACAAGACGGCCTCCGGTAAGTTTTAATATCCGAATCCATGCAATAAATACATATGTAGCCAAATGATTTTTTATTCTTGTATCAGATGCAAGATTTAGAATCCAATTTAAATGAAATATTCTGACGTTTTTAAAAAACCTTAATAATAAAGCTTCAAATAACATTATGATAAAATTCTGTTTACTGTTTAAAATATAAATCCCTTCTTTTTGTAAACCGGCTCTCAGGTTATCAACATATTTATTTGGATGGCTGGTTGGGGGGAAAAAAAATATATTCATTTTCGAATTTCTGATATCAAGTCTAAAAAATAGCGGGGAAATGCTATTCAAACGTACTTAAAAATATCTATATTTTAATTAAATTTTGCTTTATCCATTTCTTCTCTTTGTCATTGAACAGGCTATCAAATTTCCTGTGAAGCTGATGTTTTATTTTTTCTCGATTTAAACTTTTCCATTTTTCGTCACCTAAGATAAGTTCATTTGCTGTTTTGTCATATTCGGCCATCATCGCATAATCATAATCAACACCGATAAAGAGGCTTAGTTTTTTTAACGCATCCTCTGTTTTTTGTATTATGTTTTCATAGGTTATACAAATATGATTTTTTTTATGCAGATGCTTTCTTGTTCTTTTGACATCACTATTCCATCGCCTTACACATTTTTTTATACTTCTTGAGCCGCGCCATTGCTCGGGATATTGATGGGTTACCTCATATAGTGAAGCGACAACGTCCTCTCCATTGCGAATTATATGTATGAACTTGGCATCCGGAATATATTTTTCTATAAAATTGACATAATGTAAATTACTTGGGGTTTTTTCCAGCCAAATTTGCTTGTTATTTTCAACAGTAATCGTATCCAGTATATTAACAAAACAATTCACATAACGCCTTATTGAGCCAAAACCCGGAATAATTTTGCGCATACTTTGATATTCTAATATTACTAGTAGATTAATAAGTTTATGTTTTCCTCTTAGAGAAGGTATTTTCGTAATTCGGCTCCATTTTGAAATCAAGTGCGGGATGAAATGAGTTTCAGGAAAGGATTTCACTTGAGGATGTGCAGCTAATAGAGTTTGTAAGAGCGTGGTGCCGGAGCGAGGGCAACCTACTATAAATAGTCTTTCTTTGATTTCCTGTTTCATACAAACACACCATAATTCTGATAGCTTAAAGAAATGTTCGACAGGAAAAAATGTAAAAATCTTCACCAGCTTGTTTATTCATTCATTATTTTGAGGTAAACGGTATCGTAAAAAAACCAAATTTTCTGAAAACCGAAATCATCAGCGCCAAATATTGTATTGATATAATTGCACTTGTAGCAATTGCCGCACCATTTAATCCAAAATAATTTACAAAGAGAACATTAAACAAAACGCAAAATATTGCACAAACAATAATTATATTTCGATACGATTTTTCATTGCCGGTCATTATCAATATATATCCTACAGACCCAGTTGAGACATTAACAAATTGTCCAAACGCCAAAAGTAGGAGAACGATCCGACCTTCTTTAAAACCTTCGCCAAACAAAGAAAGCACAAATTCAGGAAAAAAGAGAAAGACAAACAACACAGGGGTAGCAAACAGAGTCATAATCCTAGCAGAAAATTTAGCAACTTTTTTTAGGCCTTCCAAATCATTATTTGTCCATAGCTCAGCAAATTGGGGTGCGGCCATACTATTAACACTTACCAGAATGATATTTGTTATTTGAGATATCCTGGCCGCAACACTATATATCCCAACCTCTTTGCTGCCCTCAAATATACCGAGAACAATTGTGGCACTGTGCAATATAAAGAGATTAAAAAAGTCTGTTATTAAAAGTGGAAAGCTAACCTGAAGGAGCTGGCCTATAGGAACATTTTTGACAGCATTTTTATGGAGCTTAATGTAATGATAGCAAATGAAAATCGAAAAAATGAAAATTAAAAATGAACTTATCGTAAAAGAAAATGTCGCGCCTGCAACTCCGTGAGTATATGCCAAAACAGAAATTAATATTATCGGCAAGACTTTGGGCAAAACGTTCTGTATTAATGATGCATATCCAACCTTTTTTAACGCCCTGAGTGAACTAGAATTTAATAAAAACAATGAAAATGGGATGATGGATATAATCATCAGTTTTAACGGTTGTGTCATCCCTTTTTCATTAAAAATATGTACGGATATAAAATTGGATGCAAGGTAAATAATAAGACACAGGCTGACGGATATTAAAAAAGAGAAAACAATTGCCGAAATATAGGTACCCTTTACTTTTCCCCAATCCCCAGCTGCTGTGTAAGAACCCATAAACCGGATTAAGGTGTTATCTAAACCGAAGCGCGAAAATAGAGCTGCTAAAGATGTAATCGTGAAGCATAGATAGTAGAGACCTGTTCCTTCAGCCCCTAAAATTCTTCCTAAAACGATATTTAACACAAAGGAAGAAATAGCAGCAATAAGCAGCAATACATAAACCACCAAAGAGCCCTCAATTAGCTCCTTGATATGATGATCAGAGTTTTGATATCTGTCGAACAAAAAACTCGGGATAGATGTGTGCAATATTTTCTTTATAAGCATTTATAATTAAGTGAAGATCGGGGCTATATCAAATTAATCATAAGATGTTTGATTGAGACACATGTTGCCCAAATTGAAAGGCTAATAGTCCTTGGAAACCAGGGTCGAATCAAAAATAGAATATAATTTTTTTAAAACATTTTCCCAGGAATAATCTTCGGCAATTTTAATTCCTTTCTCGGCAAATATCTTGAGGCTTTCGGGATTATTGCAAAGCTCTATTAACATTTGCGCCAAATGATCGCTGCTTTGGGTTCTAAATTGCATTTGTCCAAGATTAATACATGCATCAGACGAAATAACCGGTGTGCCACAGGCCATCGCTTCCAAGATCACTCTTCCAAAAGGTTCATATATTGAGGGGACTATCGCCACATCATGGCAATTATATATTTGAGGTATACTGGTCAATGGAACGCGGCCTAAAAGATTGGTTACTTCCGCTAAATTTTCCCCATCAATTTTTTTTTTTACTTTTGACTGCATGGGGCCATCACCGACAATGCTCAGTTTCAGACGATTATATTTTGAATTTGCGATCTTAAAAGCATCAATTAGAGTAAAAAGATCTTTTCTTATATCTAATCTACCGACGTATAGCACCTTTCTTAATTTATATTCTTTTGGCAACACCGGCTTGAATAAATTTAAATCTATTCCATTGTGCAATTCGTCAATTCTATTGTTCGGAAAATTTGCGAAGGATGAAATATCTTTTCTCATTCTATGGTCGAAGACCACAATTCTATCCGCCATTCCGGCCAGATACCTGTCAAATGGCACGTACAGCTTATTTAAAAAATAAGATATATATTGCTTCGCATCTTTACATCCTCTGGCTTCTCCAATACGCGTGCTTCGAAAGTTCGCTATAATTGCATTTTCAGTTCTAATAAAACAGGGTCTAAGCAAAAATATAATATCAGCGTTAATTGATTTGGCGATTCGACTTGATGTGTAAGCAAACGTCGGAATTTTTGTTAAGAAAGTATTCCCCAAGATCCCGACACGATGAACTCTAGCTTTTATGTTATCATCGTATGCCTTACTATTTTCTGATTTTGGCGCTATTACGGTAAGGCGCACTCCCATATCAGGCAATAACTCGGCGACCTTGCCTGCAAAAATCCCCTCCCCGCCAACATTATCCGGCGGGAAATCAACTGTTACCATCAATACTTTCATCCGCTCCTGAACAGATTCAGACAATTTATTTATCACGCAAAAATTAAGTTAGTTTAATTTAAAGCAGAACGCCTCTGTACTGTTTGTAAACCTGAGTCCAATTGAATGTGCGATGTACGATATTGCGAATGTTTTCTCTTTCGAAGTTAGCCTGCTTGATTTTCTTTTGAAATCCAGCTGCATCACGTTCATTAACAAGAAAACCGGTCCTTCCTTCAAGAACCGCATCTTGAATTCCCTCAATTTTGCTCGCTATGACCGGCAAGCCGCAACTGCCAGCTTCGATCGCAACAATTCCAAATCCTTCAATGTCACCCGGCACTGTTATGTTCGGCATGATAAAGATATCAGATGCATTCATAACTAAATTCTTGATTTCATCAAGAACCCTGCCAAGCATGAAAACACGACTCCGTAAATGATGGCGATTCAACAACGCTTTAATTTTTTTAAATTCAGGTCCATCCCCAATAATAAAATAACAAAAAGTCGAATCAAGCCTCGGCATAACATTTTCAACAAACCAGGCAACACCTTTTCGTTTCACAAGTCGACCAACGGTGACCATAATTTTTTTATCCTGTAGTGATACACCGATCATTTCCTCAAGTCGAATTCGCAGATCATCTCTCGAAATTGACAAGTAAATTTCATCAGGCTTAATACCATTTGGGATGACTGAGCATTTTTCGATCGGAATTCCGCGTCGAATGCACTCTGTGAGGGTCGATTGACTAACACAAATTATTTTATCGAGCTTGGCTACACAGCGGGGGACAAGCTGTTGATAAAAAAATCCGTGATAAATAATATCGAGTCCGTGGATCGTGATTGATACCGGTAAGCCCGTAAGTTTCTTAAGGATAATTCCCAGTGGAGACAGTGCCCCATCACAAAAATGAATAATGCGAATAGAATGTCTAAAGGTCAAATAGATGGTCTTAAAAAAGCAAAACGGTAAAAACCAGATCAGATGGGCAATGGAATAGGACAGGGTAATCTTCAGTACGCGGTGCTGTCTTTCGAATTCTTTGATAATGTTAAAACTGTAATTCTCAAGACCTCCGATTTTAGGGGGGTAATTTCTGGTAATGAACAAAGCGTCAATCTGCATCGATTGCCTTAGCGCACTCAGGATAGATTTCTTGGATTATCACGCAACGTAATGGTGTTATTATGGCTGGCGATAATCATCCTTCTAAAAAGGAAGGGTTTTGATTTGTATAGCGTCCGTTTCATGATTTGTTCGGCTCAGTCTCCCGGACATGCCTTTTCAATGAAATTTTACGTTCACGCCGTTCAAACCTCAATTGACATATCTGCTCGGATATAAGACTCATCATAAAAATGATGACCGAAGATACATACAGCAAGGCACTCATATTCGTAAAACGACCCACTGTAATGAAGGAATAGACATACCGAATCGTACCCAGCACGAACATGATAAAACTCACTGGCAAAAAAACCCGCATGGGGGAATAAAGCGTACAAATCCGAATGATAATCATAAAAAAACGGATACCATCGTGAAGTAATCTGATATTGCTGGAACCCTTGCGTCGGGGTTGAGTGGTGATCGGAACATATTTAATACTTCTTCCGGTTCTCAGCACACCTAGCGTAATGGTCGTCGGATAGGAGTAAGTATTGGGAAGCAAATAAACAAAACTGCGCGCAACCTCGGCTTTGACGGCTCGAAAACCGGATGTTAGATCTTCTATGGCAAATTTCGATACATAGGAACCGAGCCAGTTATAAATCTTGTTGCCGATACTACGGCCAAACGAGGCCTGGCTCCCTTTTACCCGTGCCCCGACGACCATATCGAACTCAGGCAAATGATCCAACATTTTCTGGATATCTTCCGGATTATGCTGACCGTCTCCATCCATGAAAACGAAAATATCACCGGTCGCTGCGCGAATGCCGCTTTTAATGGCAGCGCCGTTACCGATATTGTATGGATGGCTGAAAACCCTTGCTCCCGCATCTGCCGCAACCTCGGCGGTGTTATCTTCCGATCCGTCATCGATAACCACAATTTCGAAATCCGGATACCGCTGCTGAATCGATTGAATCAGGTCTGCAATTGACTCGGCTTCATTGAATGCCGGGATCACAACTGAAACTTTGGATTCTGTCATATTTTGTGAGATGGCTTTTATGGATTTATAGCTGTGACAACAACTGGAAATAATAACACGGTTTACCGATCGTGCGTGCCTAGATATCCTGAATTATATTCTAAATTTAACAAATTTACAAGTAATGGAAGATTCTATTCGAGGCATATCGGGATGAGTTAATGAGGGTCGGTTCTTAGAAGCCGCAATTATTCAGTTACGGCGAAAGAACTGTGATAAAATAGATTATATGCGTTTCCTAAAATTGTAGAGATCGTTCTCTGTTGTATGATCGCATTATTTTTTCCAAAAAAGTTTATTGGACATCGGTTATTTTATAAACGTGGTAGACACCCTCTGAAAAAAGTAAAGTTGTCCTTGTTTTAATAAAATCATAAAACATTTTACGTTTTTCGTCGCTCAGATAGTCAAAAATAAAATACTTAAAATAATCAAAGCGGATCAGCAAATGGGTAAAGTCGAGCGCCTGCAGGTTATCCGCCAGGGCATCGGCTGAGGATGATTCGGCAATTGATTTTTTAATTATGGCATCATTAGAAACCATCTCGCGGTCGCTGTAATAGATTCGTCTTCCCAAATAGATCGCCAAAAGCCGCGTATTCGTCGGCAGATGGTAGTTAATAAACTGCATGGCCGGATATTCATTTCTGTATTTTTTAATGTAATCTTCTCGCGGGATACGGCCGCTCAAGTAGCTGATGGGATCGACATAACTAAACTGTTTAATAAGATAAAAGACATTTAATGACAGCAAGCCGATAATGAAGGTCACCACTAATCCGAAAGCGACCCTGCGCCCGGTGGCGTTCCATTTACGTCGGATCCATTTGTCTGTTTGGGACAGCCCGATCACAGATAAAATCACCAAGGGGGGAATAATAGGGGCAATGTATCTGATGCGCATATCAATCTGGAAAAACGTATAGAGAAGGAATAAAACAGAAAAACTCAATAAAGCCAGGTTTTCTCTTTTATGTCGTTTTGAAAGTCTTCTATATCCGACAAACGCTAAAATTGGCAGAAAAAATAGGTATGGATTCAACTGACCATCGAAATATTTGGGATTGTCGTCCCTCCCCTGGAAAAAGATTCTGACCGGTGTCGAAATCAACTCCAAAAACGTTTCGTCAAACACCCTTTTGCGCAGGGCAAAATGGCCGAGCCGGCTGCTGGCCGATTCGAAGTTCTGTTCGGCCGCAAATTCCGCGGCCGGTTCGGCTTCCGTATCAGCCGGCTGAAATGCATTGAACGCTTTTTGATATAGCGGGTAAACGGGATTTCCCGTCCAACGCAAATTTCTAATCATCCAGGGTGAAAATACCAGCAACGAAATCGACACGAACAGCGCCGCCGCCTGCAGGGCCCGCAGGGAAGCCCCGGCGGCGGTATTTTTT
>WOR8_10003509_pt1 | contig 23258 bp, 19 predicted proteins | sample DeeMarSeWOR38_10_FD_19890 | JGI IMG/M metagenome (IMG submission 19890) | reverse complement strand
ATATAACGTTTACTGTCTTTCTCACTTAAAAGAATATAAACAAAATACATTATTTAAATTGATTCTTGAGGAATGGAGGCGGCGGTCAGATTCGAACTGACGAATAAAGGTTTTGCAGACCTTCGCCTTAGACCACTTGGCCACGCCGCCTTTTATAAAATTTAGAAACCCAATTTCTCAAAGAAATTGGGTTTCTTGAATTCTATTCAGAGCGGGAAACGGGACTCGAACCCGCGACATCAACCTTGGCAAGGTTGCGCTCTACCAACTGAGCTATTCCCGCATTCAATATTAAAAGAACTCTGTTTTGAAACACAAATATAATAGGATAGCGGAATTGTTGCAATATATTATCGTATACATAAAAAGAGTCCGGCAGTTGCCGGACTCTATAAATTATAAAAAACCTAAAGATAACTTCTTATTTCAGAAGCATCATCTTTTTGGTTTCAACAGAATTAGCTGACTGAAGTTTATACAGATAGACTCCACTAGGTAGGCTTGAAGCGTCAAATGTAACATTGTAGAATCCGGCATCTGTAAAGCCATCAACTAAGACAGCAACTTGTTCACCAACAATATTATATACGGCTAGTTTAATGTCTCCTGCATCAGGAACACTAAACTTAATGTTGGTTGATGGGTTGAACGGGTTCGGATAATTCTGCTCTAAAGCAAATGTCAACGGACCTACAACCTCAACTTCAACAACATCTGAATAGTAGTATCTGCCATCAAAGTCAACATTTTTCAATCTGTAGAAATATGTTCCGGTGTTAACAGTAGCATCAAGATATGAGTACTGCTGAGGTTCAGTTGTTGTTCCTGCACCGTTCACATAACCTATTGTATAAAATTCACTTCCTTCGTTGCTTCTTTCGATTTCAAACATAAGGTTATTTAACTCAGTAGCTGTTTCCCAGTTAAGAACAACTTGTCCGTTGCTGTTAACATCGGCAGCAAATGATGTTAATTCAACTGGAACCGGCCAATCTCCGAACCAGAAGTTATCCATGTACATTTCATCATTAACTGTTCCACCAAAAATATCAACTCCGGCAATTCTTTTTGCACATCCAGCACCAAAAGATCCTAAAGTGAATTGCCATTGATATATTTGAGTACCATCCTGATATAATGTTGCCTGATCACCATCAAGATCCATTACAGCAGAAATAGTATGCCAGGTATCATAAGTATATGTCCAGGTAGCTGCTGAAGCTGCTCCGGCATCCAGTCTTGCTCCACCACCTACATCAAAGTAGACTTGAAATGCCCATTCATAAGGATCCGGTGTAAATCCTGATAGAACGTTGAAGTAGCCAGCTTTTCCACTAGGAATATAAAAGCTGAATCTCAATTCCCATATTCCAGTTGAATCATAAGGTGTTGGATTCGGATAAACCACATCATTGTTCTGGACGAATACAACAGAATTTGGTGGACTTAATGAATAGGTTGAAGAAATATAAGCGTCTTCGACAGGATCACAGGGTAAATTACTCCAGGTTGTCCAATCAGTTGGATTCTGGCAAGCTAACTGTCCTCCAGCTGTATAAGTGTCAAAATTATCATAAAACAGGAATGGACCGCCACCACCACCGGTTCCCCAGATTTCAAAAGGCAATCCTTGAGGTGTGCTGGTTCCACTATCAAGAAACGGCGCCCAGGCTGTTGTATATTGCAGTGCATTTCCGGTAGTTGTTTGTCCAAGAATTGCAATAGGTGGTGCCCAGGGACCGGAAGTTAAACTTCCATCTGTGGACCAATCTATCCAGTATGTTCCCTCTGTTAATACTAATCCGGATGTTCCACAAACATTTCTCATTATTGGTCTTGCTGTGGAAACATTATCAGAGCCTCTGTAAATGTTTGACCAATAGGTATTCGATAACCTGTTGGTTGTCAAATCTCCCCAGACAATGGTTCCGCCAGCACTTGGATCACCATCCCATATCTGGAAATATACACCTGTTATGGTCGATGTAGTTGTGCTGTTTGTCTGATAAGCATAAAATACAAGTGAGTCTATCGTCCAGGTCTCACCAGCTGGCACGGTAAAATCATCTGCCATTCTGTAGCCTAAAGTAAACTGATGACCAGCACCCAGGGTATTCATACCCAAAGCAGTTTCAAGCAAGCTCAAATCCGCTCCACTGACATGACCTCCGGGAGTATTAAATGCCGGACCGTTATCGTAAAGCATTGCATCAGGTCCATCTGTTGGATATACCCAATTTGGATCTACCTGTGAGTAATCGAAATAACCCTCGGTAGCAATTTCCTGTGCATTCTGTGCAACAAGTACAAATGAACACAGAAGTGCTATAAAAAGTGTAAGGAAAGCTTTAAACATGAGTCCTCCGCTTTTGATTAATGATATTGTGATTAGTTAGGTGATTAAGTTCCCTCCAGTAGTTGGACGTAGGAGAGGTATGAAGCACTAATGAACCATAAAAATATGGTTTTAGTGAAATGTTAAATTTGACTTGGCAACTATTCAATTGCCAATGATTGTATCCATTGTTTTGCAGAACAGCTACCTCCTGATATAAAGTAAGTACTAAATTTTTACTTACAATTTAATTTTAGCAAATAATTATTAATATGTCAAATTATTCGCTAAAATCACTTCTGCATAAGAAACATACAAAATTTTATTTTCAAATGAAACAAGCGCTATATAATTTTGTAATGAAATCATTAATTGAAATTTCAGTAAATATTTGTTCAATTTACCTTAAAATGAGATATTACTTTTTAATTATTTTGTTCTAAAGAAAAGATTTTACGATATGATGTACAAACTTCAAAGACTGGAACTTGTGGAAAGCCTTGAGAGAAAAGGAATTACAGATAAAGCATTTCTAAAAGCAATGCGTGAAGTTGAAAGGGAAAAGTTCATCCCTTCAGGCGTCAGACACCACTCTTATACTGATATTGCCCTGCCAATTGGCTACGGTCAGACGATTTCCCAGCCATACACAATAGGAATAATGACACAGGCACTTGATATCGCAAAAGGTGATAAAGTTCTGGAAATTGGAACCGGTTCTGGTTATCAAGCTGCATTACTGGAGAAAATGGGAGCTAAAGTATATAGTATTGAAAGACATTTTGATATCTATAATGAAGCTGTAAAGAGATTCGATAAACTGAATATAAGAGTACATTGTAAGCATGGTGATGGAACAATTGGATGGGAAGAATTTGCACCATTTGAAAAAATTATTGTAACAGCAGGTTCGCCTGGAGTGCCTGAAAATCTGAAAAAACAGCTTGCAATCAGAGGTAAAATGGTTATACCTGTTGGAAATAAATTCTCACAAACATTACAAGTTCTGACTAAACTAGCGGATGATGAATTTGACGTTGAAGACATTCCGGAATTTGCTTTTGTACCTTTAATAGGCAGAGAAGGTTGGAAAGATCAATAGCAATAGAAGATGGTAGGCTCGTCTCTGCGAAGGCATAGATTATATCTAATTAAAAATAACCTTAAGAAACTGAAAATTATCTTTAAATATTTAAATAAATAGAGACGAAGCAGGATGGGAGAGGGAATTCGGAATGAAAAAAATATAGTTGTTATTGTCGGTCCAACTTGTTCCGGTAAATCAAATCTGGCAATAAAGCTGGCTCAAAAATTAAACACCGAAATCATTTCAGCAGACAGCAGGCAATTCTACAAATACCTTAATATCGGGACTGCAAAACCAAAGACAGAAGATTTAACAAAGGTAAAGCATCATTTCGTTGATTTCCTAAAACCTGATAATGACTATAATGTCAGTAAGTTTGAACTCGAAGCTGAAAAAATAATTATCTCACTTTTAAATGATAAGAAAATCCCAATAGTTGCAGGTGGGAGCGGACTGTATATAAGGGCTTTAATTGATGGAATATTCAACGCTTCAGATAAGGATGAAGAATACAGAAATGAGCTTAATCTGAAAAGAAAAGAATTTGGGAATGAATTTCTTTATGAAGAATTAAAAAAAGTAGATCCCGAAAGTGCCGCTAAAATGCTTCCTCAAAACTGGAAAAGAGTATTGCGTGCCCTGGAAGTATACCATGCTACAGGAAAACCTATCTGGCAACATCATCAGAGACAGAAAGAAAAATCGAAATTTACTTTTCATCAATTTGGTTTGATGTGGAACAGGGAACTGCTGTACGGAAATATTAATGAAAGAGTTGAGAAAATGATTGAAGCAGGTTTAGTAGCGGAAGTTCAGAAGATTATTGCTTTGGGTTATGGTAAACACCTTAATTCACTGAATTCGGTTGGCTACAAGGAAATTATAGAATATTTGGAGGGCAATATTTCTTTAGATCGTGCAATTGAATTAATAAAAAGAAACACCCGTCACTACGCTAAAAGACAGTTGACCTGGTTTAGGAAGGATGAAAGGATTAAATGGTTTAATATTAATGGCTTTGATGAACTGGAGAAAATTGAAAAAAATATCGAGCAATTTTTTATATGATAAGTGAAAATCTTTTTACATCAATTCAATTTTCGATATATTTGAAATGAAAAATTTCATTTCTCACAGAACCATGAATTCCAAAATCAAACACGGAGGTTCAAATGGTAGGAATAGTAGGATATGGTTCATACCTTCCTCGTTACCGCATAAAGGTTGACAGTATTGCCAAAGAATGGGGATCAGATCCGGAAGTAATAAAGAGAGGTTTACAGCTATACGAAAAAACAGTGCCCGGACTGGATGAAGATACAATAACCATTTCTGTCGAGGCAGCTAGAAATGCTTTAAAGAGAGCGGACATAAATCCAAAAGAAATCGGGGCGGTTTACATCGGATCAGAATCACATCCATATGCAGTAAAACCAAGCGGAACGGTTTTAATTGATGCATTGGGTATAGGCCCGGATGTTCATGTGGCAAGTTATGAGTTTGCCTGTAAAGCCGGATCTGAAGCAATGTATGTAGCTTATAGTCTAGTTAAAGCTGGAGAGATGAAATATGCTCTTGGAATTGGTGCTGACACATCTCAAGGCGCACCGGGAGATGCATTGGAGTATTCAGCTTCAGCGGGTGGCGCAGCATTTATAATGGGTAGAGAAAATGTTGTGGCAGAAATTCTGTTTACGCATTCATATACATCTGATACACCAGACTTTTGGCGAAGAGAACATGAGTTTTATCCAAGACATGCAGCTCGTTTTACGGGTGAACCGGCTTACTTTAAGCATGTTGTTAATGCAGGTAAGGCTTTGCTTGAAAAAGCGAAGATGAAACCTGAAGATTTTAAATATGCGGTCTTCCATATGCCAAATGGAAAGTTCCCCCAAATGGCTGGAAAGAAATTAGGCTTTACCCGGGATCAACTTGAAGTAGGATGGATAGTCCCTTGGATGGGAAATACTTATTCGGGGTCATCTCCTACCGGGCTTGCAGCTATATTAGACGTGGCAGAACCCGGGGACAAGATATTCATGGTTTCGTTTGGATCAGGAGCCGGCAGTGATGGATTCATATTTCAGGCGACAAAAAAAATAAAGGATATTCAAGATAAAGCAGTTAAGCTGAGAGACATGTTGGAAAACGGAAAGATCTATCTCGATTACGGGCAGTATGCCAAATTCCGTGGCAAAATAATTCTGAACGAGTAGTTTACTGTTATTGCGATCCCGCTTTAGCAGGAGATGCAATCTGATGTAATAATGGAGATTGCTTCCTCGCTTGGTTCCTCGCAGTGACAATTTAAAATTAAAAAGGAAATTAATATGAAAGAAGTAGCAGTAATTGGAACAGGAATGACACAGTTCGGTGAACTGTGGAATAAATCGATTAAAGATATATTTGTCGAAGCTGCTTTGAACGCAATTAAAAATGCCGGTGTCGATCATATTGATTCAATGTACGTTGGTTCGATGAGCAGCGGACTTTTTGTTGGGCAGGAACATTTGGGTGCGATTCTCGCAGATTATTTAGGGCAGAATCCAATTCCATCAACGAGAGTAGAATCGGCATGTGCTTCAGGTGGAGCAGCTTTTCGTGCAGCTTATTTTGAAGTTGCTTCCGGTGCAAGTGAAATCGTACTTGCCGGGGGAGTTGAGAAAATGACTGACGGTGCAGATGTAACCGATTCGCTTGCAACAGCAGCCGATCAGGAATATGAAGTTTATCAGGGTGTTACTTTTCCGGGTTTGTATGCCATGATTGCCAATGCACACATGCATGAATATAAAACAACAAGAGAACAATTGGCTGCAATAGCAGTTAAAAATCATAGGAATGGCGCAAATAATCCGAATGCTCAATTCAGGAAACCTGTGACACTGGATCAGGTAATGAATTCAACTTTAGTTGCTGATCCGTTGAGATTACTGGATTGTTCACCTGTCAGTGATGGCGGTGCTGCCGTGATTTTATGTTCAATGGATATTGCAAAAAAGTTCACTGATGCGCTTGTTAGAGTAAAAGGAACTGCTCAGGCATCTGATACAATAGCACTTCATTCTAGAAAAAGTCTAACGACTTTAAACTCTGTTACTACTGCAGCACAAAATGCTTATAAGATGGCAGGAGTTACACCGAAGGATATCAATTTTGCAGAGGTGCATGATTGCTTTACAATTGCAGAAGCAGTTGTTTATGAGGATTTGGGTTTCTGCGAGAAAGGTTGTGGTGGTCCTGCTGCAGAAGAGGGAAGAACCGCAATTGATGGTGAAACTCCTATCAATACAAGCGGAGGCTTAAAATCTAAGGGGCATCCTGTAGGGGCGACAGGCATTGCTCAAATAATAGAACTTCATGAACAACTTACCGGACAAGCAGGTAAAAGACAGGTAAAAAACGCTCACATAGGTTTAGCACAAAATATGGGCGGTTCCGGTGCAAGCTGTGTAATAAATATTCTGGAGGCGAAATGATTAGTCCAAGATATCACAGGGAAATTCCTCAGCGTTACCGTTTAGAAGCCGGTAAATGCAAAGGATGTGGAAATATAAGTTTTCCTCCGAGATTAGTCTGTCCCGAATGTGGAAAAGATGAGTTTGAAATTTTCAGGCTTAATGATGAAGGAACGCTTTTAACATATACTGTAATCAGAGTTGCTTCCGATAAATTTTTTGGAACCACCCCTTTTGCAGTTGGAATCGTTGAACTGAAGGATGGAGTAAAATTGACAACTCAAATCGCAGATGTCAATTTTGATGATTTAAAGATTGGGAAAAAGGTTAAATTGGTCTTCCGGAAGATACAAGATGAGGGCAAATCCGGTTTGCACTGTTATGGATATAAGGCAATAATAGTATAAACATAATTGATTACGATATGCCATATCTCAGAGATATGGCATATCCAACTCTATTGCTTTCTCATTACAACATTTCTTAATTGAACCAAATGCTCATCCTGCGTATGCGGGAAAATTGCACTGAAACTTTCACAACTTCAAAAATATTTTTCTTTCTCGCAATTGCAGATGTCAGGTGTTAATCGATTAGATTTTATTAAATTACAGTACAAGTTTTATTGGAATTCATATTCAGATATCAAAGAATGAGATGCTGAAACAAGTTCAGCATAAAGAGAGATGAAAGAGAAAATACGCATAGCATCCGGTCAGGGCTTCTGGGGTGATTTAATTCTTTACCCTGAACTTGGTTCAGGGTCTCAAAAAGAGTGAATTATCATTTTATATACATATTATCAAGCAAAAATAAAGTGTTATATGTAGGTATGACTGATGTCTTACAAAGGAGAGTTTGTGAACATAAGCTTGGACTTGTTGAAGGTTTCACTAAAAAATATAAGGTAAATAAACTTGTTTATTATGAGGTTCTTCCGGATTCAAAAAGTGCTGTTAAGAGAGAAAAGCAATTGAAGAATTGGCACAGACAATGGAAGGTTAGTCTAATTGAATCAAAAAATAAGGAATGGAGAGATTTGTATCCTGAAATTGAGGAATTCAGATATCAAAGAATGAGATGCTGAAACAAGTTCAGCATAAAGAGAGATGAAAGAGAAAATACGCATAGCATCCGGTCAGGGCTTCTGGGGAGATTTAGTTGATGCGCCCTACCACCAGGTAACAAAAGGGGATATAGACTATCTTGTAATGGATTATCTTGCTGAAGTTACCATGTCTATTATGCAAAAGCAGAAGAATCGTAATCCAAATTTAGGCTATGCATTAGATTTAGTTGATTTGATGAAGAAGATACTGCCTATTACGAAGAAAAAGGGTATAAAGGTAATTACTAACGGCGGAGGTGTAAATCCTGTTGCATGCGCAGATGCAATTCTGGAAGCTGCAATGGATCTGGATATTGGAAAGCTCGATGTTGCGGTGGTCCTCGGAGATAACATTCTAGATTGTTTGGATGAAATAATTGCCAAAGGATGCTCACTCGAAAATATGGAGACACACGAACCGATTACGAATGTTAAAGCCAAGCTATTAAGTGCAAATGTTTATTTCGGTGCTATGCCGATTGTTGAAGCTCTGAATCGTGGTGCTGATATTGTAATTACCGGCAGAACAACCGATACTGGTTTAACTCTAGCTCCGATGATTTATGAATTTGGCTGGGATAATAAAAATTACGATTTAATGGCAGCTGGAACGGTGGCAGGACATATTTTAGAGTGCGGAGCACAATCAACCGGTGGTAATTTTTTAGGGGATTGGGAATCAATTGAGAATTTTACGGAGATTGGTTTTCCAATTGCAGAAGCCTATCCAAATGGTGAGGTGATAATCACAAAGCATGAAAATACAGGCGGTAAAGTTTCATTCGATACTATTGCAGAACAATTGGTTTACGAAATCGGGGATCCGAAGGAATATATTACACCCGACTGCATTGCCGACTTCACTTCAATAAAACTTGAAGACCTGGGAAAAGACAGGGTCAAAGTATATAACGTGAAAGGAAAACCTGAAACCGAGTTTTACAAAGTATCCTGCTCATACCATAACGGTTACAGTGCTACCGGGACACTAACTTATTCCTGGCCCCAGGCACTTACAAAAGCTAAAAAAGCAGATAGAATTCTTCGAAAAAGATTACAAAATCTGGGATTGGAATTTGATGAAATTCGCTCCGAGTTTATCGGCTACAATGCTACGCATGAAAATTTAGCACCTGAACTTGATGAAGATAAAATTAATGAAATTGTTTTAAGGTTTTCTGTCAGAGCGAAGGATAGGAAAACAGTAAACAGGTTTGGTCAGGAAATTGCCCCATTAATTTTAACAGGTCCGCCCAGCGTGACAGGCTTTGCAAGCGGCAGACCAAAACCGAAGGATGTTATCGCTTATTGGCCGGCTTTAATCCGCAAGGATAAAGTTAAGCCGAAAGTCAAGATCTTGGAATTAAAATAACCTGTCCTTAATTTATTTCAGGATATTTAGAGTAATGGAAGAGTTAAAATAATACACACAACAGGAGATAATGAAACAGGCCTGCATGGCGGCAGGCAGGTTCAGTATAATAAATGAAAAAAATAAAATTAAGAGACATAGCTCACGGTAGAAGCGGCGATAAAGGCGATGCTGCAAACATCGGCATTATTGCCTATGATGACAAAGCTTACGCTATCATTGAAAAACATCTTACAGCGGAGAAAGTTAAAAAGCATTTTGAGGGAATATGCCACGGAAAAGTTGAACGCTTTGAATTACCAAACATACGGGCAATAAATTTTTTACTGCATAATACACTGGGTGGCGGAGGAACAGTTTCATTAAAACACGATGCCCAGGGTAAAACTCTTGCTGCTGCATTGTTACGGATGGAATTGGAATTATAAGAATCTTAAACTTTAACTTAAACTTAGACAAAAGAAATGTACGAAGAAGAACTAAAAGAACTAAAAGCTTACCAACAGAGAATAGATAAACTACGGGGGTATCTTTGATGTTGACAAAAAACTATCGAAGATAGAGGAACTCCGTACTTTATCCGGGGATCCATCTTTCTGGAACGATCAAATAGCTGCACAAAAAACTCTTCAGGAAATTAAAAGTCTTGAACACTGGATTAACCTCTGGAAAACTGTAGACAAGCAGGCAAATGATGTCAAAGATATAATTGAGCTTGCTGCATCAGAAGCTGATGAATCATTCTATGATGAAATTAGAAAAGATCTGGATTTACTCCTTGAAAAAGTTGAAGATGCCGAGTTTAAAAATATGCTTAGCGGGAAAGATGATGATAAAAATTGTTTGCTTACAATTCATTCAGGCGCCGGAGGTACAGAAGCTCAGGACTGGGCTGACATGCTCCTGCGAATGTACTTGCGATACGGTGAGCAGAACGGATATAAAATGTCAATACTCTATATACTTGAAGGTGACGGTGCGGGAATTAAAAGTGCAACTCTGGAAGTAGTTGGCGAATTTGCCTATGGATATCTTAAAGCGGAAAATGGAGTTCACAGGTTAGTGAGGATTTCTCCATTCGATGCAAATAAAAGAAGACACACGTCTTTTGCATCGGTTTTTGTTATTCCTGAAGTGGATGATACAATTGAAATTGAAATTAATCCGGCCGATCTCAGGATTGATACTTACCGTGCAGGAGGAAAAGGTGGTCAGAATGTAAATAAAGTTGAAACCGCAGTTAGAATAACTCATATTCCAACCGACACTGTTGCAGCCTGCCAGAGCGAACGATCACAGCTTCAAAACCGTAACAATGCAATGAAAATGCTGAAATCCAAGCTTTATCAGCTCGAGCTTGAAAAGCAGCAAGCTGAAATTGATGAAGTTGAAAAGAATAAAATGAAAATTGAATGGGGCAGCCAGATTCGTTCCTATGTTTTTCATCCCTATAATATGGTAAAAGATCATCGCACAAACGAAGAAACATCCGACACGCAGGGAGTTATGGATGGAGATTTAAACAGATTTATTAAAGCTTACTTATCTAAGTTTAGTAGTAATTAAAAGATTATAACAATTCTGAAGGAGTCCAGCAATTGCCGGATGACTAAAGAATCTCTGAATGGTTTCGGTATAGTCTAAAATCGGTGGCTGAACTAATGTTATGCTTCTTTATTTCTCCGGTCTAAAGACCGGAGTTAATAATTAGTTTAAAATTTTAGCTCCGGCATTTATGCCGGAGATTTAATATTTTTAAAATAATCTGTGGTTTTAACCACAGAATCTATTCTCTCTTCAATTCATACTGTTTTACAAGATTTGTAAGTCGTCGTGGGTAATCCGTTTGCATACCGTTTATTCCCTTTTTAATCAAGCATTCCATCTCACGCTTATCATTAACTGTACAGCCTATTAAAAAGTCAATTTGTTCATCTTGATTTTTTTTATTGTGCTGTTTTTTCTTTCTGACATCAAAACGAATAACCCTTCTGTATGTCATCCAGCTGCCAATTGTTATTTGTCTTGGACGAAGAACAAGTGCAATCCGGTTTTTATTCATTGCTGCCACTTTTACACTGCTGTGAAGCCAAGGAAAAAATATGAATCCTAACGGAATTTGTACGTCAAGACAATAATTTAAATTCGGATATTTAAATTTTCCGGTTTCAAGAACTTCTTTAGAAAATGTTTCTAAAATAAATTTACATGATGGATTATATTTTTTTACCAATTCATCCAATTTATCAAGGATCGCAATTACTAATTCTTTTTCATCGGAAGGAACTTTCAAATCCAAGAAAACATATTTAATTTTTTCTTTGTCTGAAAGCCATTTAATAAAATCTTCTAAGACCGGAATGTAAGCTCCAACAGGTTCATCTCCACCTTTTTTTATATAGTTATAATGAGCTCTGAATTCCTGCAGGGTAAGTTCACTTGTTTCCATTCTGAATCCACTGAATGGTGATGGGAAGTCTGGTTTATACGAGACTTCCGGTTCAAAACCACCCTCTCTTATTAAAGCAACAAGCTCATCAGGATTCCAATCATGCCAGAGTATTACTTCTCTATCCTTTGTTACACAAAGATCGGTCTCAAGAGAATTAGCACCTTCCCGCATAGCTCTTTCAAATGAGGGAATTGTATTCTCTGGTTCATTTACAGGTGATCCCCGATGACCGCAATTTAAAAAAAGATGTTCTTTATCAATATTTATTTTTCGATAGGGGCAAAACCTGAATAACTCTTTTATCCAGATAATATAATACTTTATTTTTCTTTTTAAGCTTGCCATAATTAATGTTAATTGTAATCTTAGCATTGAAATTATCTGTGTTTAATTTTAATTACAAATGAGCAGAGAATTTTAGATTTACTATGGTTGCTCAAAGCAAGTCATTCTGAAAGAGTCCGGTAACAGCCGGATGACTGAAGATTCTCAAAGCATACAATGAAAGATTTTTACGTATACATACTAACTAATAAATCAAAGACCCTTTACACGGGAATAACTAATGATTTAAATAGAAGATTGTATGAGCACAAAAACAAACTAATAAATGGCTTTACAAAAAAATATAATTTGGACAGATTAATTTATTTTGAGATGTTTAATCATCCTGATGATGCAATTAGAAGGGAAAAGCAGATTAAAGGCTGGCTGAGAAAAAAGAAAAGTGCTTTAGTTGAAACAATGAATCCCGAGTGGAAGGATTTGAGTGATGGAATTGCATAACTGAGATTCATCGCTGCGCTCAGAATGACTAATTTGCTGTCATTCTGAGGGAATGAAATGACCGAAGAATCTAAAGACTCTTCGTTTCACTCAGAGTGACTAATTAAGTGTCATTCTGAATCCAAACATAGTTTGGATGAAGAATCTCATAATTTTATGCAGAGACTCTTCCTCCGCTAAGGCGGAGACAGAGTGACAGAAAATGTTTAATTACAAATGAAGCAAAGATCAGATAAAAGAAAAAAAGCTGCCGAACGTGAAAAGAAAGATTTCTTTAGCAAAGTTTATGCGGTTACTAAAAAAATCCCTTATGGTAAAGTTACAACTTACGGACACATTGCTGAAGCCTGCGGAATAAAATCTGCTGCTCGCACGGTTGGTTGGGCTTTGAATGGCTGCGGACCCGATATTCCCGCGCACAGAGTTGTAAACAGGTACGGTGCACTAACAGGCAAAATTCATTTCGGAGATCCCAATTTAATGGAGGATTTACTGCTCAGTGAAGGTGTTGAATTTGATGAAAACGGGTGCGTTAGACTTGAAAAGCATCTCTGGATTCCAAAATTTAAAAGATAAACCTCTCGCTTCTCTGAGCTTATTTTATTACATTTAATTATCAATCTAGTCATTAGAAAAAAAATGTGGCGAATCATCTTCTTTATAATCTTCCTAAGCAATATGCTTCTTTTTCCTCAGGAAGAAATACAAACTGAATCAGAATTTACCGTAGGTGCTTTTTTTAGTCGTAATCCTAATACTAATGTTTTCAAATCATTTGAAAAAAGTGGAATGAATACGGTTGTCTGGCGAGCAGATGAAAATACCCGGAAGTACATCTCTAATTACAATGTAATTGCCAATAATGCAGACAGAAAAGAAGACTGGATTCAGCATTATGCTACAGGCTTTTACACAAAATGGGAAGCTGAAGAGAATCAAAAAAATAAAGATATGGTTGGGATAAAACATAAATGTGGCAAACAATTATTCTGGAAAAATAAATTATGCTGGTCTTCGGAAGGTTACATTACACCGGCTTGCTCTCTTGTGTATGGTCCGCATTACAGACAGGAGAAAAGATATAAACGCTGGATGTACGGATGCAGAGACTGTATAGATTATACTGTAAAATACAGAATGGCTCTTGATTATGATTTAAGATTAAATAAAAACGAAAATGTGTGTAGAATAAAAGTAGTTCATAGATATGCCAGGCTCCTTGGAAGTACATTTGATTTAGTTGATGAGGTTTTGTCACAAAAAATATTGAAAGTATCAGATTTTCCTGCAGATGGCAGTTTTAAATATTTTGAGTTACCATCATATCGTTACAGTTCAAAATTTACCAATCCTTCCGTAGATGAATACACTTATAAAGACAGATTCGGTGATAACGGCATACAGTATCAGGTTGAATGGCTGCGCAGCGATAAGAAATGCACGCTTTACATAGATTACATTGAAGTTTATGATAACGAAGGAAAGTATTTTAACGCTGAAAATTCATTACGAAATACTGAGGCAGTTCGTAACATAAAAGGCTATGTTAATAAATATTCTGACTGGCAGAATATAATTTACTGGTTTGCTAATGATGAACCTAGTGCCATCGATGCATTTACACCAATGTGTTTCGTTGATTCCTTAGTAAGAAGTGAAGGAGGTGCTCCAATTATTACTGAATTCTACCCGGATTGGCGAATAATTGTAAACGGTGATTCGCAGCTGGTAAGGTATTTTAATATGGCAAATCCGCAGAAACTTATGATAGATATCTATCCCTTTGCTCCAACAGAAAATCCGCCTATATCATCACGACTGGAGTCACTTCGGCAACAATTTACAATTGCTCATAATCTTCAACCGGACTTTTGGTACGTGGGCCAGGGTTTTGGAATTAAAAACAATAAGGGTAATTGGGAAACCTGGAGATATCCCGATTCAACAGAATTAAAATCAACTATTATGCTTGCACTTGCTCATGGAGTAAAGGGATTACTTTTTTGGAACTATGATTCGTATAAATCAGGATCAAATTTTGTTGAGGGTATAGTAGACAGGAATCTTAAACCAACGGAACTGTGGTATCTGATAAAAAATAACTTTGTATCAAGATTAAAGGGAAAATTAGGAAAGACTCTACTGAATTTAACTTACACAGGTAAGTATATAAACATTGGCAATGATCGAAATATTTCGTCAACTTCAAATGAACATGATTATTTATCAATTAAAAAAAATGGTAATCGATATCACTGGCATGCAGGATTTTTTGAAAGAAATGATCAACCAGATAATAAATATTTTTTGTTAGTTAACTTAAATGTTAGTTCGGGTGCGCGGGCTGAATTTGAAATTAATAATAATACGGAATATCATAATCTGAGTCTCAGAGATTTGGAAGGAAAATTACCGGAATTAAATAAAACAATAGGTTATAATTCATCGATTACAAGTAGTATTAGTGTCCCAGCTGGTGAGGGATACCTCTTCCAGGTTGCACCTGTTGTAAAATTTGGCGGGAGTCTGATTTTTGATGAAACGATTAATGAAAGCCGTTCGCTGAGCGGGGAAATGATAATAAAAAATAATGCAACTCTAAAAATAAATTCTGATTACTATGTTGCCGGGAACATAATTGTAGAAAATGGCAAAATCGAGTATGGAGAGAAGGGGAAAATCCACTATATCAACATCGATAAAATGAAAATAAAAGATACTGAAGAAGTAAGTAAATAATTACCCTATGTCTTATCTTAATATCTTTTAACAGTAATAGAAGAAACTCCTGAATCTATTGAAATATATATCCTGCTCTGAGCTTCTTCAAAATTTGCAGTTTGGTACTTACCGGATTTTATTTTTTCAAAATCATCGAAGTTTTTTGATGAAAGTGCACCATCTGTATTTATTCTGCATCCGGAACCTTGAGGAATAAAAATATCAATATCGGATGCGCCGGCATCTATGCTAAGATTGGTCTCTGAATATTTATCACCAAGTTTAAGATTAATTGAAGCTGCCCCCATATTTACGTCTATATTTTTTGCTTTTAGTTCAGTTAAATCAAAATCCATCGAAGCTGCGCCTACATCAAATGATAGGTCCCAGACTGGAAGAGTATTCAATTTCATTTCAACTTTATTCTTGTAGTTATCTATCCCTATTCGAAATCTTGTACTCTGCATTACAAAATCAACTTTCGAGCTGCTGTCAGAATCAAATCGTTTTAAGTAAAAATTATCCTTTAGTCCCTCGGTTGTAGCATCAAACAAATTTTCAGTAGACTCCTTGATTTTAAATGAACCTGCTCCCGCATCGAAATTAAACTCCGCATAATTCAATGTTGGATCGTACGTTTCGCTGTATTCAGTTACCTCAAACTCATAATTTCCTTCACCGCCAAATACTAATTCAAAGTCGTTACTGAAAAAGTGTGTAGCTGTTTTGAAACTTGCGAATATTGCCAGTGCAAGTATTACTGCTGCTAAACCAGCAATAAATCCTTTTCCATATTTGTGCCTGACTAACAATGATATTCCCAAAAGAATAACAACTAAAGGCCAGAGTTTCCAGATAGTTGACCAATCCATAAATATTGTCGAAAAATTATTTATCAGAATTAGAAGTCCTAAACCGATAAAAAGTAAGCCCCAGAATATATGTGATGTTTTCATTTTAAAATCTCTATGAAATTGTTTTTAACTTTTTGCTTTTAAGAGTAAACTTATTCCTATGGCAATAAGGATTGCAGGCCAGTAATCGCTAAAGTCGAATCTTGGGAAAAAATTATCAGCTAGCAGTAAACCGCCAAGTGCTATTAAAATTACAGCAAGCCAGATAGATTTTGTAGGTTTTTCACCAGAAAGTGCTGCAGTGTTCATTTGAAAATTGCCGGATGCTGATTCTTCTTCATTCGAAACAGATTTGAAATTATTACCCTTTTCATTTTCTTCACCTGAGCTTTTGCCGTACATCGGGGGAATTTGATAAGGCTTTTCCGGAACTACGATCCAGAGTATTATATATGCAAGAATTCCACCACCTCCAACAAGCGTTAGAACAACAAACAACACTCTTACTATGGTGGAATCAATATCAAAATATTCAGCTAGTCCTCCGGCAACACCCCCTAACATTTTATCGGATGTTGATCTATAAAGCTTATTTGCCATTTTACTGCTCCGTTAAAATTATTTCCTTTTCCTGCTCCTAATAAATGATAAATAAGCAGATATTCAATCGATTTATTACAAATGGTGCTCATACATCGGTGAATACAGAAATGCACCGGTTAATGAAACCATAAAATGAATGATCAGAGGACTGAATAGTTGAATGAAATGAAATAATTTAATGATTAATCCGGACATTGCTAATTTTCAATTTTGGCTAAGTTTTGAGTAATATTATATTTCTGAATAAATTATTTTAAAGCGATGAAGATTGCACTTTGCCAGATGAATCCAATCATCGGCAACTTAGATTATAATAAAGAAAAAATAATAAACGGATATAAAAAGGGAGTAAAAGCCGGAGCAGATCTGGTAATCTTTCCGGAACTTGCACTCGTTGGTTACCCGCCTTTAGATTTAGTTGAAAAAGAAGAATTCAGAAAATCAGTTCAAAAAAGAATTGATGAACTTGCAGAAATTTCAGGTGAGACGGGAATGCTTTTTGGTGCAATCACTGAAGATGATGATTTAATAGGGACTAACATTCATAATTCCGCAGTGCTCTGCTACAGCGGAAAAGTCCAATTCGTGCAGCCCAAATCTCTTATACCTAATTACGATGTGTTTGACGAAATGCGGTACTTTGAGCCTGCAGATGAAGTAAATGTCCACGAATTTAAAGGGGAAACCTTAGGCATTTCAGTCTGCGAGGATATCTGGAACGATGCTGATTATTGGTACCGCCGAAGATATCACAATGATCCTGTTGAAGAACAGATGAAAAAAGGTGCAACTGTTCTGATAAACATTTCTGCAAGTCCTTACTCTTACGGAAAAAGGGAGGAACGCCGGGAGATGCTTTCTATCTTATGCGAAAAGGATAAGCGACCTCTTGCATATGTCTGCTGTGTAGGAGTTCAGACCGATTTAATTTTTGATGGTGCTAGCATGTGTCTTAATAAAAAGGGAAAATTAGTCGGATTGGGTAAAGCTTACCAGGAGGATTTCTTTTTATTTGACACTGAAAATGGAAATGAAATTAAGGCTTCTACAGAAAAATCATTTGAAGAAGAGACTTTAACCGGACTTATTTACGGTGTAAAAGAATACTTTGAAAAGATGAAATTCAAAAAGGCTGTTATAGGGCTTAGCGGGGGATTAGATTCGGCAATTGTAACATACATTGCCGTGGAAGCACTTGGTAAAGAAAATGTGCACGTAGTGCTTATGCCTTCAAAATATTCTAGCGAGGGGAGCATTACTGATTCTGAAACACTCATTAAAAATTTAAATATCTCCTCCGTCAATATTTCCATCCAACCCGTTGTTGATGAAACTCTTCGGCAATTAACAACTAATTTCAAAAATAAAAAATCAAAAATAACCGAAGAAAATTTACAAGCCCGAATACGTGGTCTGTATTTAATGGCTTTTTCAAATAATGATAATTATTTAGTTTTGACAACCGGAAATAAATCAGAATTAGCAGTTGGTTATTGTACTTTATATGGTGATATGAGCGGGAGTCTGGCAGTAATTGCCGATGTGTATAAAACTGATATATACCGGATTGCGAATTTTATAAATAGAGAAAAGGAAATAATTCCTAAAATTATAATTGTTAAACCACCTTCTGCAGAACTAAGTCCCAATCAAACGGATCAGGATGTTCTTCCGCCATATGATCTTCTGGATAAAATTCTAAAAATGTATCTTGAGGAAAATAAAGAGTCTGAAGAAATATCAGCTCTGATTGGTGATGAAAAGATTGTGAAAAAAGTATTACGAATGGTTGATATAAATGAATTTAAGCGTAAGCAGGCGGCGCCTGCACTGAGAGTTTCCAAAAAAGCTTTTGGTTACGGCAGAAGGTATCCAATAGTACAGGGATGGAGAATCTAATAATGAATAAAGTTACACTAATTAAAAATATCCTAATCTCGTTTTTAATATTATCCAACACTTCACTTGCACAGTTTGGCTTGGATGAGGAATTGCTTACAATTAAAGCCTACCAATCATTCGATAAAGTTTTTCCTGGTGGCGAATTTAAAATAGCGCTCGAAATAGATGTTACCGAGGGATGGCATATTAATTCTCACAAACCATACGAAGATTATCTGATTGCTACAGAAATTACGCTATTAGATAATCCATACTTTATTCTTGACCAAGTTGTCTATCCTGAACCACACGATTATAAGTTAGCTTTTTCAGAAACCCCGCTTTCTGTTTGGGAGGGAATAATATTTATTGGAGGAATGATAAAGGTTTCGAAAGATGTTGAACCTGGCAGATATCCTATAGCTGTTGAGTTGTTTTACCAGGCCTGCAATGATATGAGTTGTATTGCACCGACTGCTGTTTCGGATACTCTGGAAATCGTAATTGCAGATAAAAAGGAAACAGTAAATCAAATTAATGATGAAATATTTTCACAAATTGATTTAAGCTTTACAAAAACGGAATTGAAAGAAGCCAGCGAGGAGTCTGATCCAATATCAAATGCACTTGAAAGCAACGGATTAATCATTGGATTGTTTTTTGTTTTTATCGGTGGACTTGCTCTTAATCTCACACCTTGTGTTTATCCGCTCATTCCGATAACTATCGGTTATTTCGGAGGACAGAGTGAGGGACATACAGTAAAATTATTTGTTATGGGATTGCTTTTTATGCTTGGTCTCGCCGTTACCTATTCTATTATCGGAGTCGTAACATCTTTGACGGGTGCTGTATTTGGAGCCCTTCTTCAGAATCCGATTGTTATCTTAACTGTCGTAGCAATTCTATTAGCACTTTCACTGAGTATGTTTGGTTTGTATGAATTTAAATTACCCGATTCCTGGGTAAACAGAGCAGGTGGTGCAAAGGCTGGTTTTTTTGGTGCATTCTTTATGGGCTTAACGATGGGAATTGTTGCTGCACCGTGCATCGGTCCATTTGTTTTAGGATTGGTGACTTACGTTGCAACTAAACAAGATCCCTACTTTGGCTTTCTACTCTTCTTTGTATTAGCACTTGGTTTGGGTTTCCCTTATCTGTTCCTGGCAATTTTCTCAGGCAAAATAAAGAATTTGCCTAGAGCAGGTGAGTGGATGGATGCAGTAAAGCATGTATTTGGATTTATTTTGATAGGAATGGCACTTTACTTTGTACTTCCGCTTCTTCCAGACAGCATTACGGGATACGTTCTCCCGGTATTTATGATCGGAACTGGAGTTTATCTTTTATTTTTTGAAAAACTTGCAAACAAGGTGATAGGTTTCAGAATATTCAAGATCATTTTTTCAATAATAATACTTGCAGTTGGAATCTATTCATTAATTCCTTCAGATAAAAAATCTGTTGATTGGGAAGTCTACAATGAGGATGCACTTACTCAAATAGAAGGAAGGGGAGTAATAATAGATTTTTATGCTGATTGGTGTATTCCTTGCAAAGAATTGGATGCAATTACTTTTTCAGATTCGAAAGTAATACAACTTTCAAAAGAATTCGAAACTTACAAAGCAGATATGACCGAATCACTCTCGCCCGAAGTAGAATCGCTCAGAGAAAAATTCAATATTTTAGGCGTTCCTACCGTGCTAATACTAAATTCAAAAGGGGAAGAAATAGAGAGAATAACAGGCTTTGTGGATGCCGATGAATTTTATAAGCTTATATCTGTTGTAAATTAGTTAAGATTAGTTAATACTTTGCTAAATCAATTTGTTGTTATTAGTTTAGCGTTTCAATAATTAAAAAATTCAAAGAGATAAGAAAATGACTCAAGTTAAAGAGAAAGATTTTCAAAAACTATCCGATGTTACAGTAAGATTTGCGGGTGATTCTGGTGATGGTATGCAGTTAACCGGAACTCAATTTAGCGATACTACTGCCTGGATTGGGAATGATTTAAATACTCTTCCCGATTATCCTGCAGAAATAAGGGCTCCTGCGGGAACACTTTATGGAGTAAGCGGTTTCCAGCTTCACTTCAGCAGTACAGATATACACACTCCGGGTGATACTGCTGATGTACTTGTTGCAATGAATCCTGCTGCACTAAAGAAAAATCTTCCTGATCTCAGAAAGAATGGAACAATTATCCTTAACTCCGATGCATTTGATGTTAAAAATCTGAAGCTTGCTCTATATGAAACCAATCCTCTGGAGGATAATAGTCTAAGCGGGTATGATGTTCACGAGGTTCCAATAACTTCATTAACTGCAAACGCTTTGGAGGGATTGCCGCTAAGCCCGAAAGAAGTCTCCCGCTGTAAAAACTTTTTTGCTCTTGGTCTTATGTACTGGCTTTATGACAGACCACTAAACAATACTGAAGAATGGATAAAATCAAAATTTAAAAGCAAGCCTGAATATGTTGAAGCTAACACCAAAGCGCTGCAAGCAGGGCATAAATTTGGTGAGATGACTGAGATATTTACCACCCGTTATAAAGTCGAAGCAGCAAAACTTCCAAGAGGTATTTATAGGAACATTTCCGGTAATGAGGCAACGGCAATCGGATTTTTGACTGCTTCTGTGAAGAGTGGTCTTCCTTTGTTTTTAGGATCTTATCCAATCACTCCCGCATCCGAAATTCTTCAGTACTTAAGCTCTTATAAAAGTTTTGGTGTAAAAACTTTTCAGGCAGAAGATGAGATAGCAGGGATTACTTCTGCTATCGGAGCATCTTTTGCCGGGCACCTTGCAATAACAACAACAAGTGGTCCCGGTCTTGCACTTAAAACTGAAGCACTCGGTCTTGCGGTAATGACTGAGTTACCTTTAATAATTATAAATGTACAGCGTGGCGGACCAAGTACAGGTCTTCCCACAAAAACTGAACAGGCAGATCTGCTACAGGCTATGTACGGCAGAAACGGCGAAGCACCAGTTTGCGTGTTATCCGCACGTACACCACGCGATTGTTTTTATATGGCAATTGAAGCATCCCGTATTGCGCTGAAGTATATGACCCCGGTTATTCTGCTAACAGATGGATATCTGGCAAACGGATCTGAACCCTGGAGAATTCCACAAGTTGAAGATATTCCTGAAATAAAAGTTAAATTAGCGACAAATCCGGAGGGATTTTATCCCTATTCAAGAGATAAAAATCTTGCCCGACCCTGGGCTGTTCCTGGGACACCAAATTTAGAACACAGGATTGGCGGACTGGAAAAGTCAAACATATACGGCAATGTAAGCTATGACCCGGATAATCATGATAAAATGGTTAAAATCCGAAAAGAAAAAGTAAAAAATATAGTTAATGATATTCCTGATCTTAAAGTTGATGGTGATCAATCCGGTGAACTTTTGGTTTTAGGCTGGGGAAGTACATATGGAACCATAAAAGAAGCTGTTGCAAAGGCAAAAATGGCCGGCCTCAAAGTTTCCCAGGCTCATCTCCGTTATATTAATCCAATGCCTAAAAATACCGAGGCTGTTCTCAAAAGCTTTAATAAAATTTTAATTCCGGAAATTAATTTGGGTCAACTGTCGAAAATAATTAGAAGTGAGTTTCTTATCCCCGTACGGCAATTAAATATTGTAAGGGGATTACCGTTTAAAGTAAATGATATATTAGAAAAGATAACCGAACTCCTTGGAGGTGGAAATGGCAAATAATACTGAAACAACTGTTCCTAAGTATACGGCAAAAGATTTTGCATCAGATCAGGATGTAAGATGGTGCCCAGGCTGCGGAGATTATTCAATTCTTGCACAGGTGCAAAGGACTTTTCCTGAAGTGATTGAAACAAGTAAAGAAAATGTTGTATGGATTTCGGGTATTGGTTGTTCAAGCCGCTTTCCATATTATATGGATACTTACGGTTTTCATGGTATTCACGGCAGAGCTCCTATTCTGGCTTCCGGAGTAAAAATTGCAAATCCGGAATTATCAGTCTGGGTCGCAACAGGCGATGGAGATTTGCTTAGCATTGGTGGAAATCATTTTATTCACGCCTGTAGAAAGAATGTAGATATTAAAGTTGTTCTTTTTAACAATAGAATTTATGGCCTGACAAAAGGACAGTATTCACCGACTTCCGAAAAGGGAAAAGTAACGAAAACTACTCCCTTTGGAAGTGTTGACTATCCTTTTAATCCTGTTTCCCTTGCATTAGGATCGGATGCAACTTTTGTAGCCAGATCGATTGATAGAAATCCCAAACATATGCAGGAAATGATTAAACGAACAGGTGCACACAGGGGATTAGCATTCCTGGAAATATTTCAGAATTGTAATATTTTTAATGATGGTGCATTTGCTGTTCTTACCGAAAAGGATACCAAGGATGATCATACACTGATTTTAGAACATGATAAGCCAATGGTTTTTGGAAAAAACCAGGATAAAGGAATTAAGCTTGATGGTTTAAAACCGGTTGTGGTTGATATATCGAATGGTAAATATTCAAAAGATGATTTATGGGTGCACGATGAATTTTCTGTTAGTCCTGTTCATGCAATGATACTTGCACATT
>WOR8_10001814_pt1 | contig 23274 bp, 27 predicted proteins | sample DeeMarSeWOR38_10_FD_19890 | JGI IMG/M metagenome (IMG submission 19890) | reverse complement strand
AGAATCAACTACTAAAACTTCGTATGGCTCTTCCTGATTTGTAAGACTATCAAGTAGTTTTCCAATGTTTTTTTCTTCGTTTTTTGTTGTTAAAACGATACTTATTTTCCTCATAATTAAGCAATCCCAGATATTATGATACCTATTAAAATTTATAGAGTGATTGTTTTTTTAACTTCAAGTGATTTTCTAGTTGCTTCCACTAGTTCAACAGTTTTTGCACCAATTTCTGCATTATTTGATAAATTTGAATTATTTTTTATTGCATCAATAAAGCCTCTTAGTTCATCGCCAAGTGTGTTATTTTCTATTATTTTTAATGCTCTTCCTTCATTTGAACCTTGAAATATAATTGCTTTTTGATTTACCGCTTGAATTTTCACACAAGCTTTACTACCAATAACATCAACCTCTCTTACCTTTTCCGGCAGTGTCCAACTTATCTCAGAATGAGTCATAATATTTTTTGGAAATTCACAAATAATAAATGCTGTATCTTCAAGATTCTTTTTTATAAAATCCTTTCCAAAACATGTAATTTTATCAGGCCAAAGACCTGTCAAATAATTCATTATATCATATAGATGCGGCATCATATCAACAATGATATCTAATTGTTTATCAGGGTATATTTCTGGCATCCATTGAATGGTCCATTGAAATCTTAGGTAAAATAAATCTCCAAGAGTCTTTTTATCAATTAATTTTTTTACTTCATTTATCGCATTGTTATATCTAAAAAGATGGCCAACAGCAAGAATTTTGTTTGTTTGTTTTGCTATTTCTATAAGTTTATATGCCTTTTTTGATTGAAGTGTTAATGGTTTTTCAACAAGTACATTTTTACCTGCAATAAGTGCATCTTTGCAAACATCAAAATGTGTCTCATTACTAGTACATATACTTACTGCATCAACATCAGAAGATAAAACATCATTGTAATCAGTTGTAACATTTTCAATATTGTATTTTGTTTTACAAAAATCTAGATCTTTTTTTGAAATGTCAGATACAAAAAGAATTTCCACATCCTTCATCTTAGAATATTCATCAATGTGTTTTTTACCCCAACGGCCTGCTCCAATTACACCTACTTTCAGTTTATCACCTATTGAAAAATTCATGGATTTTCTCTGAAATATATTTTATTTGTTTGTCATTTAACTCTGGATACATTGGTAAGTCCATTGCTTGTTTTGAGAGTTCTTCACTTCTTGCAAAAGTCCCCTCTTTATATCCGAATAACTTTTTATAGATTGGTTGGTATGGTATTGGTGTTGGATAATGAATTAAACAAATTATTCCATTGTCCCTAAGATATTTTAACAGTTCATCTCTTTTTTTGGTTTTAATTTCAAAAAGATGATATGAAGGTTTTTTTATTTTGGAGTCACCTGGCGGCAGAGGCATTTACTGTATTTAATCTAGCAGTATAACCAACAATTGTATGTACATCTTTTGGATGTTGTCCATGGTTTCTTAATAGTTTTATTTTTTCTGCAAGTTTTTCATTGTTTGTTGTAACCATTCCCCCGTCCCCACAAACAGTCATGTTTTTTGTTGAATAAAAAGAAAAGCAACCCATATCTGAAAAAGTTCCTGTCATTTTTCCTTTATAGAGTGCTCCATGGGATTGTGCACAATCTTCAATTACAAATAGATTGTTTTTATTTGCAATATTAATTATTTCATCAATATCTGCTGGATGTCCATATAAATGAACCGGCATTATTCCCTTTGTTCGTTTACTAATCTTACTCTTAATTTGTTTTACATCGATTGTGTATTCATCATTTATATCACAAAAAATTGGGGTTCCATTTGCATGAAGAATTGAGTTTGCAGTAGCAATATATGAGCTGGCAACAGTAATTACTTCTCCGGCGATTGGAAGATCTGCTGCGATTTGAGCAAGATGAAGTGCATTTGTTCCAGAGCTTACTGAGACTGCAAAGTCTGTTCCAACATAACAAGCAAATTCCTCCTCAAATTTATCAACTGATTCTCCTAGAATAAATCTTTCTTTTCTGAGGGCATTAATTGCTGCATCTTCCATTTCTTTATTAAACACTGGACTAGCTGGTGGAATTACATCCATTTTATTTCACCTTTCTAAGAACCCTTGCAGGATTTCCAACAACAACTGTATTTGGTGGAACGTCTTTTGTTACAACTGCACCTGCGCCTACAAGTGCTCCTTTACCAATAGTATTTCCACAGATAATTTTTGCACCAGCTCCAATAGATGCTCCCTTTTTTACAAGTGTCGGCATCGGAGTCCATTCTGGATCATATGCTTTTGGTGTTTTATCATTCATAAAGCTAACATGTTGACCTATGAACACATCATCTTCAATAGTAACACCTGTTGGAATAAACGCAAAAGATTCAACCTTGCATCTATCACCTATTACAACTCCCTTCTGAATATCAACAAATGTAGCAATTTTACAATCTTTTCCAATTTTACATCCAAAAATATTTACAAAATCCCTAATAATTGTATTTTCTCCAATATCTGCATCTTCAATTATGTAATATTTAGCTAAAAGCTTCATGGGTTCGGCAATAATGAATTCGTTTATCAATATTTTCATTGAGACTCAATAAAAGCTTTAAACTCGTTTAAGGCATCAAGATTTCCGATATGATAAAATCTTTCTTTCACTTCATATGCGAGAAGTTCATTTTTTGAAATAAGGTTAGAAAAAAGTTGTCCAGTTTTATAAAAAGTGTTTTTTGGAATAAGATTAAGTACTTTTTTATTTAGGAGGCTTGTTCCATAATCAATATAGATCATGTCATTTGTTCTTTCTTTTTCACCATAAGCAATAATCATTTTATCATTAACGATTAAATTGCTTTTATCAAACTTGTTATAATTTTTATAAACAACCATTAATCCAAGTTTATTATGATTTGAAAAATAATTAGCAATTTTTTTAAAATCTACATTTAAATATGAGTCTCCATACATAATAAAAAATATATCATCAACTAAAGATTCAGCATTTTTAAGTGCACCAATAGGACCTAGTGGTTTGTTTGTATCATAACTATATTTAATATTTACACCAAACTTATCTCCGTTTCCAAAATATTTTTCAATTTGTTCTGATAGATGACCCACGCATAAAATTATATCCTTTATAGAGTATCTTTTTATATTTTCAATCTGGTATTCTAAAAATGGTTTATTTTTAATTTTTATCATTGATTTTGGAGTTTTTTTTGCAATTTTTCCAAGCCTTGTTGCAAGTCCACCGCATAGAATTACCATTTGCATAAACAAATCCTAAACATCTAATTTTTTATTAAAAATTTTTTGCTATAAATTAAAATTGAAATTTTTAAATATTTGGAATTGTTAAAGAATACAAATTCAAAGGAAATCATATGCCTAAAAATAGTAAAAAACAAATTATTGAAGATGAAAAAAAAGTACTTGAAATTCTTATGCAAAACTCTAATCAAAGTATTGATGAGTTAGCAAAAAATTGTAACTTTTCTACTCAAAAATTATTAAGAATTAAAAAAAGACTGGAAAAAAATAATATAATTTGGGGATATAGTGCAATAACTGACTATAATAACTTAGACCTTAAACATTATACAGTTCTTTTTAAGAGAACAACAAATCCTTTAAATAAAGAAATAGTTGATGATGTTACAAAAGGATTTTTAGAAAATAGATTTCCTGAGGGAAAAATAACTATTGAAAATGTATTATATGTTCATGGTGAGTATGACTGGATAGTATCTTTTAGTACTCCTAATACTCTAACAATGAAACAATTCTGTGATAGACTTATAAAAATATTTGGTGATTTTATTTCTGATTATTCTATACATCAGACAATAATACCTATTAGAAAACAAGGAATTAAAAACCCCAATGCATCAAAACAAAGAGATTTTTTATAATAACTACTTACATTTTATTGGAAAAGTAAGAGTATTTTATAAATTGAAATATAATAAATTATTTCAACTTATAACTAGTAAATAAATTAGTCTTTCAAGCATTGGGAATCTTTCAAGTAGTAATTTTATTGATGAAAATATTGTTGTTACAGATTGTGGATTTGTTGTTGAGGTTTTTGGCCATTGCTTTATTAATGGACGATAGTCTATGTTATCTCTTCCAGTAATCTCATACGGAGTGTCCCAAATCCCTTCCTTTGTTTTCTTTTTTGCATCTGGATATTTTTCTCTATAGTCAGACCAGTAATTACCATATGTTCCGTCATCCCAAGTATTACCTATATCACTGTTGTCATGTGCATTCTGATCATTATTTAAGAAGTTATTGTGGTAAATCTCGTTTCCGTAACTTCCTGTACTCAATATTGCTATTCCAAGATTATTATCAGATATATTGTTACTTGTAATAGAGTTATCTTTGGAGGTTATTAAATTTATACCATATCCATTGTGCGATTCTATTTCGTTATTTCTGATAACATTATTATTCGAGCTGGAAAGCACTATTCCATAAAATTCGTTTGTAGTAATTGTATTACCTGCTATTGTATTGTCATCATCGCTATTTAAAATAAATATACCAATCTCATTATTTGATAGGTAGTTGTCCTTGATTTCATTATAGCTTGATCGATACAGGTCTATTCCATTTTTTATGTTTGAATTTATTTGATTACTTGTTATTAAACAATTATTTGATTTTATTAAAATTATTCCAATATGAGTATCAATTATATTTAGATTTTTTATTGTTATTTCGTTACAATTTATAAGAATTATTTGACCTGCGTTAGAATCTATTATCATGTTTGATTCATTTTCTAGATAGACAAGTGATTTACCATTTACCGTGTTATCGACTATATTGTTATATATAGAAGTACAAACATAAAGTCCATCATTTAAAAATGAATTACTTTCAATGTTATTGTTGTAACCTTCTAGATTTATTCCACAATCATTATTTGATATTGTGTTTCCATTTATGTTGTTGTTTTTACTAAATATGTCAATTCCAAATCCATTTGAGTTTACTATGTTATCTGTAATCGTGTTGGCAATGGAATCGTAATCCATATTTATTCCATATTCATTTTTAGAAATTTCATTATCAGTAATTATATTATTTGTACTTTCAATTAATTCTATTCCTATTTCATTACTTGATATAATATTTCCTTCTATTGTATTTAGGTTTGTATCTATTATTTCAATTCCTAAATTGTTATTTGAAAATATTTCATTATCAATTATTTTGTTATATGGCTCAAGAATTTTTATTCCACTATTATAATTTTCAGATATGTTGTTATTTTTAATTGTATTGTAGTTTGAACTTATTTCAATTCCATATCTATCTTCGGCTGCTTTTCTTATTGTAAAGCCACTTAAGTTTACCCAGTCAGCAGTAATATCGACAAGATCTCTATAGATGCTAGTTGGCATTAGAATAGTTGTTTCTTTTCCTGCACCAACAAGATTTATTGTTTTATTTATGATAATATTTTCATAATATGTACCACTGGGAATATTTATTGTATCACCTACTTCGGCATTATTAATTAATTCCTGGATATAACCCCGTGAATAACAAATAGTAAACTCTGTCTTTTGCTTAATATTTCCAAGAGTTGATGGTAAAATACCTGCTCCAAAAAATAAAATTATTATCACAAAGACAATTCCTTTTTTTACAATACTACTTTTCATAAGATTTTCTCCCTCAAAACTATTATTTACATTTATGATAATAAAATATATTGATTTAAATATTTCCTTAATGATAGTTTGTTTTTAAAATTGTAGATTTCAATATTTTTATTAAACTTAACATTTTAAATTAGCATTGCTTTTCTGCTTTTTTGAATTCATCCCAAGCTTTTTCAAATTCATCCAATGTTGAAACAGTTCTCTCATGATATGGCATCTGTTTTAAAATGTTATATGGAATTGTGATTATGTGAGGATTTGCAGAAGCAATTTCCACAACATCTGAAGGATTTCTAATACTTCCTACAATAAGTTTTGTTTTAAAACCTCCAGAGTCAATAATTGCTCGTGATTTTTTTACAACATCAACTGGATCACTGCCACTGTCTCTAATCCTATTGAAAAATAGACTTGCAAATGATGCACCTGCAGTAATTGCAAGCATTGCCTGATTAACACTCATCATAGCAGTTACATTTGTTTTAATACCTTTTGATTCAAGTATTTTTACTGCCTTAAGTCCACTGCCATCAGCAAGCATTGGAACTTTTATAACAACATTTCTACCCCATTTACTATATTTTCTTGCTTCTTTTAAAAGTTCTTCAAGATTATTTGGTCCTTCAAGACTAACTGGATGAGGTTCAACCATTTTTAATATTTTTCTTGATTGTTCTTCAAAATTGCAACCCTTTTCTTTAAGAAAAATTTTCTGATTAGTAGTAACTCCTTTTATAATACCCCACTCAATTATTTCTGATATTTCGTCTATATTTGCAGTGTCTAGAAATATTTCCATATCACACCCTCTCTTCTTTCTCGGTAATTAAAGAAGCCTTAAATAGATTTGCTGCAATAAAATCAGGTTTTACATTTTCTTCTTCCAAGATTTTACATAGATCACATTTCATTCTTCCAATTAGAATTGTCTTACAACCAGCAGTTTTTCCTGCTTGAATATCATTTATCCCATCACCTATCATCCATGATTTTGAAATATCGATATCATGGTCTTTTGCTGCTTTCAGAATCATTCCTGGTTTTGGTTTTCTGCAATCACAGATTTCTCTATATTTTTCAATTTTTGCATCTGGATGATGAAAGCAATAATATTCAGCATCAAGATTTGTTCCAGATTTTACTAGCTCATTTTTCATTTTTTCTTTTATTTTTTCAAAAACAGCCATATCAAAATGATTCTTTGCAATGCCTGGTTGATTAGAAACTAGTATTACCTTAAAACCTTGATTTTTAAATTTATTAATTGCATCTCCCACTTCTGGTAACAATTTAAATTGTTCAACAGTAAATGGCGAGTCAACAATTCCCATTTCCTTATGATAAATAATTTCGTTTATTACACCATCTCTATCTAAAAAAATTGCTTTGTTTTTCATTTTAACCGTTGTAATTTGTTATTTTTTCTTTTAACCTAAATGCAATTAAATGCTGTAAGACAACATGAAAAGCCTCAACATGAGGTGTTGCATTAAAAGGAACAACTATACAAACATCACAAAAATCCTTCATTGCTCCACCGTCAAATCCAGAAAAACCAATTGTTTTACCTCCATTTTTTTTCACATAATCAATTGCTTTCAGTAAGTTCTGTGACCAGAGACCTGCTTTATCTTTACCTGAACCACCATGAACACTTAAACAAATTATAACGTCACCTTTTCTATAGAGATTTTTCAATTGTTCAATAAAAAGATTATCAAATCCTTCGTCATTAATTAGTGCTGTCATCAGGGGAATGTTATCATTTAAACAATATGCTTTGAAGCGTTTTTTATTTTCTACAGTTGTTACTTTAAACAAATCACACATAAAATGAGTCGCAGTTCCAGCAGACCCACCATTTCCACAGAAAAATACCTGATTATCATTTTTCCAAGCATCAAATAAAAGTTCGATTGTTTTGTTGATATCCTCTCTTGAAATATTGTCACAGATTTGTTTTATTTCTTTGAAATATTGCTCAATTTGTTCTTTGTTTTCCATAATACTTACCTCTAAATATTTTTCATATTTAGTATAATTTTTGAACCCTCAAAATCAAAATTATAACGCATCCTTTTTAATCCTTTTTTATCTAGTGCCTTAATAAAAGCTGTTTTCTCAGTATTATTGCCATCATGATAAAACATAAAAAATCCACCACCACCTGCACCCATTATTTTTCCTCCTGATGCACCATTTTTCTTTGCTAAATTATAACAATCATCAATAAACTTATTTGAAATATCTTTTGAGAGTCGTTTCTTTATATTCCAATGTACATCAAGATATTCTCCCAGCTTATTTACATCTCCTTTTTCAAAAGCCTTTTTTGTTTCAAGTCCTATTTTCTTGATTTCATGAAGTGTCTCAATTGTTGTTCCTTCATCTTCTTTACTTTTTTCATTCTGCTCCTTAAGAATTTCTGAGGCAGATCTTAAAATACCTGTATAAAACAACATAATGTTGTTATGTAGCTCGTCTTGCGCTTCTTCACTAATTTTTACTGGTTCAACAGTTACATCTCCTTTCTTTGAAAATTGAAATGAAGTAATTCCGCCAAATGCAGCAATGTATTGATCTTGTTTACCGATTGGTTCATTTAAAATTTCAATTTCGATTTTGCAAGCTTCTTCTGCGAGTTGTTTTTGAGATACAAACTCTTTTTTGTAAGTATGAAGTGCATTTAATACTGCAACAGTAAAACTTCCAGAAGTACCCAGACCTGAGCTGCTCGGAATATCAGATAGCGAAGTTAGTTCAATTCCTTTTTTTATTTTGAGAAGTCTTAATCCCTCTCTAAAAATGTTGTGATTTATTTCATCAATATTTTTAACTTGTTCTGCTCTTGAATAATTTAATTTAATATCTTCATCAAATCTTCTGTGAGCAGTAACAAGGGTATATTTATCAATAGCAGCAGCAATTAATGCACCGCCATATTTAGAATAATATGAATATAAATCGGTTCCACCACCACCAAGTGTGATTCTTACAGGTGAGCGTGAAATAATCATATTTTTTCTCCTGTATTCTTATTGGTTATTAAGTACTTCTCTAATAGCTTTTCTTACAGCCTCATCTGAGGTATTACTTTCTTTCCATCCAAGCTTTTTAATTTTATTGATATCTAATTGAAAACGTGGTACATCACCAGCCCAACCTCTTATTCCTCCTGTATATTTGAATTCCACATCTCTAAGATTCATTTCATCTACCACTAGTTCAGCTATTCTTGTAACAGTTGTATTACTTTCACATCCTAGATTAAACAAGTTTAATTGATCATTTGAATTTTCAAAGCCAAAAATTATTCCATCAACAATATCGCTAACATGCAAGTAAGGTTTTTGTTGTCGCCCATCACCAAGAATTTCAAGTTCCTTTGGATTTTTTTTAAGTTTTGCAATAAAGTCTATAATTACTCCATGTGTCCCTCTAATTCCAACTACATTTGCAAATCTGTATATCCAGGCTTGAAAATCAAAAGTTCCACAAAATGCACTAATTAGCCCCTCAGCACCAAGTTTTCCAGCACCATAAAGTGAAATTGGAAGTGTTGGACCATAATTTTCAGGAATTTCAATTCCAGGTGTTTCTCCATATACAACACTACTTGAAGAAAAAACAATTTTTTTAATATCATTTATTCTCATCGATTCTAAAATATTATATGAGACAATTGGTCCTTGTTCTAAATCAAGTTTTGTTTGAGTTTCACCAAGTCTTACAAATGGATTTGCTGCTATATGAAAGACAACATCATGGTCTTTCATTTCCTTTTCAACCTGTTTTAAATTTAGTAGATCTGCTTCTACAAATCTAAATTTGTCATTTTTTTTATGGTGCTTAAAGAATTCCTTATTTCCAGAGCTTAGATTGTCATATGAGGTTACAAAGTCTCCTCTTTTAAGAAGTTTATCAACAAGATGACTTCCAATAAAACCTGCACCACCTGTAACAAAGGCTTTCATAGTATATTCACAACCATTTTCGGCTTATATTACCCTTGTTTAAGTATTTTTTCCCATACTAAACAAAAGATTATAAATGAACATAAGATTCATTAATACAGAAATAATAGGATGGGAAAATTGGATGCCTGGTATACATAGAGAAGGACTCATGTTTAAGTGGAGTTCAAAAAATTATGAGATAGTTATTGGTTTTAAACGTGTAGAACATAATATTTGTAGTAATTGTGGTAAAAGAATCCCTGCAGGAAATACTATCTGTAATGAATGCTTTGAAAAAGAAAAAGAAATAAGTAAAAAATAGAATAATCCCATTCTTTTCTTTACTTTAAACTTTAAAATCTTATAATATCTAACTTTTCTTAATATTAACAGCTTTTGGACCTTTATCTGTTTCTTCAATTTCGTATTCAATGTTGTCTCCTTCTTTTAAGAAGACACCTTGAGGTATGGCTGATTTATGGACAAAGATATCTTTTCCATCTTCACCTTCAACAAATCCATAACCTTTTCTTGGATTATACCATTTTATTTTTCCGTTCATTTATTTCCTCCTTTGACTACGGAGTCTTTTTTAGTAATTACCTGGATTAACCTATGTTTTAAATATGTTTCTATAAATTGGTATTTAAGTTAAATTCTACTAGATTTAAATAAGAGGAAGAGATAATGGGGGGCAAATGCTTGAACAGAATATTTACTATGAAGTTTTGTGGATTTTCATCTTAACAATTTACGTTGGAGCAGTATTTCTTTTAACAAAATATTTTTATGAATGGATGATTAAAAAAGAAATAAAAAAAGAAGTTGCTGTTTATTACAATAGAAAAACAATTCATATTCTTGCAGGTGGAGTGATTTTAATTGCTGTTCCTTTTGTCTTTTCCAGTCCATGGTTTCCGTTACTTGCAGGTCTTGTTTTAACAATTTTTACCTATTTTGCTCATAAAAGAGGAAACATTCTTTATTGGTTTCAAACAAAGGATAATATTAATGATGTAACTTTTTGTTTTATGTGGGGTTTGACTATTTTTATATTATGGTGGATACTTGGAAACCCGTGGGTTGCAATAATTCCTCCAGCATTTATTGCATTTGGTGATGGAATCACAGGTATTGTTAGGAATTTTGCATTTAAAGAACGCAAGAAACATATGATAGGAAATATCTACATGATGGGAGTTTGTATTCCTATTGGATATTTTTTTGCGAATTCTGGTTCACCTTCAATCCCTCTTTGGGGTGTTATTGCAGCGGTTTTTGCATCACTATTTGAAAGATATGAATTTGGAAAAATAGATGATAATATTCTAGTTACAGTCATTGCAACAATAATTCTATATATTGGTGGTATTATTGGTCCTTTACCTTAAATTTCAATAAATTTAAATTTATTTGCGTATTTTAAAAACCTAAAACTTATAGTAAAAACTGGGGAAATATCTCATGAATAAACTTGAAAAAAAATATCCATCAATTGGTTGTTGTGGAATTGATTGTGGTTTATGCCCTAGACATTTTACAGAAGGAAAATCAAAATGTCCTGGTTGTTTTGGTCCTAATTTTTTGGATGTGATGGGGCAGACTTGTTCATTTATTTCTTGTTGTGTAAAAAACAAAAATCTTGTAACTTGTGGTGAGTGTAGTAATTACCCTTGTGAAAAATTTGATAGTCAATGGTTTGGTGAAAATTCTTATGATTCATTTGTTACTCATAAAAAAGCAATTCCTAATCTGAATTTAATTAAAAAAAAGGGCTTTGATGAATTTATAAGATTACAGAAAAAAAGAATTAAAATACTTAAAATCATGCTAAAAGATTTTAACGATGGTAGATCAAAGAGTTTTTTCTGTCTTGCTTCTGCTTTATTGTCTATTGATATTCTTGAGAAATCACTTGAGAGTGCAAGTAATATTATTGATAAGCAAAAAATCAAAAAAGATGATATTAAAGGAAAAGCAAAAATTCTTAAAGATATTATTAAAAGTAATGCTGATAAAGAAAAAATTTCACTTAAACTTCAGAAACCTCCTAACTGGAAATAATGTTTTATTATTTGAGATAAACTATTAAAAAAAAAGCCAGGTTTAACTGGCTTTTTTTAGTTCTTCAATTGCTTCTTCGACACCAATTTTTTCTTTTTCTAACCATTTTTTATATTCTTCTAGATGTTCAATTTTTTCTTCTTTTGTATAAAATTGTCTAGAACAATTCATTCCATGATGTCTATACATCCTATGATCTCTATTACACATTTTTATCACCTATATATTGGGTTTCCGATATCGTATATACGATATTAATATTTAAAACTATCGTAAATCCGATAAAAATTAAATGTCCTAAAATATTAATATCGATAAACCGATACAAAATTACAATGTGTTCAAATCACAGTCACCAAAACAGACATTGTAGAATGAAAGGTTTCCTTTCGTTTTTAATATTATGGTTAATTAGTAAAAAAGAGATGTCAGGAGCAGAAATTACAGAGGAGCTTGAACAAAGAAGAGGACATCGTCCAAGTCCTGGAACAATATATCCTGTGTTAAAATATCTGACAAATAGAGATTTACTAAAAGTAGATGATAATAAAAGATATTCTCTAACAAAAAAGGGAGAAAAGGAACTTGAAATGAATCTAAATCAATTTTTTGATACTTTTTGTGACCTAGATGAGATGAGGAGACATTGTCATTGTTACAAAAAGTAGAAATTAAATTTTCTATAATTAAATAATCATTTAATAACTATCAAACATTCTAACTAAATGAAGAGTATTTTAATAATAAATTCAATATAACCAATAGAAATGCAAAGAAAGCTTTCATCATTTGAAATCTATGTTATTGTTTCAGAACTTCAAAATATAATTGGAAACAGCATAGATAAGATATATCAAATTACTCGTAACGAGTTTTTGATTAAAATAAAAAATATTAAAACAAAGCAGAAAGAATCTTTATTTATTAGAAATGGAGAATTTCTTTGTATAACAAATAAAGAATTCCAAATACCAGAAAAACCAAGTATATTTGCTATGACCTTACGTAAATATCTTTTTAATGGTAGAATTAATGAAATATCTCAATATGAATTCGACAGGATTATAAAAATAAAAATTAGCAAAAAGGAAGGAGATTATACATTAGTAATTGAATTTTTTTCTGAGGGAAATATTATACTTGTTAGTCCCGATGGAAAAATAATTTTGCCTCTTATAAAACAAAGTTGGGCTCATCGATCAATAAGAGGAAAAGAAAACTATGAACCTCCACCCCTGCAGATTAACCCATTTGAACTATCAATAGAGAAATTTTCAAATTTGATTAAAGAAAGTGAAACAGATATTGTAAGAACGCTTGCTGTAAAGGTTAATCTTAGTGGGCCTATTGCTGAAGAGATTTGTTCAAGAGCAAATATTGATAAGACGATTAAGATTGAAGATATAGATAATCAAACAATTAAAAAATTATATGATGCATTGATTAATTTCTTAGAGATTTTTAAAACAAATAAATTCAGTCCAGTTCTTGTAAATAAAGATAGTAAAACTGTTAATGTTCTACCATTTGAATTTAAGAGTTATACAGATGTTACCTTTGAAAAAAAAGAAAGTTTTACCAGAAGCTTAGAAATATTTACTGAAATAAAAAAAGAAGAAAAGAAAAAAGAAAGTAAAACTTCAAAACAAGTTGAAAAATTAAATAGACAACTTTTTCAACAAAAACAAGCAATCGAAGAACTTACAAAACAAATCGAACTAAAAAAATTTGAAGGAAATATTATTTATCTTAATTATCAAGAAATTGAAGAAGTATTAAATGAGATAAAAGATATTTTAGAATTAAAAGAAAAAAATGAAGATATTAATAAAATTAATGAAAAAGTAATTGTTAAAAGGTTTAATCCTACTGAAAACCTTCTTCTATTAAATCTAAAAGATACACAAGCTAGAACTTATGAAATAAAACTTAATTTTAGAAAAACTGTTTCAGAAAATGCTGAAAAAGCATATGATGATAGTAAAAAACTAAGAAATAAACTAATAGGTGCTGAGAAATCTTTAAAGAAAACAATGGAACAAATTAATCAAGCAAAGAAAAAGGAGCAAGAGGAAAAAGAAATAATTTTAATAAAACCAAAAAAAGAAAAACATTTTTGGTTCGAAAGATTTAGATGGTTCATTTCAAGTGAGGGAAATATCATAATCGGAGGAAAGGATATTAAAACAAATGAAATTGTTGTAAAAAAATATCTGAAAGAAAATGATAGATATGCCCATGCTGATATTCAAGGTGCTCCAAGTATTATTATTAAAAGTAAGGGATTTAATGACGAAAATATTGAAATATCAGAAAAAACACTTAATGAAGCCTGTATTTTTGCAGCTTCCTTTTCAAAAGCATGGAAACAATTTGCAGAAGCTCAAGCTTATTGGGTTCTACCAGAGCAGGTAAGTAAGACACCACAAAGTGGTGAGTTTGTTCCAAAGGGCGCTTTTATAATTCGTGGTAAAAGAAATTATTATAATTGTAAACTAGAGCTTGCTATTGGAATAATTAAAATTAAGGATGATAACAAAATTATGTGCGGACCAATTGATGCAGTTAAAGCTTTAGCGGAAAAATATGTAATTATTCTACCAGGTGATGTTAAAAAAATTGATATTGTGCATAGATTAGCAAAGGCTTTTGACGAGCCAGCTGATAAGTTTGATAGAGTCCTTCCCCCAGGAGGAGCAACAATTATTGAGACAGTTGGAATTGATCTGAGGTAAAATGTATGAAAGTGGTATTTAAAGACCTCAAGCACGGTGAAATAAAACTAACTCCAGAAAATCTTGATGACATATGGCATCTTCATAATTTAATTGATAAGGGAGATCTTGTTCGCGCTGTCACCTTTAGAACAGATGAACAAAAGGATGATAAGATAAGGTCAAAAAAGACTGAAAAAAAAAGAATGAAGCTTGGAATTAGAGTTGAGGAAGTAAAATTTCATGAATTTACCGATAGACTAAGAATACATGGGACAATTGAAGAAGGTCCTCAAGAACTAGGTTCTTATCATACCCTAAATATCGAAGCAGAAAACATGGATAAAATTTCAATTGTAAAAGAAAAATGGAAGGATTATCAATTAATAAGAATAGATGAAGCAGTTAAACAAAGAGATCAATTAATATTAACATTTACCTCTTTAGATGAAGATATGGCAACTATAGCAATTCTAAGGCAAAGTGGTATACAATGGATTGCAGAAATTGACTCAAAAAGATCGGGAAAAATGTATGAAAGTAAGGATAATGAACATGAGTATTTTGGAGAAATAATATCTATACTTAGAACAAAAATTGATAAAAATAAGGTTTTAGTAATAGTAGGTCCAGGTTTTACAAAGGACCATTTCATAAAATATGGTAGAGAAAAAGAACCAGGAATTTTTGAAAAATGTTATGTTCATGGTACAGGTTATTCTGGTATGAATGGTATTCATGAGGCAATTAAAACAGGTATAATTGAACAAATAACAAAAGAAAACAGAGTTGTTTTGGAAACAGGTTTTGTTGAAAAATTATTTGAGGAAATAAAAAAGGATGGTCTTGCAACCTATGGGGAACAAGAAGTAAAAAATGCCTTGATTAATGGTGCAGTTGAAAGACTTCTAATAATTGATGTTTTAATTAGAAAGAAAGTTGGTGAGGAACTATTAAATCTTGCAAAGGAAAATCGAAGTGAGTTTACAATAATTAATACAATGCATGAAGCAGGTAAAAAAATGGATGGAATAGGCGGTGTTGGCGCTTTACTTCGTTTTAAAATCTAATTTTTGCCAGGGTATGCCATTGGTGACCAAGTTTGTGAACCTTGGTTTTCACCGGTAGGTGGTAGGTCACCATCTCCATCTGAATCATCACCAGGGATTGTTTCAATTATATAATAATCATAAAAGCTATATGTAATATCTAATTGAAAGCTATCTTTACCAAGTAGTCTTTCTCTAATTTTTCCCCATAAACCTGTTTTTAAGCTAATTTTTATCGTATATTCTTCATTATAATCAATGTATCTTTCTTCAAGTTTTGTTATTGCTTCCTGTAGATCTTCTGCTTCTATTGGTTCCATTGAAATCATTGAAGCATCTGATTTGACAGCAATTGATATATTACCGCTTCCTTTAACTCCTGCTCTTCCAAGCTCGTTTTCTTGACTGTCATATACTATTACTGTTATTGTGTCTGCTCCAATTCTTCCAATAATTCCAAGATTTGGTAAAAATCCAACTTTATTATCGGAATATTCTACAAAAACATCGACTGATTTTAGATTTTGTTGGTTTATTTCAACCATGTATAAATTTGAGCTAGAACCTAATATTTTTGGTTTGATGGTATAATCTTGATTATCAGGTAAAACAACTGAGTATACTTCATCATACATGATTTCAAAAACCGGTTTTTCCTCCATTATCGGCATCTCTTCTTTTTCTTCTACTCCAGCATATAAATATATTCCAACAGCTGCAACAATTAAAATAATTACTCCAAATATCGCTATTATCTTATCACTTTTTTTTAGAGTCATTAGTTCACCTTTATATTATATTATAATTATTCTATATTTGTATAATTATAAGTATATTTACTTATATATTAAATTTTTCCCCCATTTTATTGTATTATAATTTTTTAATTGTATTAAGATATAATAAAGTTGTTTATTAAATTTTTTATTTTATATATTAGTTTATTATAATCGGTAGAATATTTCCACATTTCTTACATTTACTTTTATCTAATCCACCTGAATTTATATTATAACCATTTCTTTCGATAGAAATATTTCCACATTTTGGACAATAAGTATTTTCATAATCTCCATGAAAAACATTTCCTAAATATGGGAATAATATACCCTCCTTTTTTGCAACTTCAAAAATCTTTAATAATGTTTCCATTGGAGTGATTGGTACATTTAACATATTATGATCGGGATGAAAACGAGAAAAATGAATTGGAGTTTTATTATCAAGCTTCTCAATAATCCACCTACAAAATTTTCCAATTTCATCTAATGAATCATTATAATCAGGAATCACTAGATATGTAAGTTCTATATGAATCCCAAGCTCTTTTGAAAGTTCACAAGTATTTAGAACAGGTTGCAGTTGTGACTTACATATTTTTCTATAAAAATCATCATTAAATGCCTTAATATCAATATTCATTGCATCTAAATATGAAGAAAGCTCTCTCAGAGGTTCTTCATTAATATATCCATTTGTTACATAACATGTATAAAGTCCTAATTTTTTTGCAATCTTAGCAGAATCAAAGGAGAATTCATGCCATATAGTGGGTTCATTATAGGTATAAGAGACCCCTTGGCAATTATTTTGCTTGGCTAGATTTACAACATCATCTGGCGTGATTTCTTTCATATATGGAAAACTTGTATCAGCGTTTGAAATGCTATAGTTTTGACAATGGCTACATTTGAAATTACAACCAATGGTTCCCATTGAAAAAGCATAAGTTCCTGGATAAAAATGATATAATGGTTTTTTTTCGATAGGGTCTGCTGCAAGAGATGAAGCAGAACCATATATCAAAGTGTAAAGTATGCCGTTTTCATTTTTTCGAACTCCACATATACCTTTCTTACCTTCATTTATCTTACAGTTATGATAACAAAGATTACATTGAACTTTTTTATCTTTAATTTTTTTCCAAAATTTTGCTTTTTTATTCATTACAATATTTCAAAAATAAAAAATAAGCTATTAAATCTTATTCACCAAAAATAAGACCTTTAATACTACCAAAATATCCTCTTCTTGGATATTGATCATTTATTTGTGGTTCCATCTTACTATAATCCTCAAGGGTTTTACTTGTCCTTAAAATATATCTTGCATAGTAGAATGCTTCTTCTGCTGATACTTTTCCATCTTTAAAGATTTTAAGAATTGTTGGTCTACCAGTATTTAATAAACCTGGTCGAAATCCATCTGCGTTTCCAGATATAAGTCCATAGAACCATAACTGAGAAAATAAAGGACCTTCAGTTGTGCTTGCATATCCAACTCTATATTTACTTGCACCAGTCATAACAACCCTACCAGATTTTGAAAGAGAGGATCTGAATAAGAAAAATTCTGGAATGTTTATAATAGTTTTATCAGCAAATCCGCCACTATAACATGCATCAACAATAATACATGTCTTCTTTGATTTTAAACCAGATAAAATATCACTTAATTCTTTATCTGATAAAGTATCATCCCAAAGAAATAGTTCACTTCTTTTTAAAACTCTTCCACCAAATAATATCCTGTCGCTATCACCACACCCATGACTAGATATCCATAAAAAAATCTCGCTATCACTAAACTTGTTTGACTCATCCACAACATAGTTTATTGTTGAGACCAAAGTTTCCTTTGTTGCGGCACCATATGTTATGTTATAGTCATGTTTTCGTTCATCTAATGTCATAATTGGGTCACCATAACCATTGTCCTCTCTTATCCATCCATCATCAAAAAGAACAATTATATTTGATGTTGAGTAGCCTAAATTTTCAATGAAATGTGCAGATATCTTCTCTGCTAAATTTAGACCACCATTACCAAGTTTGCTTTCATTTTCTTCTGGAAAATTTGAAGCAGCAATAAAAATCGCCCATTTGTGAGCATCTGTTTCTACAACCTCAGGATTATCAATTTCTATATTAATCTCTTTTGTTTTAGAATAATCTGTTCCATCCCATGAACGAACCTTAACTGTATAAAAACCTTCTTCAAAATCAAATACCTTCCATTCATAACTCCATATATTTGTACCTTCGACTATATCCCATCTACTATCGATTGTTATTTCTACTCTTTCTATATCATCATTTCCATCCGGATCTGTTGCCGTTCCACTAATCGTAACAATTTTTGATACAACTGTTCCATCTAATGGGTATGTTATTTCAACAATAGGTATGTTGTTTTTACTAGTTTCATCTTTTTGAAAATAAATAAATAACAATGGCAATAACACTGCAAGTACTATGAAGATAGCAATTATTTTTGTCTTATTCATTGTATTTCTATTATATAATTTATAATTTATTATTTAAAACCTTTATTTAACAAATATTTCCTTAAATATAAAAATTTAATTTTTAGTATTCAAAAAGTTTATCACAGAAATTATGTTTTCGCTAAATAATAAACGAGGCGATTTATTGAAAAAATTGACATATGCAAAGAGCGGTGTTGATATATTTAAAGAGGAAAAAGCAATAAAAGGAATACTATCAAATATAAAATTCCAAAGAAAAGGAATTGGAAGACCTCTTGGAGGCCATTATGCAGGGATGATTGAGTTTGGAGAGTATGCTCTTGTTTTATGTACTGATGGTGTTGGTAGCAAAGTAAAAATTGCATCTGAAATTGGAAAGTGGGATACTGTTGGAATTGATTGTATTGCAATGAATGTTAATGATGCAATATGCGTTGGAGCAGAACCTGTGGCTTTTGTAGATTATTTAGCAATTGATGATCCAAAAGAAGAAATAACAAAGGAAATAGGAAAAGGACTGGCAAAGGGCGCAGAACTATCAAATATCTCAATTATTGGTGGAGAAACAGCTTCTTTGCCTGAAATTGTTAAAGGTTTTGATTTAGCAGGAACATGTCTTGCATATGTTAAAAAAGATGAAATTATCACAGGTGAAAAAATTGTTCCAGGTGATGTAATTCTTGGTCTTTCAAGTACTGGTCTTCATTCAAATGGTTATACACTTGCAAGAAAAGTAATTCAGGAAAATGGTCTTACGTATCATGATAAATTTCCTGACGGTTTATATCCTAATAAAAAAATTGGAGAAGTTCTACTAGTTCCTACTCAGATATATGTTAAAGAAACAATAGAGCTTTTTAAGAAAGTAAATGTTCATGGATTAGCGCATATTACAGGTGGAGGACTTCGTAATTTACCAAGGATAAATAGCACTGTTAGGTTTAGAATAAATAATTCATTTGAACCTCAACCAATTTTCAAATTCCTTCAAAAGTATGGTAATATTGAAAATAAAGAAATGTACCAAACTTTTAACATGGGAATGGGTCTTATTATTGTAGTTCCAAAAGAAGATGTAGAAAAATCAATGAAAATATTGAAATCAATGTCAGAATCCACAGTAAAAGTAGTAGGTGTAATTGAAAAAGGAAGTGGAGTATATCTAGAAAAATTTGATTTAATTTTTTAAAATTAAATCTATATTATTTTTAAGCGTTAAACTCTACTTCTGTTTGATCTGTATTCTGTTTACTTTCTGTTTCATCTTCTTGTTTACTTTTAAGAATTGTTTCACATTTAGGACACACTGTAGAGTCTATTGGTATTTCTCTATTACAGTAAGGACATGGAGCTGTTCTTACCGCTTTTAAACTGCCTAAATTAAGCGATGAATATGTATCTCTATATACTGTGTAAAATATAGCATAAGCAATTAGTCCAGTTATATTTAGAGTAAAAGAACTTAATGCAAAAAGGATTATTGCTTTATTCAGCATCTTTATTTTTTCCTCTGTTATTAATCCTCTAATCAAATATAATGAAGCAAATCCAAGTAATATATAAACAAGTACTGAAAAAACAACAACTGTAATAAATAAAATTAGTAAGGAAGAATCAAATTCCATTGTAGCAAAAGCAATTAATGCAGCTCCACCTGTAAAACCTCTTGCTAGTGATAAGTTTATAAAAAATATAATGAAAAATCCAATGAACAATAGAGATGCCAATATTACATTGATTTCATGATTTGACTCAAATTCTTTTCTAGCATTGAAAATAATTCCAATACCCCTGATAAAATATATAAAAACAATTAAAAATAAAAAGAAAATTGTTAACACAAAATAAATCTTTAAAGGAGTAACTTCCCAAATTTGTTCATTATTAAAAAAAAGCATTAATGACAATATCAACATAGAAAGAGTAATGCTAAAACCAAGAAGAAAATAGCGATACACATATCTTAAACCAATCTCTGTAAAGGAATCGTAGTCTTTTATTCCCATCCTCATTCTCCAAATATATAGAATAATTAATAGAATTTATATTTTTCCAAACAACAAAATCAAATATAATAATAGCGGGGAGTGGATTTGAACCACTGGTCTACGGGTTATGGGCCCGTCGGGATTTCCTGGCTACCCCACCCTTATAGGTATTATCCAAAATAGGATAAATACTCGCTATGATGGGTAGTAATTTTCCCCGCTATATGTAATAAATATTTTTTGTGAATCATGTTTCTCCTACTTAAAGATAGTACTTGTTTTTTGATTATTAAATTTGTGTTAGGACAGGACATATGTCCTTTCTGTTGTTATCATATAATGTTCATGATAACTACAAAAGGTTGGACATATGTATATCTATCATGGAGAACCCTATCTAAAAAAGAAACACATTCAACTATTACACGATGAACCAGCATACGTAAAACAAAGGTACCATGTTATAGTAAGAGCTGTTTACTCAAAGAATAACACAATCCGAGAGAAAGCAGCACAAGAATTAGGTATCAGTATGCGTCACTTCAGACGTCTGATTAAAAGATACCAAGATGAAGGAATACCTGGATTGAGAAATAAATCAACAAGACCACTTAACAGCCCAAATAAAACACCTCAGCAGCTTGAAGATCTTGTTGTACAAGTAAGAGAAAAAACTGGTTTTGGATCTTTTCACTTAGCTCAGCTTATTAATATCAGTCAGAAGAACCAGGGTAAACAAGAACGAGTTAATCCTCGTACTGTCTCCAGGATACTGGTAAGGCGAGGTATTATTGAAACAGAAAAACGTGCAAAGAGAGAATGGAAACGTTTTGAATGGGGACGTCCTAACCGCCTTGTTCAGACTGATCTAACCAAGTATAATGGCATCCCTATTCTAACCATGGAGGATGATTACTCTCGTAAGGGATGGGCCATCAGACTTTTAAATCAAAAAGATACAACCGTTGTAAAAGGAATGGAAAAACTCCTGAAAATCAGATATGATAACCTACTGACAGATAATGGATCTCAGTTCAGCAGAAAGAACAAAATCATCCGTGAATACTGCCAGGATCATATCAACGAAAAACACATCTGGACCAGTATTCATCATCCACAAACCATGGGGAAACTCAGCGCCTTTCAAAAAGGACTGAAAAGATTCCTCTATCATACATTACATTCTTCCAGAGATATCCATGATATTGACCATTATATCTCTGCATATGTCCATTGGTATAACAATGGAAAATATCACTCTGCAATAGCAAGTTATCCAGAGGAACGATACTCTGGACAACGGGATATCGAGTGGTATAATCATCTTGTCACAAGTCTTAAATTAGATGAAATCCTTGTCATGAAATTATAGAAGGGACATATCTCCTGTCCCTACACATTTGATTATTAAATTGACAAGACAAAATTATAAATATATTAACAAATTAACAAAATGGGAGGTTAGGATAAATATGGAAATTGAAACCAGGCTTATAAAAAAGGTTGCGAGATTTCCAAAGATTTGTACAAATTGTAATAACGAAATTACAATAGATGCTTTATATCATCAAGAAGAAGGTGTTGAAGAGCATATTCACTCATTAATTGCACGTAGATTTTGCTCTGATTGCTATGCGAGATATGGAGAGCAAAAACTTCTATCTGGGAATGAATGATTATATTAAATATTTAAAAACCATAAAATATTCGTTTTTTTTAGGAAAGATTTTTTATAATATCTACATTTATCTTTTCCCTTAAAATTGCAGGGGTACCCGAGCGGTCAAAGGGGCAGGGCTTAGGTGTGTTAACGGATTTACAAATATATCTGTATTAACACTAAGAAACCCTGTGACGTAGGTCTTCGAGCGTTCAAATCGCTCCCCCTGCATCATATTTATTTGCAAAGGAAGAATATTCCTGTAATAAGGATGGGTGATATGGTATGGGAGGAAGTAAAAAATCGAAAACTCACCTTGGATGAAAATAATGTTGGAACAATTGCTAATCAGATGCGTAAGGATTATGGAATGGATATTTGGGCAAAAAGAACAATTGAAAAAGTTTTAAAAATTGAAGAAAATGATTGCATTATTATTGATGGCATTAGAAACATTGAAGAAATTGATGCTTTTAAAAAAAAGCTAGGAAAGGATTTCATACTTATTGCAATAACAGCCTCTGATATAACAAGGCAGAAGAGATTTTTAAAACGTGGTCGGGAAGACGACAGTAAAGATATTCAAGATTTAAAGGATAGAGATAGAAGAGAGTTGAATTGGGGACTTGATACTGTTATTGCATCAGCTGATATTATTATACCTAACGATGAAGGTATTAAGGAATTTAAAAAAGAGATTATGGACTTGTTAAATAGACTGTAGTAAAATAGATACTAGGATTTTCTATTTCTATATTTTAAAAAAAATAGTAATAAAATAACTACTATACAAATGAAAAAAATGATAAAAAATATAATTGAATTTTCAGTAAAAAATGAAAAAATATCCTGATTTTTACTTTTGTTGTTTGGAAAATTTT
>WOR8_10001537_pt1 | contig 23313 bp, 20 predicted proteins | sample DeeMarSeWOR38_10_FD_19890 | JGI IMG/M metagenome (IMG submission 19890) | reverse complement strand
CCAAACACCGAAAGGAAACAGAAAAAACCCCGTCCGCCACCTTGATCATACCAAAACGGGTGCCTACGTAGACCCAGAAACAGCTATCCTAATCCAGCCGCATGAGATGGAGCCCCGGGCGGGAGTCGAACCCGCGGCCAACAGCTTACAAGGCTGCCGCTCTGGCCACTGAGCTACCGAGGCGCAACAACAGAATACACCGTGCCCACATATATTTCTGACCCGAGGAGAAACCTCAGCGCCGCTCCCCGAGCACCCCCAGGACACGGTCGTCCCACCAAAGACCCCGGAAACCGGCACGCCTCAGCCGCTCCATCACGCCCCGCCTCAGGTCCACACCCCGAAACCGCGACCCCGGCTCACCCGTATAATGGAATAGCCTCCCCCCGGGCCTCATCACACGGGACAGCCGGGAGTAGAACTCCCCCCCGTACAGGTGGCCGGCGTGGGAGAGGGTGGGGGGATCATGAATCACGCAGTCGAAGAGTCCGTCGGGGAAAGACTCAACCACATGGAACACATCACCAAGGAGAAGACACACATCGCCTCCCATCAACCCCCCCGACCACGGATTCAGCTCCACGATACGCAACACCTCAGGCCTCAGCTCCACGCTCACCACGAGCTCGGCCCCCCTCCCCACCGCCCCCAACGCAGTGTACCCCAGACCCGCACAGGTATCCAGCACCCGGCATCCCCCCACCCCCAGCGCATCCAGCTTCAGCCCAGCATCGGCATCCGGCGTAGTCCCCCTGGTCCTGTGCATCCTCACACCGTCAACCTCCACCGTCGGCGCACCCGCCGTCGGCAGCAGCTTAAAGAAGTGGTCACCGGCCAGGGCAACCTGGAGGATAACTCCATCACGGGGGAAGAAGACGCCCCCCTCCTGACCCGCCACCCTCTCCAGCTCTCCCCTCCCCAACAGGCTCCCGTCAGGGAGCAGGGCCCCGCCCTCCACGTGCTCCACACCCACCTCCGAGCGCCCCAGATCCAGGGACACACGCACGGCTCCACCAAGGAGCTCCCGGGCAACGATGGCCGTCAGAAGAGGCGGAAAAGCCCTCAAACCCACACCCAGGGAAGCAGGCAGCCCCCCGACATATCACACTTACCCACGCGCAAAGCTCAAAAACAGACGCCCACACAAAGGACATGGGACCCACAGGACCACGAAGCAATTCGCTGGTTTCATGCGTTTCCCAACGATCTGTGGGTCCCACCCCGAAGGACAGTTAATCTACCGGAAATCCACGGATGATAGCAGATCGTCACCGATCCGCCATCCGAGCGGTCACATACACCAAGCAATGACTCGTAGCGACAGATACCGACACCACAGTGAGAAGAGAAAAGAGGGGATCAGTCCCTCAGCACGAACTTCTGGACCCGCGCCCCAGCCAAAGTCTCAGCGACGTAGAGATCGCCATTCGAGTCCACATAGACGCTATGGGGGGCGAAAAACTCGCCTGGCTCATGCCCCCTCTCCCCGCCCAGACGGGTGAGAAGACCCCCCTCCCCGTCGAGGATACTTACCCTCCCCTGGAGCTCCGGGACATAGATCCGCCCCCCAGCCATGAACAGATTACAGGGCTGCAGGAAGCCCCCCCACTCCTCTAGGTACTCCCCGCCGAGGGTGAAGACCTGGATACGATTATTCTGGCGATCGGCCACGTAGACCCGGTCACCCTTAACCCAGACCCCATGGGGGATCTCGAACTCACCGGGACCGTCCCCCGGCCCACCCCAGGAGAACTCCAGCTCGCAGTCAGCCGAGTACTTATGGACCCTGGAATTCACGTATCCATCGGCGACGTAGAACTCCCCAGACGGCAGTACAAACGTGTCCGCAGGCCGGTTGAACGGAGCCCCCTCCTCCCCTGGGACGTCCTTCACCCCAAGGGTGTGCAGGAGCTCCCCCTCGGTCGTGAACTTCCGAACGGTGTGATCCCCCGAGTCGGTCAACCAGACACCATCATCTCCGTCGATGTGGATGTGGTGGGGCGTCGTAAAGATCCCGTCCCCCCACGAGTCCAGTACACCTCCCTCCCTGTCGAAGACCACGACAGGATGGGTGCCCCTGCAGAAGACGTAGACCCTGCCACGTGAGTCCATGGACACGCCTATCGCCATACCCAGCTCCCAGCCCTCGGGGAGCGGCCCCCAACCCTCGACTACCTCGTACACTAGCCCCTCAGAACCGTCATGCATAATCGCACAGCCTCAGACCAAGGTAAACCAACATCTACTTAGGACTATCGAACCGGTCCAAGGCACGCCCTTTTTAAGGGGAACCATCCAAGAGAAGCGATATGACCTCCACCAGAACGCTCTGCATCTCCCACGGCGAGGACGCCGACGGGCTTATCTGCGCCTCGTACATGCGTCTCCTCAAGGACGCAACGCTGATCCTCGCGACCTACGACGAGCTCGAGGACGCCCTGAAGAGCGTGCAGCCCCCAGTAGAGGAGGTCTACATCTGTGACATGAACCTCAGGAAGGACCTCACAGGGGAGATCGAGAGGATCCAGGGCTTCGCCTCCATGACCCTCGTGGACCACCACCCCACCGAGGAGTCAATACTGGAGCAGCTGCGGGAGATGGGGGTGACGGTCGTCCACGAGACGAACGACTGCGCCAGCGTGCTTCTCTACAACCAATACAGAGACGAGCTGGGCAGGGAATCCGGGAGGCTGGCAGCCTACGGGGCATGGGCTGACCAGTTCGAGGACGGTCCCATAGCCACGGACCTCCTCAGGGAGTACGACAGGCAGTTCACCCAGCTGGAGGCCCTCATGCTGGCCTACGCCCTCACCCGGGACCAGACCCCGGAGTTCAGGGAGCCCATAGTGGAGGGGCTCAGCAGGCTCGACTACCCCCACCGCATCAGAGGGGTCCACGAGACCGCGCTGGCCCACCTAGAGGAGATGGCGGAGATAGTCGAGGTCCTACCCAAGATCTGCAAGAGGCTCAACGTCATGGCCTACTGCGAGACCCCCGAGGGGAAGCCCATCGGGACGGTGGCAGGGCTGATAGTCGACGCCATAGGGACCAAGGTCGGCCTCTGCTACGTGGTGAAGGACGATGGACGGGTCAACATCTCCCTCAGGAGCAAGAGAGGCCTCGACTACCACCTGGGGAAGACCACGAGGGAGATCGCAGAGAAGATCGACGGATTCGGTGGAGGTCACAAGAGGGCAAGCGGTGCCAGCATTCCCCTCGAATCCCTGGACCAGTTCATCCGAGACTTCGACGCCCAGCTGTAGACGCATACACCCCAAAACCTTCAAAAACCGTCGATACAACCTAGAAACATCGGTGATTAGATGTTATACTGCCCAGACTGCGGAGCACAGAACGAGGACGACGCTGACTACTGCATAAAATGTGGCGCCCCCCTCAGGGAAGGGATGAGGCGCACATACAGCAGGGACGAGAAGGACGAAAAGGAAGAGAGGATCGAGAAAGAGGAGAAGGACGAGAGGGATGAAAAAAACGAGAAGGATGAAGGGGACGCGAGGAACTGGGGGCTCCTCATCGGCCTGCTCATCCTCGCCTCCGGGCTCATCTCCCTCGCAGAGGACTGGTGGGGCTACACATGGGACAGCCTGTGGCCGTACATGATAATCCTCGTCGGCCTATTCATCCTCTACAACGGCCTGAAGGCCCGACAACGATCCCCACGACCCTAGAACGCTGACACTCAACCGACGTCGAAGGAGATCTCCAGGACCCCCTTATTCGCCCTGTACCTGTACTTGGAGATAACCAGGGAGCCTATCTCGCCCGTGGAGGAGCAGTGCTCCCGGTTACAGGCGTTCACATTCCACCCTGGTATATGGCAGATGCTCAACTCGGTGACAGACTCCGGGATGGGAAACAGGTCGTAGATCAGGTCCCCCCACCGCTCCTCAGCCTCAGCCCTACCCATCACAAGCTCCTCCACCCTGACGTCCTCGGCGACCGCCCTGTTAGCCGCATCCTCGACCCTCCGCATTTCGTCATCTGTGGGCTTCCTGTCAAACTGCAGGGTTAGCCTCCCGTGGGAGCCACTCACGCTCACCCCGGCGGTCCACTTCACCCCGAGGACCTCGACGGCGGCGCCTTTCAGGACGTGAAGCGCCGTGTGCGCCCTCACCTCGTCAGACATATCCAACAATCTCCCTCTACTAGCATGAAAACTTAACCCAAGGCGATCTAGGTCAACCTCACCCCGGAAGCCGTCAGCTCCAGCACACGGCGATCCACCAGGTGCGTCAGCGCCGCCTCCGTCTCGCTTCGCGTGAATCCCCTACGCGCCATCTCCTTCACCAACCAAGGGGAGGTGTACTCGAAGCCCGGGATACGCACGGTCCTTAGCAGCTGCTCGTAGCACACCTTCATCCGGAGCTCCCCCCTGGTAACCGGCCCGTGGATCGTCTCCTCACGGCTCGTCAGGGGCCCAGCGTCGATGCCAAGCCGCTTCCTAACGTACTCGGCAAAGCCCTTAGTCATCTTCCCTCCGTGGAACGTGAGCACCCGCTTCGGGCGGCACCTCCTGATGAAGCTGAGGAGCTCCCTGAAGTCCGCGTGGTCGCTCAACGGGAAGGCCCTCCCCCTGTTCCTCATCATCACCGCCCAGCCCGAGGCCAGAGCCGTATCCAGGTTATCCCGCTTTAACTTGGCACCCTTCGGTGCAATCAGGACACACTTCCCATCGTCCAGGAGCTCCCTCCCCTCAGGGGAGTCCGCGTCGACATAGTCGAGTTCGTGGCCGTACATCCTGTAGACATCGCTGACCCTGGTGACACTCTTGGAGGTCAGCAAGGGGACGTTCGTGAGGAGATTAAACGCTGAGATGACCTCCTGTGCGTTCCCTATGGAGTCGGTCCTGAACGTGGGGACCCTCCCCGCCGGGATGGCCTCCATCACGGCCCATCTCACCATCTCCAGGGCGACGTCCTGCCTCTTCGGGAACTTGAACATCGGGGCGCCGAAGGTCGTCTCGATCACCATGAGATCGCACCTCACCGCCTCCGCCGCCTCCATGGTGTAGCTGTTCCCGAGGCTGAAGTCCCCCGTGTAGAGGATCGTCCCCTCAGGGGTGGACGCCTCGAACTGCACCGAGCCAAGGACGTGCCCGGCGTTGAGGGCTCGAACCTCTATGTCCCCCAACTTGACGGATCCACCAACGGAGATGGGCCTCCAGTTACCCAGTTTCCTCCAGCCCAGGACCTCAAGGAGTTTGTACGTGGGCTCCGTGGCGTACTTCACGAGATCCGGTTTCCTGAATGACGACGCGTGGTCGGCGTGGGCGTGGCTCACGAAGATGGGGTGCTCCGAGGAGTTGGAGGGATCGAACGTTACGCCTGAGTCCCCATACTCGACGATCACTCCCCTGCTGCGCCTCACCGTCAGCGCCAAATATTGACCTCCATGCCCAGACGCAGTCCTCGTCTCATCTCGCGGAAAACATTCCAGCGAATATCAAACAGTAAGGAGTGCGAAGGATTAAAAGGATTAGGAAAGCGGGAGAAAACTTCTGTACGGGGCCTTCACCCCGTCGTGAGCATCAGGATGGCCCTTGCGAGATCGCCCTCAGCGTCCTCCAAGGCCGCCTTCGCCCTATCCATGCTGACCCCTGTCTGCTGGGAGACGAGGAGCACGTCCTCCTCGGGGATCTCAACCCCCTTCTCCAGCGCCTCCTCGGTGACGTTACCTCCGGCTATCTGGTACATCTTCTGACCCTGCATGTTTATCGAGGTGACTGAGGCCCCCTCGATGACGATCTCCCTCTTAGGCCCCTGGAGGATGACGCGGTCTATGTCGCCTAGCTCATCCATCTTGAGACCCATCTGCTTCATCATCCGGCGCGCACGCCTTGAGCCCCCACGTGACATTGTATGATCGCAAAGAAATAGAGGGGAACTACCTTTTAAACGCTTGACAGGGAGGCCGCCTTCACGGTGTTGCTCATCAACATCGTCACGAGTAGGGGGCCTACCCCGCCGGGCACAGGCGTGATGGCGCTAGCCTTCTCCGAGACGGCCTCGTAGTCGACGTCGCCGAAGACCTTCTTGCCCTCATAGTTGTTCCCGTTGTCGATGACGATGACGCCATCCTTCACCATATCAGCGGTCACGGCGTGCTTCTGGGACAGCTCCGTGCAGACCACATCCGCTTTCCTTACCAGCTCCAACATATTCGGGTCGTCCTTTCCGCATGAGGCGACAGTGACCTTCATGTTGGTGAGGAGCGCGATGAGAGGCTTCCCCAGCCAGTTTGAGGAGCCGGCTACGACCCAGTGCTTCCCCTCAGGGTCGAGGTCGTACCGCCTGAATAGCTCCATTATGGCATCGACACCAGCCGGGAGGAACGACTCCTCACCCAGCAGGATCTTGCCCAAGGTCGACGGGGAGATCCCGTCCACGTCTTTCTCAGGGGTGACGGCTTCCACTATGGCCCCCTCATCCAGACCCTCAGCCACCGGCAGCTGGACCAGGACTCCGTGGACCTCGGGATCCGCGCAGAGCCCCTCGACGAGCTTGACGACCTCCTCGGTGGTAGTCTCCTCCAAGTGGTGGAAGCGGGCCTCCATGCCCAGTTTCTCAGCTCTGTTGGCCTTCATCCTTACGTAGCGCCTTGAGTACTTGTCGGTGCCCGTAAGCACGAGGCCGAGGGTGGGGGTGACTCCCTTCCCCTTCAGCTCCTCGACCCGGGCTGCGAGCTCCTCCATCACCTTCTCAGAGGTCTCTTTCCCGTCCAGGATGACAGCCATCTCAGCTCAGCCCCTTGATGACGCCGTCCTCGTCGATGTCCATGTCGTTGGCAGCCGGCTTGGTCGGATGGGCGGGCATAGTGCTGATGTCCCCGCAGTAGGCCACGATGAACCCTACGCCTGTGCTCGGCTTGAGCTTGACGATGGGGAGCACGTAGCCCTCTGGCGGCATACCCTGTATCCTCTCGTTATCGGTTAGACTCAGCGGGGTCTTGGCCATGCATATGGGCAGCTCTTCGGCGCCCAGCTTCTTGATCTTCCTCAGATCACTCCTGGCCGCGGCCGATAGCTCGATATCGGCCACCTTGTACATGCTCGTGGCGATGGTCCTAATTTTCTCGTCGACCGGCATGTCCAGCGGGTAGAGGTGGTGGAACTCGCTCCCCTTCTCGACCTCCTTCAGCACCAGCTCTGCCAGCTCCTTACCTCCGGGGCCGCCCTTCAGAACGGTGTCGGTGAAGGCCGCGGGGACGCCCGCCTCCTTCGCCCAGTTGAGGACCACGTCGATCTCCTTCCGATCGTCTGTGTAGAAGTGGTTCATGCAGACGACGACGCGCAGGCCATGCTTCCTGGCGTTGTCCACCTCGTTGGCGAGGATGGGCAAGCCTTCCTTCACCTTCTCAGGATTGGACTCCTTCAGGTCACGGTACTTTACGCCCGCGTGCCTCTTCAGCGCCTTGATTGTGGCGACGACCACGACCAGATCCGGTTTCAACCCGCCCGCCCGGGCGGCGATGTTGCAGAACTTCTCCATGCCAAGGTCGGCTCCGAAGCCGGGCTCAACTATTACGTAGGGAGACAGCTTGAGTGCAGTCTTTATGGCGGCCAAGCTGGGGCAGCCGTGGGCGATGTTGGCGAAGGGACCGCCATGGATAATGGCGGGTGTGTTCGCTAGGGTCTGCACCAGGTTGGGCTTCACCGCCTCCTTCATGAGGATAGCCATGGCTCCCACACCGCCGATGTCCTTGGCCTTCACTGCATCTCCCTTGCCGTTGTAGGCCACGGTGATCTCACCCATCCTCTGCTTGCAGTCCATCAGGTCGCTGCTGATGGCGTGGATTGCCGCTATCTCGCTTGCCGTCGTGATCTCGAAGCCCGTCTCATAGGGAACCCCGCCGTTCTTGTCGCCGAGGCCCACAACGATCTTCCTGAGAACTCGGGATTCGATGTCCAGCACACGCTTCCACATGACCGATTTTAGGTCGATACCCAACTTGTTGCCCCGGAACACGTGATTCTCCATGAGGCTTGTCAGGAGGTCGTGAGCGCAGGTTATGGCGTGGAGGTCACCTGTGAAATGGATGTTAATGTCCTCCATGGGCAGAACCTGAGCGTAACCTCCGCCCGCCGCGCCACCCTTGATACCGAAAACGGGGCCGAGGCTCGGTTGACGCAGGACCACGATGTTCTCCGTGCCGATATGACCCATCGCCTGTGCGAGGCCGACAGCCATGGTGGTCTTGCCCTCGCCTGTCTTCGTCGGCGTGACTGCGGTGACTACGATCAGCTTCCCATCGGGCTTGTCCTTCCTGTCCCTCAGCACACTGGGATTGATTTTCGCCTTGTACTTACCGTAGAGCTCGATGTCGTCCTCGGTCAGCCCGAGACCAGCAGCGATCTCCGTGATCGGTTTAAGCTTGGCGCCTTGCGCAATCTCAATATCCGGTGGTATTGCCATCTTGTATCAACTCTACCTGTAACTCGAGTAGTATCTTAAGAGTTTTATTCAAGGTAAAAAATACGTATTCTTGGGTGTTTAGATGGTAAAAGTTACTATAATTAAGACAGGATACATTGGGACTACCACGCTTATCGACGCTCTTCTCGATGAACGGGCCTCCCGGAACGATATCTCTGTCAGAGTTATCTCTTCAGGATGCAAGATGGACGACGATGAGGCAGTGGACGCAGCCAACATTGCTGCCTCAGTTCCCACAGATCTCTACGTCATCATCTCCCCGAACGCTGGCCTCTCTGGGCCAACGAAAGCCAGAGAGATCATCAAGAAGACGGGAAAGCCCATCATAGTCGTATCCGACGAGCCCTCAAGGAAAGCAGCTAGAGCCCTCCCGGAGGAGGGGATAGGGTACCTCGTGCTCTACGGTGACCCCATGATCGGGGCCAAGAGGGACTTCCTCGACCCGGTGGAGATGGCCATATTCAACGCCGACGCAATAAAGGTCCTCGCGGTGACAGGTGTCTTCCGCCTGGTCCACACGGAGATAGACAGGGTCATCGAGGAGATAAAGAGAGGCGAGGAGCCCAAGCTGCCAGAGGTCGTGGTTAACAAGACCGTTGCCATGGAGTACTGTGGACTCAACAACCCCTATGCGCGCGCGAAGGCGATGGCTGCTTTCGAGGCCGCTCGAAGGGTTGCTGTATTGGACACTGAGGGCTGCTTCAAGACGGAGGGAAGGGAGAACTACTTGCCGATCATCGCCGCAGCCCACGAGCTCATGAGGAACGCAGCGCAGCTTGCTGACGAGGCGAGGGAGATAGAGAAGGCGAACGACTCAGTCAGGCGGGTGGCTCATTTCCGCAGCGGGGAGCTGAGGGAGAAGGACGGTTTCCTGGAGAAGTACAGGAAGTAATACTAGCCGTTCCGACCTCTTCGGGTTCTGACAGCCACACCAGTGCTGAAGGCGAGCATCTCCTCCGCGTTGAGGAGGGCTCGACCAACGGCCAAAACCTTCTTTTTCGAGTCTAGGATCACCACTTCATCCCCTGGGCGGATGTCCTCGCCTGCTGCGACGACGTGCTTTGCGAAGACGTTCTTCCCTTTGGAGGGGAACTCGGACACATCGTCCATGATCGTAACGGTATAGCCTAGATCCGGCATCCCTGCGACGAGCTTCTCAGCTCCCTCGATGGTAAGAGTGAAGAGGCTGTCAGAAGCCCGGAGGGCCGCTTGGAGTTCACCGTGCAAGCGGACAAACCTCAGCTTCCCAGTGTTCTTAGATCTTTCAACCTCAACCTCGTCCGAGAAGAGAGCGGCTCCACTCCCACTCCCGAACTGGTAGTCCGCTATAGCCCTGATACGCCGCAGCTCATCGACCATACAACAGTTGAGAGGCGCTGAGCATTTATAGCCGATTCGCCCCCCATCTTACTGGGATAAAAGATGCGCTGTGAAGTCTGCGGGGCTGAGATTAGAGGGGAGCCCTACTACAGGATTATCGAGGGAGGGAGGATGACCGTCTGCGGGAGGTGTGCGAAGTTCGGCACCACCGATTGGGATCCGTCACGACCCCAGATCCGGAGGACAAATGCTAGACCCGCGCCGAGGCGCCCCAGAAACGAGTTTGAGGCAGCCGAGGTCATGGAGCTAGTGGACGATTACGGGATCAAGATAAAGAAGGCGAGGCAGAAGAAAGGGCTCAGCGTAGAGGACTTTGCGCGTATGATTAACGAGAAGGAGTCGGTGGTGAAGAACCTTGAGCGGGGGGAGTTCACTCCAGACTCCAAGCTGGTGCGCAAGATAAGGAACACCCTCCAGGTAGATCTCCTCGAGGCCCCAGAGACTGGTACGCGGACACAGGTCACATCGAGGCCGACATCTGGGAGGACCCTCGGCGACCTCCTCAAAGTAGCTGAAAAGTCCGAAGACGACGATGAAGGCTAGTCGAAGGGTTCAAAACTACATCTTCCACCCAGATGACAAACGTAAATCGGTGTAAGGATGTCCAACACGAGACAGGTTATCCTCCTTACCGGTGTACCAGGCGTAGGTAAAACGACTATTGCCTCCCTCCTCGGTGAACGTCTAAAGGGAGGCCATGTAAACCTCTCCGAGCTGGCACTGGAACAAGGATTGTTGACCGGATACGACAGTATGAGGGAGACCTCGATAGTCGATTTGGGGAGGACGACGACGAGGATAATGGAGATAATCGTAGAGAGACAGGGCCCACTGGTTATCGAGGGGCATTTCTCTCAGGATATTGTCCCTCCCGAATGTGTGTCCAACGTCTTCGTGCTCAGGAGGGCCCCATGGAGGCTAAAGGATGAGCTGGAGTCCCGAGGATACAGTCCCGAGAAGGTGAAGGAGAACGTCGAAGCGGAGCTCCTAGACGTCTGCCTCGTTGAGGCCGTCGAAGCTTACGGTGAGGAGAAAGTCTCCGAGTTAGACACTACAGGTATAGAGCCCAACGAGATCGTGGAGACAATCATATCCGTACTCAGAGGCGAGGCGCCACGTGAGATAGGAGTAGACTGGCTTAGTCACCCCGAGTCCAGGGGGCTCCTGGGAGGTGAGGTCTAATCTACGTCGTCGTGAGGTGCCTCCGTTGCGGGAACTTGGTCCTCGGAAACAGGAGGTATAAGACACGGTCCTGCCCAAGTTGCGGGCATCGGAACGACCTTCACGGCTTAAGAGTCCTAGGAAAGGCTGACTCCGCACAGGACGCGGTAGCCCTCATACAGTCCATGAAGAAGAAAGAAGCCGAGGGAGACCATATCTAGGGTATCAACTCCCGGTTTATCGAAATATCCAAAAAAAGTTTCCCATTTTTATATGACGTTGTTATAATCACTTAGGGCAGGTGTAGAGAATGGCCGCTGTAGCGAGTAGGAAGTTCTTCGAGGAGCTGGGACAGCTGGTCGGCAAGCCCGTGAGAGTCGAGGACACGAGTGGAAAGACGTATGACGGTGTCCTCTTTGGCTACGACAGCAACACCATGACCATCTGCCTCGGAGATGTGCCAGGCGAACAGGGAACAAAGATACACAGGATGTTCATCTACGGATCCACGGTCGCAAGAATATCAGCGTCCGATCGCCCCTTCAACCTAGCAGGCCTCGCGGAGAGGCTGGAGAGGGTCTTCCCAAACATGACCAGGACCTTCATGGATGCGGGCATCATAGTCGTCATGGACAAGATACGGGTCAACGAGACTGGAGTGGTAGAGGGAAGCGGTCCGGCAGCTGACAGGGTCAGGGACATCCACCAGAGGTTCATCAGCGAGACCGGCTAGCATAACATATACCATAATTTCTTTCCTTGTTGAGTTTTCCTAGAGTTCAGGTTCTCGAAAGCCGCCAAGATGAAATACCGCCCCTTGGGCTTAATGTTTGAGTGCTATGGCCTTCGAGTTGCGGGATCGAGACCTCCTGGGCAGGATAGGGAGGTTAAACACAAAGGGGGGAGCCGTGGAGACGCCGGCCTTCATGCCCGTCATCAACCCGGTCTCCCAAGTAGTGCCACCTCGGAGGATGAGGGAGGAGTTCGGATGCGAGATCGTCATCACAAACTCCTACATCATAAAGAAGCACTTCAGTGAACAACAGGAACTCAAGGTACATCAGCTGATCGACTACGACGGCGTCATAACCACAGATTCAGGGGCCTACCAGATACTAGTATACGGGGGCGTCGAGACCTCACCCGACGAGATAATAAGGTTCCAGCAGAGCATAGGCTCCGATATAGCTGTCATACTGGACATTCCGACCGGGTGGACCGTCCCCCGCGAGAAGGTCGAGTGGACCGTTGAGGAGACTCTGAGACGGGCTGAGGCGGCTCTCCCTCTGATCGAGGGGGATGACACGCTGTGGGTCGGGCCCGTCCAGGGGGGAGCCCACTTGGACCTCGTGGAGAGGTCCGCACAGAGGGTGGGGAAGATGCCCTTCCCTATTCACGCCCTTGGGAGCCCAACTGAGGTCATGGAGAACTACAGGTTCAACGTACTCGTGGACATGATCATAGCCGCGAAACGGAACCTCCCCCAAGATAGGCCCCTGCACCTTTTCGGGGCAGGGCACCCCATGATGTTCAGCCTGGCTGTCGCCCTTGGATGCGACCTGTTCGACTCGGCCGCCTACGCCCTCTACGCAAAAGCCGGGCGCTATCTGACCACCCTGGGGACTATGAAACTCAAGGACCTCAGCTACCTCCCCTGCTCATGCCCGATCTGCCGCAAATACGGTGCGGACGAGCTGAAGGGGATGTTCAAGGGGGAGCGCGTCAAGGCGCTCACCGAGCACAACCTCCATGTCACCATGGCCGAGATGGAGACGGTGAAGCAGTCCATCGTGGAGGGGACCCTGTGGGAGCTCATGGAGGCACGGAGCAGGGGGCATCCGGCGTTGGCATCCGCGATGAAAGGATTACACAAACATAGAGGCTTCCTGGAACGGGGCAGCCCGTCCTACAAGGGAAGGGGGGTCTTCATCTTCGACTCCGTGGGGCTAGCGAGGCCCGAGGTGACTAGACATCTCAGACGGCTCGAACAGTTCATACCGTCAGTGAGACAGAATAATCTGGTCCTGATATCAGCTCCACCCAAGAGGCCCTACAACAAGACACAGGAGTACAAGTCCCTCGCGAGAAGGCTGAAAAAAGAGCTGGGGGATGACTCGGAGAGAGTTCAAATCTGCTTCTACTCAGCTCCCTTCGGGGTAACTCCCGCGGAGCTCTCCGAGACGTATCCTCTCTCCCAGTATGAGATATCGGATCCACCGGACATCGAGACTTTCGTATTCACAGCTGAGAACGTGGCGACGTTCGTCGCAGAGGCAGACTGCAAGAATGTGACCTTGGTCAGGGGGGACGATGAGCTGGATAGATGGGTCACCGCAAGATGTGAAGATGTCTGCGAGGAGAAGGGGAGGGAAATTGAGGTCATATCCCGTCCTGATGCGTGGAGCGAGGAAACCATTGATGAGCTGCTCTCGATCCTCAAGCGCAATGGAAAAGGCGAGGCCTAGCACAACTCATCTGCTGTGTGGTAATTGAAGAGAATATGAAAAGAAGAGTTAGTTAATATCCTTCATCTTTCTGTAGAAAACGTAGTCCACGTACTCCTTGTGGGGGCTATCGATCTGCTCCTGGACAGGCACGGTCCTCTCCTTCTTCTCAACTATCTTGTCCGTAACTGTGAAGACATAGGAGTCGCTTCCGGCACCTGAGCCGTAGGCAGTCATCAGTATCTTGTCCCCGGGCTCCGATATGTCCAGGACTGCCCCCAGGGCGGCTGGACACGACCCAGAGTAGAGGTTGCCGATCTTGGCAACCGTCAAGGCTGGGGCGATCTGCTCCCTTGTGAAGCCGGCTTGAAGGGCGGCCCTCTGTGGGAAGCTGGCGTTGGGGCTGTGGAATATCACGTAGTTGATGTCCTCTGGTGCGAGCTCGCTCTTCTTGAGCATCGCCTTCGTCGCTGTGAGGACGTGCTTGTAATAAGCAGGCGTCCCTGTGAAGCGCCCTCCGTGCCTGGGGTACTTCTCGCCCTCCCTTCGGTAGAAGTCAGGGGTGTCAGATGTGTACGCGAGGTAGTGGTCGAGGGTTGCGATCACGTCCCTGCGCCCGAAGATGAACGCGGCTGCGCCTGCCCCCACCGTGTAGTCGAGGGGGTCACCGGGTGCCGCCTGGCTGTTGTCGGAGCCAATCACCATGACGTGCTCTCCCTCGAAGGCGGGGTAGTTGACCAGGGCTGCAGCGTCGACGTACAGATCCGTGGCTGCCTTGCAGGCGAACTGGGAGTCGATCCCACCTGAGAAGTAGCCATGCTCGAACTTTTCTCCAAGCTCAAGGGCTTGGGCGACGGTGGCCATGATGGGTTTCACCGCATATGTGGGCGACTCGGTCCCTACGAAGCACTTCGTCACGTATGTGCTGTCTAGAGCCGCGTGTATCAAGGCCCTTTTACCGGCTTCGACCGAGAATGTCGTGGTGTCCTCGTCCGCGAAGGGTAGTGTCCTCTCTGTTACCCCGAGGACTCCCCTTCCCTCGTTCTTTATCCTGTATTTTGGGAGGTAGACTCCGTACCCCACGATCCCCGGCTTCTCGACCTCCTTCGAGGGCTCTATCTTGACGTACTCCTGATGCGGGTAGTACTCGTCACCGAAGCTGAAGTTCAGGCTTGAATAGTGGACCAAGCCGTCTTCACTCCCCGAGTAGTTTCTCCTGAACCTGGGGACAACCTCCTTCCCTACGAGGCTGGATAGGTCTACGCTGTCTTCAGGGGGGATATAGTCGGTTATCCTGCCAGGTATCTTGAAGCCGTGATCTGGGAACTCGAATATGCCTGAGATGTGTGCCCCAAGGTCCTTGAACTTGTTAGACGGGGTGTTGATAACGGTCCCTGAGTACAACGCCCCCTTCTTGTAGAAGAAGTCCAGGTCCTCCATGCGGCTGGCCCTCCCCTCGTTGTAGCAGAAGGATTTCGGGGGGAAGTAGATTGTCCCGCAGTCCTGGCATACGGTGGCGTTTATCCTGTAATCGACAATGATCTTCCTTCTCGTAATCGGCTCGCTCATCAGGCATCCCTCCCGAAGATATGCACGGTACAGATGCCACCAGTTCCCCCGATGTTGTGGCACAGGGCAGAGTTAAGGTCTCCATCTGACTCCACCTGACAATCTCCCGCCTCTCCCCTCAGCTGCCTGTAGACCTCGAAGACCTGCCTTACGCCGGTGGCCCCGACGGGGTGACCGTCAGCCTTGAGGCCGCCGCCCGGGTTGACTATCACCTCCGCCTTTTTGTTGACATACGGGATGTGTCTCAAGCCCTCGTAGTCTTTGTAGCTGTCGAAGATCCCCTTCCATGCCTCACCTGTCTTGTAGAAGCCCGAGTCCTCCATGTACATGACCTCCTCTATCGTGAAGCAGTCATGGACCTCAGCTACGGGGATCTCGGAGATGTTCATCCCCGCCTGATCGAGAGCCGCGCCCATAGCAAGTCTGGTGGCCTTGACCCCAGTGAGATTAACTCTCGTGGAGAGTGCCACATTATCTGTAGCCTGCTGGCTTGCATAGATGTATACAGGGGTATCAGTCATCTCCCTTGCCTTCTCAGGGCTGGTTATTATCAAAGAGGCTGCTCCGTCGGATATTGGCGAGCAGTGAAGAAGCCTAATGGGGTCCGCCACTAGCGCGGAGCGCTTCACTGCATCCACGTTGAACTCCCTCCTATACTGTGCATACGGGTTTCCCATGGCGTGGTGATGGTTTTTACTCGCAACGATGGCCAGGGCATCAAGGCATTGCTCATCTCCCTTACCGTAATCGTACAGATAACGGGACATCATTACGGCGTAGAGACCTGGGAACGTGAAGCCCGCATCGAACTCGTGAGGGTCAGCGGCGAACATCAGGTCGTCCATTATCTTGTCTACCCTGTCGCTCATCTTCTCGAAGCCCCCAGCTATGACGGTATCGAACTTCCCTGACTTTACTGCGAGGACGGCGTTGTAGACCGCTGCTCCACCTGACGCGCAGGCTGCCTCAGTCATGGTGATAGGGATGTTGAGTCCAAGCTCCTGGGCCATGTAGCCAGGTATGAGCCCACGTTTGTTTGTGTGCTGGTACAGGAAGCTGCCGAAGAAACATGCCTCAATGTCCTTCCTGCTCATCCCCTTATCCACTGACTCGATGCATTCTAATCCTGCCTCTACGAGCAGTTTCTCAGGGTTATCGTACCATAATTCGCCAAATTTGGTCCTGCCAGCGCCTACCACGGCAGCGATCGGTTTAGGACCATCTTTCTGAACCATACAATCAGCGAATTATAACTGCGAGTGGCTTAAACCTTTTCGTCACTCTCAGTACTTCAGATAGTGTAAATGGAGGGATTATGTCGAATATTATCGAGGATATGATGAAAAATCGACTCCTAACGTTAATTATCCCTGATTTTTCGGATTTATCTCGATTTCAATTAAGCATTTAATTTCTTCAAATCCACTTATTTTAAAAACAGATCAGACAACCATAGTTCGTCAAGAGATGCCACTGAACAGAGAACGAGCAGTCCAACTGATGCAGGACAGGGGCGTGGACGCCCTGGTCGCGTCGTCAACCGAGAACGTATACTACGTCTCAGATTATTGGAGCCTGGGTAAGAAATTGGGTTGCGGCGTAGAAACATATGCCGTACTGCCACTGAACAATGATCCTGCTATTATCGCCCCTATAAACGAGGCTGACCTGATCATCTACAGCGGGACCTGGATCGATGACCTTCGATTCTATGGGGAGCCTAAGGTGGACGTAGGCGAGGTTGAGGAACCCTCGGAGCAGACAGAGAGCCTTCTCAAGATACACAAGGAGATAGAGGCTGAGACGGACGGAGCCTCGGCTCTGATTAAGGCTCTGGAGGACCTGGGAGTGAGCACGGGGACGATAGCCCTCGACACCTCGGATCTCTCGCCTGCCATATTCGAGCATATCAAGGGAAAGATACCCGATTCCAATATTATCGACGGATCCTCGTTGCTCAGGGAGATAAGGCAGGTTAAGACGCGGCCGGAGGTGGAGTGCATACTCAGGGCAACCGAGATCACGGAGAAGTCGATGGAGGACGCCTTGGAGATCGCACGCTCCGAGATCTCGGAGCTCGACCTCGCCGGGATGTTCACGTACTCCGTGACATATGATGGCGGTCAGGTAAGCCAGAACCTCATAGGCATAGGCGAGAGGAGCGCCTACCCAAACCCCGTGCCCTCTACAAACGAGGCGAAGAGACGGGACCTTCTCAGGCTTACACTTGGATGCACATGGGGCCACTACCACTCCAACATCTCTCGTACAGGCGTCATCGGGCGCCCCCTTGGTAAGGCCCAGCGGCTCTGGGAGGCCGTCCAGGGGGCACAGGACTCGGTGCTGGACATCATCCAACCGGGTGCCAAGCTCTCCGAGCTCTACGCTGAGGCAGAGAAGGAGCTTGCGAAGGCGGAGGTGAAGATGAGGACTCCCAGTATAGGCCATGGTCTCGGAGTAGAGTGCAACGAGCGGCCTTGGATAGAGAGAGAGGCAGAGGCTGAGCTGCTGCCAGGGATGGTCGTCAATGTCGACATACCGTTACTCGAGCTCGGATGGGGCGGTCTCCAGTTAGAGGACACGGTTCTCGTGACGGATGATGGCTGTGAGCTCCTTACGAAGACTGATAGAGGGCTGTACCTACTTTAGGTAGTCGTGAAGAGAGCCATCTCCTCACATTTGGAAAAAAGGGAAAGTTACTCGACGAAGATGGCCGGCCTGAAGGGTTTCGCCTTGGATGCCCTCTTGGCGGGGTCGTGTATCCAGGGGTCGCTCTCGTTGCCGGCGATGACCTCGCACTTGAACTCTGACTCGAAGAAACCCGAGGCATCCTCGATCAGGCTGGTTACATCTACGATCCCCATCTTCAACCTTCTGTTCAGTGTCTCGGCTGGTGTCCGCGTTACGTCCTCCACCACGACTCGGGCGAACGCTGGCACCTCCTTGTTGTGGGCCCTAAGCTCGTCGTCCTTGAAAGACTCCCTGATCAGAGTACCGATGTCGAGGTTCCCCGCCTTGGCTAGCTTCATGGCCTTGAGGTAGACCTTCCACTTCCAGCCCGTGGCGGTGTAGAAGTGGATCTTCGAGGGGGATATCCCTGTCACCTGGGTGATCTTCTGGACGTCCTCGATGCTGTCCCTTATGACCGTTTCGAGTTCCTCGGCGTCGTGCCTGACCATGTCCTCGTCGGGCTTGGGCCAGGGGGCGAAGGCGGCGAAGCCCTCGTTGCCCATGGCCTCCCAGATCTCCTCGCACAGATGGGGTGTGAAGGGGGTGAGGAGCCTCACTTGGGTCTCGACTAAAGTCCTTAGGACGTGTTGTATGGCCTTCCTCCGGGAGCCCCTCTCCCTCTGGGACTCCACCCTCTTCGTGTACCAGTCAAGGTCCTTGTTCAGGTCGTACAGGGCGGCATGGATGGTCTTCCTGACCTTCATCTCGACCATCGCCTCGTTGGCATCTCTGAGGTACGATTGTAGGCGGCTCAGCATCCAGAGGTCGATCTCGTGCAGTTCGAAGTCGTCATCTGCTGGAGATGCGATAGTCTCCATGGAACGTGTGTAGAACTTCTCCAGGTTATCTGCCATGGACCTGGCTAGGTCGGGGCTGAAGTCGGCGTCCTTGAGGGGCTCGGCGGTTATCATGAGGGCTAACCTCAGGGGGTCTGTCCCGAAGCGGTCGATGGCGTTGGCGAGGGGGATTATGTTGTTCATGGACTTGCTCATCTTCTGCCCCTCCATCAGAACGCTGCCGTTGACTATGATGCCCCTGGGCCACTTCTCTCGGGGAAATATCGCGTCGTGGTTGAAGACCATGAAGGTCAGGTGGTTGGGTATCAGATCCCGACCAGAGTGGCGTGCATCTAGGGCGTAGAAGTACTCGAACTGGGCATGTATCGCCTCCAGCTCCTCCGGGGGAATGCCTGTCGCCTCTGAGACCTCGCCGATGCTGCCCTCGCCTAGGTAGATGTAGTCCCAGAACGCCTCGTCAAGGACACCGGGATCGGGATTCATCCTGTTGATGTCCTTGATGACAGTATAGTAGGCCATGTAGATCACCGAGTCGGAGAGGGACTCGATTATCCAATCAGGCGCCCACGGCAGCGGTGTGCCCATGCCCACGTTCCTTGCACATGCTTTCCTGTCCAGCCAGTCGATGACGTGGACGTACTCCTGCCTCAGCTCCCTGGGGATGATCTCCATGGCGTCTAGGTTCTCGTGGGCCAGCTCCTTCCAGGAGGCGTCCCCGTAGTTGATGAACCACTGGTTCTCGAATATCTTCACCAGGACGTCCGACCCACATCGGCACATGACCTGCTCGATGAGCTCATACATCGTCGTGGCTCCGTTATCCGCGATCATGTCCTCCTTGACGGCGTCCTTGGCTCTCTCGACGGGCAGCCCGGCGTACTGGCCCGTGTTCCCCCTGAGCCTCCCGTTGTGGAACTCTTGGCTGTAGATCTCCTTGGTTGCCTTCTCCAACTTGGGATCCTCCTGGTCCACGATCCCCATCTTAACAACTATGTCAACGGCAGGACTCTCACCCCAGCCGGGTAGCTCTATGAGGGATATGGGCTTGAGCTTCGCTATCTCGCTCTGTTTGAGGCCGTAATCGTCGAAGAACTTCTTCGGCTCGTTCTTCAGTTGCTCTAGGGCGACGTAGTCAAAAGGTGCGTGGGCTGGAACCGACATGACTACTCCTGTCGCGTTCTTGGGGTCCACGAAAGTCGCAGGGAGTATAGGGATCTCATTCCCGGTCATGGGGACTGTGAGGGCTCCCCCGATCAGCTTCTTCCCCTGGAACTCCGAGACGACCTCAACCTTGTGTCCTAGGAACTGGAGCTTGTTGGCCGCCTCAGCGCTGACGACCCAGTTCTCGTCATCCACCCTCACCTCGACGTAAAGCGCGTCGGGGTTCAGCCACATGTTCGTGACCCCGAAGACCGTCTCGGGCCTCAGGGTGGCCGCGGGGTAGTAGGTGTCCCCTCGTCTAAACTTTATGACCGTGAACTCCTCTATCTCAGGCTCCTTATCTCCGATAGTGTCGTGCTGCCCCACGGGGTTCCCGCACTTGGGGCACCAGCCAACCGGGTGGCTCCCCTGGATGATGAAGCCCTTTTCTCTGAGCTTTGCGAACTGCCACTCGATGAACTTGCTGTAGATGGGGTCGATGGTGGTGAACTCCCGGCGCCAGTCGATACTGAACCCCATCCTCTGCATGCCCGACTTGATCTCCTGGGCGAAGTATGTGGCCATCCCCACAGGTGTCTCCAGCTCGTGGAGCCGGTCCCTCGGGATGTTGTAGAGGTTCAGGAAGGTGTCGAGGAGGTCAGGGTCACCGTCCTTCAGCCTGTCCACCATAGCCATGACCGGTGTCCCCGTGAAGTGCCAGGCCATCGGGAACAGCACGTTGTAGCCCTGCATCCTCCGGTACCTGGCGTGGACATCCGTCAGGGTGTATGTGCGGCCGTGCCCGATGTGCTGCGGGGAGTTGGGGTACGGGTATGCCACGGTCAGGTAGTACTTCTTCTTCTCCGGGTCTGGATCGGCCTCGAATACTCCTGCTTCAGCCCATCGTTTCTGCCATTTCTCCTCGATCTGCTTCCAGTCCATCATGTCATCTACCCTTGCTTGTCTTTGTATTATCCCAATGCCTTACGGAATAAGTGTTATGAGTAAAAATTGTTGCGCAGTCAATCGGAAGTGTATCATATTACCTGAGCCAGAGAAATAACGCAAGGAGAGGCGATTTAAGGATGTCTACAGGTTCATACAATCCCTATGAGAAATACGGTGTCAGGCGGGCCATCAACGCCGCGGGTACTCTCACCCGTGTGGGGGGCTCCATCTCTCACCCGGAGGTCTTCCGAGCCATGGAGGACGCCTCCAAGGCCTTCGTCCACATCTCCGAGCTCCAGCAGTGGGCGGGGAAAATAATCGCGGAGGTGACGGGCGCGGAGGCAGGGCTCCCGACTGCCGGCGGTAGCGCCTCCATCATGCTAGCCGCCGCCGCATGTATCATGAAGGGGACGGAGTTAGAGGAGTATGAGCCCAAGGGGCGGGCTGTATGGAGGCACCTCATCCAGAGGATACCCGCCCATCCGGAGGGGCTGAAGACCAAGTTCATCGTCCAGAAGGCCAATAGGGACGAGTACGACCACGCCGTCGAGATCGCCGGAGGGCGATTTGTTGAAGTCGGGAACGAGGAGGGAGCCACGGAGAGGGACCTAGATGAGGCGTACGACCCCGAGGAGACGGCCGCGTACTACTACACCGTCCAACCCTCATCTAAGAGCCTCCCCCTCGAAACGGTTGTGGAGGTGGCCCATAGGCATGACACTCCCGTCATCGTCGATGCTTCGGCTGAGCTCCCCCCTAAATCGAACCTGCGATACTACACCTCCAAAGGTGTCGACCTCGTGGTCTTCAGCGGTGGGAAGACCATAGCCGGGCCTAATAACTCGGGATTGCTCGCTGGGCGTGGTGACCTCATCAAGCTGGCTCACCTCCAGTCATATCCCTTCGAGGGGGTGGGGAGGGTGGCCAAGATGAGCAGGGAGACCATCGTGGGCCTCGTCACGGCGCTCCGAATCTACCTTGAGCGGGATGAGGGAGCCCACTTCAAGGCCTGGGAGCAGAAGGCGCACTTCATGGCTGTGGAGCTGGGGAGGTTACCGGGTGTCGAGTCGGGTGTCGTGGTCGCGACCACGGGGAAGGAGGAGACGCCGAAGTTCCCTCTGGTCACATTACGGTTGGATGAGGGGGTCTGCGGGATAGGCGGCGGGGAGCTCCATCAGGGGCTCGTCGACGGGGACCCGAGCATAGAGGGCATTTACGAACCGTACTATCTGCTAGAGGATTACAAGGGAATCCTCGTATTCAACACGCAGTACATCCTGGAGGGGGAGGAGCAGTTGATCATCGATCGGATAAAGAGCGTCTTATCCAACGCAGCGTGACTCATGTTTGAACGCCTGCCCCCATGAGGAAAATCGAGCCTTTTATCATTATTCAGGATTTTAACGCACACTGTGGCTGATACCCACAACCAATGCGCCTTTTTTCTCAAGATAGAGGGATCGAGTTCGAATTCTATGAGTCTAAGACCGCTCTTATCCTCCTCACGCCTGCGGAGATACCCTCTTCCTTTATTATCCTAAATCGGCCAAGCTCGCCGGTATTGTTCACGTGTGGCCCACTGCAGATCTCCAGAGAGAAATCACCTATAGAATATACAGAGACCTGATCCCCATATCTCTGCTCGAATACCGCTTGGCTCCCCATCTTCTTTGCTTCATCTAATGTGGTATCGGTTCTCTTAACGGGAAGAGCTCTCTGAATCTGCTCATTAACAATCTCTTCTATGCTGAGTAACTCTTGCTCGGTTAGTTTTCTGTCGAAGTTGAAGTCAAACCTTAGGCGCTTCGGTGTTATGTTTGACCCCTTCTGGTTAATTTCCTTCTCTAGTACCCTCCTCAGCGCCTCGTTGAGTAGATGTGTCGCGGTGTGTAGCTTCACCGTCTCAGTGGAGTGGTCGGCTAGGCCACTGCCAAACCTCTTTTCAGCGCTAGTTCTGGATACCTTCTGATGTTTTTGGAACTCTTCATTAAATCCATCTACGTCCACAAATATTCCATTCTCAAGCCCCAGTTCCTTTGTGATCTCTATTGGGAAGCCGAAGCTCTGATAGAGGAGGAACGCGTCCTTGCTGTCAATTTTATTCTTTTTCCTGGCTATTCTATTGAATCTGCTGAGACCCCTCGCCAACGTGTTGCTGAATTTGGTGTACTCCTTTTTTAGCTCGACTACGATGAAGTCTTCATTCGTCTTTAAGTGGGGATAGTCTCCAGAGTACGTCTCGATGACGATCTGGGATAGTTCGCTCAGGAACTCCTCTTCTATCCCCAATAATTTTCCATGTCTGATGGCTCCCCTGATGATCCTCCTCAGGACGTATCCTTGCTCCACGTTCCTTGGCGCGATCCCTTCAGCGAGGATAAAGGTGGCTGCACGAGAATGGTCCGCAATCACTCTGACGCTTTTAATCTGCTTTTCAGAGATTATGTCGATATCAGCCAGCTTCTTTATTCTTTGTATCAGAGGGACGAAGGTTTCGGTTTCATATACGTTATCCTTTCCCTGTAGAACGGCGACTGTTCGCTCGACGCCCATCCCTGTGTCGACGTTCTTCTGTTCGAGCAGCTCGTACTCTCCGTCTTGGGTTCTGTTGTACTCCATGAAGACGTTGTTCCATATCTCGTTGTATTTCCCGCAGGGACAGCCTGGCTGGCATTCAGTTCCACATGGTTC
>WOR8_10004777_pt1 | contig 23325 bp, 31 predicted proteins | sample DeeMarSeWOR38_10_FD_19890 | JGI IMG/M metagenome (IMG submission 19890) | reverse complement strand
TTTTCTGTACCGATCGGCCAGGTTGTTTCGCGTTTCGACAAAATCTGGGAGGATGCGAAGATACGCAAGCGCAACCGCATTTATACCATCACGCCATCCTGTAATCCCAGGGAAGGCCTTGCAACAGTTTTACTGAATCGTTTACGACCGCAAATTGAAGATATTCAACTGCCACCTGGCTATTTCCTCGAGTGGGGCGGCGAGTATGAAGATTCACGTGATGCCAACGCTGCTATCAACAAGTCACTGCCGATGGGCTTCCTCGCCATGATCATCGTTGTGATTTTGCTGTTCGGCAAGGTGCGCCAACCGTTGATCATCTGGTTGACCGTGCCACTTGCGATTATCGGTATAACCGTCGGCCTGTTATCGATGGACGTTGCCTTCGGTTTTATGGGTATGTTGGGCGCACTCAGCCTGACCGGTCTGTTGATCAAGAACGCCATCGTGCTGATCGAGGAAATCGATATACAGAGCGAATCCGGTAAAGACCCCTACCAGGCCATTCTTGATTCCGCCGTGTCACGTATGCGCCCGGTAATGATGGCCGCCAGCACGACAATCCTGGGCATGATCCCACTGCTGACGGACGTGTTCTTCCTGGATATGGCGGTAGTCATCATGTTCGGCCTGGGCTTCGCTTCGATACTTACCCTGGTCGTAGTCCCGGTGCTGTACGCCATTTTCTTCAAGGTCAAAACAAACGAACAGGTTGTTTAGTGCCTGTGTCAGCTAACGACCATCCCTGTTAATTACATAATATATAACGCAGAGGCCGCAAAGGCGCAAAGGACTCAGAGAAAGATTTTTGTTTAGTGCCTGTATTACAAAATGAGCAGATATTCATTGGCTCATATTGAAGCTTGATCAGCAAATATAAGAAATCTTTGCGTCCTTAGCGCCTTTGCGGCCTTTGCGTTTAAACAGATCTTCATCTAACTTCCGTTGATTCTGCAATTAGAGAAAATCGGGTCTTAGCATATAGACCAGACGCCACTTGTTATCGGCTTTTTCCAGGCAAAACAATGTTCCGGGCATGGATGCAAATTCTGCGTCTGTTGTGCCTGTTAACAGTGTTGAGCAAAGTCGTGAGACGAATGGCATGTGGCTGGCAATCAGGATATTTTCATCCATCTGTTCGATATCTTCGATAATTACTGTTGGATCGTCATTGGGATTCAGGCCTTCTGTTTGTAAAGGCTGGACCCCGGGTGATATGGTTTCAGCAACCAGTCTGGCCGATTGTTGTGCACGCAGTTTGCCGCTGTGGAAAACATTCCCCAGTTGCACGCCCATATTCTGCATGTGTAAGGCAAGAATCCGGATATCACGAATACCCTGTTCTGATAAAGGGCGTTCAGCATCAATTTCTTTTGCTACAGCTTCGCCGTGCTGCAGGATGTATAAATTCAATTTATTCGCACAGTCCTGTTAGACATAATTAATACCTTCTTCCCACCAGATTTCGCCTTCGGCCAGTTCACCGCCAATATCAGACTGACGCCGCGGTACACCGCTGCGGCAATCAAAATCTGTACGTTGAAGTCGTTCGGTATTACGACGATCGGATGATACACGCCTGTCCCGCCAGTGTTTTCTGCGTTCTTCTTTTTTGTCGTCGTTGTTTTTATTGTGATGCAACATAGTCGTGATACCCCTTTTGGTTAGAAAGATAACCACAGCTACTAGTGCACACCCGCGAAGACGAGTTGTCAAGGAATCTCCGATCGAAGATTTTTATCAGCGCTTAGAATTGAAAAAAGATCAAAAAAAGTCGTCGGGCAGCCGGCATTGCCGGCTGCCCAGAGAGATGGGTGGATTTTCCAGTAATCCTAGTGTTTTACCGAATCAACTGCTGCTGTTTCAAGACGATCATTCAACACCATGTAGTCACCACCGGTTTTAAACCTGACGATGGAAAACCCATGATTACTGACACGCTTGATCTCAACAACTTGCCCTGTACTTTTTATCCTGGCTTTAGCACCCTGTTGTAGGTTTTTTATATCCATGTTTCGCTCCGGATTTTTATTATTATTATTGAGTGGGCAATCACCCTGAGTGATTTATAGCACATAACTATGAAAAATTTTAGGTTAATTTCATAACCTATTGATTATTTTTTGTAATCATATGTATTTTCTGCCTCCATTGCGGATCCGGCTGGTCTTTTTGCAGGTAAATACTGCGACCAACCTCATTTTCATACCACCCGGAATCAGACATATTGGGTTCATGCTCATAGGCCCACCAGCTACCATCGGCATCCTGCGCTATCCAGCGCACCCAGTCCAGTAATTGACTACAATCTGGTAACATTTTTCTCACCAAGGTTACAGTAAATCAGTCATGGGACGCTATCGCCCACCTCAACCCGTTTCATCCCAATATATAACACCCGAGGGAAAACAACGACTTGTAGAAGAAGTGGATAAGCTGTGGAAAAAAAGACGGCCCGAAGTCACCAAAGCCCTGTCAGCGGCTGCGGCTGAAGGCGACCGCTCTGAAAATGCTGAATACATCTACCGAAAAAAAGAACTGCGCGAAATCGATGCGCGGATACGCTATTTGCGCAAGCGCCTGGATGGCATCGTAGTCGTCGACCGCGCGCCTGATGACCAGCACAAGGTTTATTTCGGCGCATGGGTCCGGCTCGAAGACAGCTCAGGCAAACAATCGGTGTTTCGCATAGTCGGGCCGGATGAGTTTGATCCATCATTGGGCTATATCAGCATGGACTCCCCTATGGGCAAGGCACTATTAGGAAAATCCCTGGATGATGAGTTCACCCTGATGCTGCCCGATGGTGCCGCTGAATACGTGATCACCGAAGTGAGCTACAAGAAAATCGAATGAAGGTATTTAACGCAAAGACGCTAAGGCGCAAAGATCGCAGAGAAACATCTTTGTTTGTCGCCAGATATCAAAGTCAGACTGTGGATGACTCTTAACTAATTCATAGACGCCTGTGCCACAACCCACAAATAACTCAGCTGCACCTGAATTAGATGTATCCACATTCAAGAACTATTACCTAAAAGCACCTTTGCGTTGAAACTGCTCCATATATCCAAGTCAAAAAAAAGCCTGCGACTTGCGCAGGCCTTTTACAACTAACAGCTGTATTACTTAGTAGCCATAGTACGGGTAGCCGCCATAAGGAGCGTAACCGCCGCCGTATGGTGCATAGCCTCCACCGTATGGAGCGCCGTAGTAGCCACCACCGTATGGAGGGTAGCCGCCATAGGGACCATAACCGTAACCACCGTAGCGGTACCAGTCATCATCATCGTCCCAGATGTCTTCCATTTCTTCCATCCAGTAGCGTGGATCCCATTCATCATACGGGTTCCAGTCACCACCCCATGGACCACCATAGTAGTCATCATCATCATTCCACCAGGCACTGCTGGTGCCTGCTGCGGTCAGGAGAGCGACCGCGAACAAACTGACAATAATCCTCTTCATTGCTATTTCTCCGAATTTAATTAGTTGAAATTAAACTTAGTAGCCTTGAGCGGGAGCAGCTGGTGCAGCAGGTGCAGCAGGTGCGTAACCACCACCGTATGGAGGAGCATAGCCACCGCCATAAGGAGCATAACCACCACCGTATGGAGGAGCATAGCCACCGCCATAAGGAGCACCGTAGCCGCCACCGTAGGGGTAACCGCCATATGGGCCACCGTAACCGCCATAAGGACCACCCCAACCACGACGGTAATAGTCGTCATCGTCGTCCCATTCGTTTTCCATTTCTTCCATCCAGTAACGCGGATCCCATTCATCATACGGGTTCCAGTCACCACCCCATGGACCACCGTAGTAGTCGTCGTCGTCACTCCACCAGGCCATGCTGGTGCCGGCTGCAGCCAGGAGAGCGACTGCCAGCAAACTGCTAAATAACTTTTTCATTGCGTTTTCTCCACATAAAGTGTTTGATTTGCCTAATCATTCTATATCAATAAATGTAACTTACAAGTAGATATAGCCTCATATTAGCGTTCTATTATATTCTAATATTTAACATCACACCATATAATCTTCAACAAATTCACGCAAAAACGACAGCGGCTTGGCGCCGTGAAAGCGGGCCTTCTCCTCGCCATTAATGAATAAAATGACTGTTGGGAAGCCCCTCACCTTGTATTTTCCAGCGAGCCTCATGTTCTCACCGGCATCAACCTCAAGCTTGGCAAGCCTGATCCTGCCCTCGTATTCCTCGATCAGGGCTTTCAATTTTGGTGCGATCACCAGGCACGGCATGCACCAGTCAGCCCACAGGTCGACCAGTATCGGTACCTTATGCGAGGCCTCGATGACCTTCTCGCCATAGTCCTCGAAAGAAACATCAAATATATCAGGACTGCTTGTGTGCGGATTATGCATATTGACTGTCTATAAAATAGTAAAGGTGATTTAAAAAACGCGGGGGCCATTATGCGAATAACTGTAATTCTGCTCATGGCGATCGTCACATCAGCAGCTCCTGCTATTGCCACTGAGCCGGGTAGAAACACCCTACCAGGAACAGAATGTGCTGTTTGATTTCTATTTTGACGAACCCGTAAAAATTAACTCGGCATTATACTGGATACGCTCACTGATGAATCCGCTAATGGACGAACCCTATAATCAGGCGCCTGAGCTCATGAATACCGTGGTCGTTATTCATGGAACCGAAATCGTAGCCGTTGCACGTAAAAATCAGGATCGCTACAAGGACGCGGTCGAGCGAATGCGCTACTACGCCGAACTCGGTGTCAAATTCAAGGTCTGTGGCCTTGCTGCCCGGGATTATGACCATTCGGTAGACGACTTTTATGAATTCATCGAGGTTGTTCCATCTGCAATAACAGAACTCTCACACTGGCAGCAGCAGGGCTATTCATTGATAACACCCACGGTGCTGGAGAAAAAATACACAATCGAAGAGATACGCTGATAAGATTTACTTTTTTATCAAACTGGTTGCAGCAATGATCACAATTGAACACAATGTAACACCTGCCAAACTCGACGTATTGTATGTTGATGACTGGCCGGTGTGGACCAAAGGCATATCTGAATTCGACTGGGAATACGATCAACAGGAAACCTGCTACGTAGTAGAGGGCAGCGCAATCATTACACCGGCGAACGGGGAGCCGGTTACCATTAAAACAGGTGACATGGTCGTATTCCCAAAGGGCATGAAATGCGTGTGGAAAATTCTCGAACCCATCGAAAAACACTACAAGTTAGATTAAACAGGCAAGCTGAAATGGAACTATGGGAACAACTGGCACTGGGCGCATTGGCCATACTGGTCCTGTTTATGTTCAGGCCGGGTATCAAGGCGACTATCGAGCGAAGTAAAAATGCCGAGGAAAAACACTGGGGAACACTGATATTGCTGGCAGTTGTGCTGGTTGCCTTTGTTATATTACTGATCTCGTCAGTGCGCTAGACACTGATAACCGATACCTGGACTTGCGTTTTTGACTGGACATGCCGTCCGTGAAAATAATCATACGCATTTGTTCTCGCAGAGGCGCGGAGAACGCAGAGGTGTGTATTTTTTACAAAGTAAACGTCTTCTTTTCATCTTTCTTTGCGGCCTCTGCGCCTCTGCGAGAGTAAATTTATACAGCCTTTTCGACCTGGCCAGCCCTGGCTGTACTTTGCGAGCTTTACGGCTTTGCGAGATTAATTATACGTTTCCATTAATGACCATAACCGACAACTGCTGATTAATTCCGCAAATCCAGCCTATCAACCAGTAAACGTATCGTCGGCGCCTGTATAAACAGGGGTGAACCAGCCTTGATGTTGACTCTGCTAAAAAAGCCAACAGCAGCTATACAGCAAATGCAGCTGCAACATGTTCGAGGGACATGTTTTCTATGACGCTTGTACGTCCTGCCAGCTCTTCCAGTCGGACCTGTTATCTGCAATATGAAACAATGCGGCAATTACGTTTCTGTCAAAAGCCTTGTCCGCCTGTTCGAGCAATGTATCTATCACCTCATTAACAGGCAGGCCCGGCCTGTATGCTCGCGCGCTCGACATCGCAACAAATGCGTTCGCTACAGAAATTATTTTTGCTTCCTGCATTATATTGTCAGCAGTCAACCCTGCGGGGTAGCCTTTTCCGTCCGGTCTTTCATTTTTCTGTTCGATAATCTGTACAACGGGCCCATCAAATCTCAGGTCCTTCAGGATATCAACAGCGTAGATGACGTGCTGTTGCAGCATGTTCTCTTCTTCTTCAGTCAATGGCTCATGCTTGGTAAGAATTTCCCGTGGCAGATACAACTTGCCGATATTGGCAAGTAATGCAGCCATTGATAACGCACCAATCTTGTCTTCAGACAGATCCATAGCCCGGGCTATCGCAACAGCAACCTCACGCGTTCTCTCGGAATGATGCGCACAATGCGGGTCATGCTTATCAGTCGCGTACACAAGTGTTGCGATAATGCCCTCCAGCAAACGGTTATGCCGTTCTTGCGCCTGGTTTAATTCCGTGATGTCATGCAGCACATATAACAGCGAGTTCTTATAATCACCTTGCATTAACGAAACCAGAGACACATGATATACATGCAAATCATCTGCTATCGCCAGTTTCATTATCCTGTTTTGTATTTGCTTACCATCACTGGACTTCTTCAACTCGAGCAGGTGCTGCGTGGTTTCTATACTGAAAATATGATGCGGTGATTTACCGATAATATCTTCGTAATGAACACCCAAACAATCAGACAATGCCTTGTTAATAAAAATAACATTCCCATCAGAACCAAGCAGGAAGATATGGTCCCTTATATTATCCCCGACTGAATTCAGCAATGCCGTTCTGGCCGCAAGCCGCTCAGTTGTTTTTTGCAGGCGTATGCTGGTCGCATGCCGCCAGATTGCGATAAAACTCACGGCTACAACAAACACAGCCAGCAGAAATACTGTATGTACAAAGCTCCGGTATGCATCTGACTCGCGCAACGCCTCGCTCGCATCAATTTTCTGCATCAATATCCAGCCGGTATTGTCTATAGTCCGGGCCGTAACAAGCACATCGATTCCTCTATAGTCTTTCTTCAAATCGAATCCGCCCGTTTTTAAACGGGCAAAGTTAGATGCAAGCTGATCACTGGAGACGGCTACACGATGGAACAGCTGGTAGTCACCACTTAATGGACTGAGGTAAACGGTACTATTGTCATCACCGCTGACCAGAACCGCCTCATCTGTTTGCGTTGCAAGCCATTGCTGTGAAGACAGCCTGTACAATGAAAGCACCGGATTTATAACCGCGACAATGAAGCCAGCATAGTTTCTTGCTTCACCTGTAGCCTGTACCCGATTTACCGGGACAGCAATTATCAACCTGGGTTCACGATCGTCATTACTGTAAATACCATAAATCCCTGCAGACTGGTTACGTCTGGCGAGTTCCACTGCTGCAGTAATGTGCTGATTAAGCTTTGGGAAGTGACGTGTTGATATCAGCAATCCGGAATGAGTATCCAGAATTGCAATTCCATCTTTAGTGGAATCATCCTGATTCGAACTTATCTTCTGCAGCTTTGCGAAAAGCCCCGAACGCTTTGCTGTTGCAGCCAGCAGGTTATGTAAATGCGCTATCTGCCCGCGCTCAACCTCGGTCTTTTCATCTTCAGCTTTCATCGCCATCGAAAGATAAATCTGCGTTAATGGATTTTCGGCCAGTTCATTCAGATTCTTTACCTGGCTATCCAACCAGTCTTCTATTAACCTTTTCTGTGACTCTGCCAGTATTGCCAACCTGTCCTGCCAGATAAACAAGTCTCGTTCACGCTCACTCTCCACGTACTGCATTATCAGCCAGATACTGACGGACAGGAACACAGCCAGCAATGCACCGGCTGCGACAACAGGCTTATATTTATTCATTAGTATCAATCACATATTTTAATCGGGCAGATGCATCCACCAGCTACTCTCATTGATGGAGTATACCGGCACATAATGAAAAATTTCTCGATGTGAAATAACCTCTTCTATCTGGTTATCCAGAATCAGTATATCGCCGTGCATATCTATCGACATTACTGCATGTACTGTTTTTTGATTTGTGTCCTGAACCACGACTACCCGCATTTTATTTACATCAAAACCGAGCTGCTTAAATGACATCATCTTGATGATTGCATAATCTTCACAATCACCATTGTTAATTAAAAACTGTTTTGGCGTTGCCCAGTAATCATCCAGGCCGTAATTTTCTATGTCGAGTATATAATCCTTGTTATTGGCATAGTTATTTACCTTTCTGATTATCTCATCAGTGCTCAGCTGACTGATACTCTGTAAATAAGACAGCCACTCACGCAGATGACAGCGATTGAAGACTCTTGCATCACATTGTCCTTCCGGGGCCATTTCTTTCATATGCTGTTCCAGGACAGACAGCCATTGCGGAAAAAGATTGAGATTTGATCGAGGTGATTCCTTATAGCCAAATAACGCATTTGGTCTATTATTTAAGGCAGCCGCGCTGAAACTTACTGATATCAGCAGCAGCGTGGTTATATATCCCATCCTGAAAAGCATGGATAAGTATAATACGCAACTTGATAACATGATGCAGCCTGAAAAACATGGTAAATAAAACAATAAAACAACTGCTATTTTCTACAGCAGCTATGTGCTTCATTGCCACCGGCAGCGTCCTGGCTGAAGAAACCGACCCGATCCAGCTGCAATTCGAGGAAGCCCTGGATAATCGCGAATCGGGCAAGGTCTATGATGCGATCAAGATCTTTGAAAACATACTGGCTACAAACCCGTACCTGAACCGTGCAAGGCTTGAACTTGCCGTCGCCTACCACGAAGCCAGCCTCTATGAAAAAGCCATTGAGCAGTTCCAGATTGTACTGGACGACCCGGAAACACCGGAGTCTGTACGCCTGGCCATTCTTGCCTACATCGGCCAGCTTTACAGTGACGAGCTGGAGCCTGAAGGTTCTCACCACTTTTCACAATATGTGAAGGCAGGCCTGATCTACAACTCCAACATCAACGTCGTGCCGGGTGTCGGCAACATTATTGTCAATGGCCGCGAATTCTTTTTACCGTCTGAAGAAATATCCTCGGTCGGTACAGATATTGTACTGAGCGCATCGCATCGTTATCGTCGCAAGAAACCGCTCAACGTCGATGGCGCCAGAACGAGTTTTGAGTGGCAAAGCCAGGCGTCCATATCCAGCAACCTCTACACTGAAACCAGTGACTTCAATCTGAACATAATCAGCGCCGATACCGGCCCGGCATTTATTTCTGCAGGGCGCTGGCTCGGCGCAATTCCACTCAGGATAGATTATGTGAACCTGGGCCAGAGTTCACTGGCAACAGCATTTTCGGTTAACCCGTATATCAGTTTCGACCTCGGCAGTTATCGCAGCATCCTGGTTGAATCTGCATTTCTGACACGCAATTACGCGGATACGATAAATGAACCCCAGGACGGCAACCTGGTGATGGCCGGCGCTGCCTATACCACCCTGCTTCAAAGCCTTAATACCGGCATTGAAGCCGGATTCAGACTGCGCAACCGTAGCGCAGATGACGACCAGTTCGCTTACGACGGTTTAACACTTTACTTTAGTGGCTACACTTCAGTTACAGAATTGAGCAGTATCTACCTCAAGGCAAACTACAGAAAGTTTGATTACAAGGCGCCAGATACGATTATCGATGATACCAATACCACGCTGGTTAGAAACGATGATGAAATAACAGCCAGCATTGGTTATAACCTCGATATAAAGGACGGCTTTCTTGGCAAGTGGACACTCAACACCGAGATCGCCTATACAGAAAATACCTCCAACATCGACGCCTACGATTACGATCGATTGCTACTTTCGCTAAACCTTTCAAGGTATTTCCAGTAATTCATCAACTAAAGCCGATTGTGTAAACATAACCAACACGCCAACGCCCGCCAATACATAGAACTCACCCCTGCATGCTTATAATATGATTATTCATATGCAAATTACTGCGGTTTATGTAAATTTATTCGACAATTGTCGGCTTCCTTAACTCTCTCCTCCTGATCATGCATCTGCAGACCGCAATAAGCGGAAACTGGCAAATACCGGCGTAAGAAATCTTCAAGCGCGGAACTGGAGTGACTTGATATTCACATAAACCACTGAAAATAAATATTTTTTGTAACTTATGTACTCCAGCTGCTGTTATTGAAACACAGGCCTGGTGGATTTCAATTTCATACTCATCAGTATCCTGCATCAATAACATATAAGTTATTAAGAATATTACCGTATGGAATTATTTACGCATTCGCTGGATATATCACCGTATTCAACCAGATAGAACCTTGATGATTTCAATATTGACAACTAAGTAGCTGATATTAAAAACAATACCTCTTTGCTGGCATGGTTTATGCTTGTTATAAATAGAAATGAGATAAACACGACGTACCAAATGGCGCCCAAAATACAAAATAATTATATCTACAGATCTGCTCTTGTTTGCACGGCTGCAGCCTGTCTGTTTATGCTGGTCACTGCCGCATTTGCAGCAACCAACGATGATGGCACATATATCGATTCTGTATATAGCTGGGGCATCTGGGAACTCGGCCTGGAACCCGCATCCGGACCACAGGTGTCTGCAAGCAACGCAATGAATGACAGATCGAGAAAGCTGCTGTTCAGGCCAAATGATAATGCTGCCTACCTGTCTCAGAGTATTCCGGTTCCGCCAGTAACAAACGCTCCGTCACCGCCAGTGATGCCTGTGCCAACAATACCTTCTGTTCCAACCCGGGCAGACCCTGGTGCACTGCCTGGTCGAGGAACCTTGAGATAATTACATGGGTTACAGTGTTATGAGAACAATATTTCTAACAATTCTGTTTATATTTATCAGCAGCAATGCTTTTGCCGTAACTGTTCATGATACTTACGAGTTTGCAGCGGTGGCACAAACAGCGAGCCTGAGCGGACCATTCACGACCAACAATGGCAATGTTAACAACTCAAATCCGGTACCCATTACTGATAACTCAATAGCAACATATCTACTGCAAAACTCAAATGGTAATGCCAGTATCGAAATTACCGGCTTTCGCACTGATGACGGCAGCACTGTAGATATTTATCTCGGCACGGGAATCGACCTGTCCATCTTCTTCCTCGGCGATGTATATCCTCATATTTTCGACCTGCAATTATCCAGTGATGGCTCTGTATCTGAACCAGTTACATTCAATAGCCGCACACATACAAACTGGACATACACAGAGATGTGTCTGGACATGGACAGCAGCAACAAATGCGAGTCTGAAAGCCCGGTCGATATTCCAATATTTGTTATGGACATAGATCTGAACAACTATGATCTATTGAATGACTTTATTGGCCAAAACTCGATTAACTCTTTAACCATGAACATAAACAATGTTAGCGCCGTACCTTCTCTGATTGGAGCACATCACCTCGCCCCGGTACCAATACCCTTACCCATCGTCCTATTCAGTTCCGGCCTCGCCCTGCTTGGTTTTGTCGGCCGCAGAAAGAAATAAAGATTTATTTCAACGGGAAACGCAAAGGAATGCGTTTTTTTGGCAAGTAAATTGTATCCTGTCATCTCGACCGAAGGGTGCGATGACATGTGTTCATTATATATTCTGAGTCTATGCGCCCCCTGTTTTAAACCCCGGGCCTGAATCAGGGCAAACAAGGCCTCAGATTTTTTCCAGTTCGACCGTTTCTTCATGTATATCGAGCTCTGACAGCACGCCATACAGCGCCCCTTGCAACGCTTCCTCGATAACGGGGTGGTAAAACGGCATTTTCAGCATATCGAATACCGTCATACCCTGCTGGATTGACCAGGCCAGCAGATGCGCCAGGTGCTCACCCTTGACGCAAGCCATCGCTGCACCCAGTACCAGCCCATCAGCCTTGTTCACGTACAGCCTCAACACACCGCGATTCTTGCCGATAATGAGCGCGCGACCGACAGGTCCGAACTGCATTTCAGCAATCGCAATTTTCGATTCATCCAGCTCATTCAGCTGGGCGCCGACAGTGGCGATATTTGGATCACAAAAGGTAATGGCGAGCTGCGTTTTGCGCCTGAATGCGACAGCGCTCTGCCGCGCTGCGTTGTAGCCGGCGACGCGGCCTTCATGCCCGGCTTCGTGCAGCAAGGGGCGATCCATATTAACGTCACCCGCAATATAAATCGACGTGTTGCCACATTGCATGGTTTCGGTATTGAACAGCGGCACACCCTTCTTATCCAGCTGCAACGAGGTATTTTCAAGCCCCAGCTGATCAAAATTAGGCCTGCGCCCCAGGCTGGCCAGCACTTTCTCGACAACCACCTCTTTATCACCGGAGCTGACGCGAATACCTGCATCCGTCCTCTCGAGTTGAGCAGGCTCACCCAGCCACAATGGGAACTCCTTGCCAATGACTTCGACAGCCAGTGCGTTTACCACCGGATCACTCAGCTTGGCCACATTCTCGAGCAAGTCAACGCCGGTAACATCAACACCCAGCCTGGACAAGGCCTGGCCGATTTCAAGCCCGATCGAACCGAGGCCAATGACAGCTATTGACGCCGGTAGATCTTCAAGCTCGAAAAATTCATCCGTGGTGATAATGTCATCCTTGAATGACTGCCATGCTTCCGGCACAACCGGAACAGTACCGGTTGCGATGACAATACTCCCGGCCTTGAAACGTTCACCATTTACCTCGATGTTGTGATCATCCACAAAACTCGCATAGCCATCAATTAAATGCGTTTCATCCAGCCCATCGGTTACACCCAGGGTTTTATCCACGAATACATCACGCAGGTCCTGCACGTGCTCCATTATCGCCGGCCTGTCAAGCCCCAGCTCGTCAGCACCCTCGATACCTTCACGATCAAAAATCGATCTACCCCACGCGCGCGCAGGTTGTTCCCAGTTCCCCACCTTCGATCAATACATAGTTGTCCGTATTCCTGCGTACCTGTGACAAGGCAAACAATCCGGCACTGCCGGCTCCGATTATGGCAACATCGACTTCACGCGACTCCTTTATAAATGTGCGGGATAGATTAACAGCACGGCCAGCCATGTAAAACCGCTTTTCTGATTTCACACAGTCATCTCGGGGCGACATTGTATATCTGATTGAGAAAAACAATCACATACATAGAGAAATACTAATTGAATGTACGAAGAAACGTTATTATTGTTGTTCTCATCGAATACTGATGTAGAATTTCCGTCCTTAATAAACCAAAGCAGGAGAAAAAACATGGCATTGAAAGGCAGTAAAACTGAACAAAACCTGAAGGATGCATTTGCCGGCGAATCGCAGGCAAACCGTCGCTATCTTTACTTCGCTGCAAAGGCTGATGTTGAAGGTTACAACGATGTTTCCACCGTTTTCCGCTCGACAGCTGAAGGCGAAACCGGTCACGCACACGGCCACCTGGAATACCTCGAAGAACATCCGACAACCTGAAAGCGGCTATTGCCGGTGAAACTCACGAGTACACTGACATGTACCCCGGCATGGCCAAAACAGCACGCGATGAAGGCTTTGACGAAATCGCTGACTGGTTTGAAACACTGGCCAAGGCAGAGCGTTCACACGCAAACCGTTTCCAGAAGGCACTGGACAACCTGGACTGATCACAATCCGGCAATAGCTCAATGCCGGGGTCACCCGACCCCGGCCACACTGAATATATATTATGGCAACCGACCAACGCGAAGGCAGTCTTGAGGCACCGACCAGGCATCCCCTGGGGCACGAAAAAGCGGAATTCTGGGACGAGGACGCATTACTCGCCGAACTCGAACGCGTCTATGATATCTGTCATGGCTGTCGCCGTTGCGTCAGCCTGTGCGGATCATTTCCCACGCTGTTCGATCTCGTCGATGAATCCGACACCATGGAAGTCGATGGTGTGGCGGATTACTGGAAAGTCGTTGATCACTGCTACCTGTGCGACTTGTGTTACATGACCAAGTGCCCTTATGTTCCACCCCATGAATGGAATGTTGACTTTCCACACCTGATGCTGCGTGCGAAAGCCATCAAGTTCAGGAAAGGCGACATCAAGAAGCGTGACAGGCTGATTACCTCGACTGATGCGATCGGCAAATTCGCCAGCATCCCCGTCATCACCCAGACCGTGAATGCGGTGAACAACAGCAAAACCGCACGCAAGCTGCTTGACAGGACCATTGGCATTGATCCGGACGTACTGTTGCCGCGCTATCATTCTAAAACCCTGCACAAGCGCGATGCAGCTCGCAAGCCACTGGCAACCCAGGTAGAGAAAACCGGGTCAACCAGCGGCAAGGTTGCGCTTTTTGCCACCTGCTACGGCGAGTATAACGAACCTCACATTGGCGAGGACCTGATCCGCGTTTACGAGCACAACAACATTCCGGTGATCCTTGCCGAAGGCACTCAATGCTGCGGTATGCCGAAACTCGAACTGGGCGATCTTGATGCCGTAACTGCGGCCAAGGAAAAAAATATCAGGGCACTGGCAGCACTGGTTGATGAGGGCTGGGACATCGTCACACCCGTACCTTCATGCACATTGATGTTCAAACAGGAACTGCCACTAATGTTCCCGCAGGACGAAGATGTGCAGAAAGTCAAAAACGCAATGTTCGATCCGTTTGAATACCTGATGCTGCGCCACAGGGAAAACAAGCTCAAAACAGATTTCAAAAACCCGTTGGGCAAGATTGCATACCATGTGGCCTGTCACCAGCGCGTACAGAATATCGGCCTGAAAACACGTGATGTGCTGCAACTGGTTCAGGACACCGAGGTCGTGCCGATTGAACGCTGCTCGGGTCATGACGGCACCTACACTGTGAAAAGTGAATTCCACGAAATGGCGATGAAAATCTGCCGCCCCGTGGTCAACAAGGTCAAACAGGCAGAGCCCGACCACTATACCAGTGACTGCGCAATGGCCGCGCATCATATTGAATCCGGTCTGGCTGACGGCAGCAAGCCGGAACATCCCATTTCCCTGATCCGAAGAGCTTATGGAATATGAACACGATGACCAAACTCAGCAGAAAAGATCTTTATTCACTTGAGGAATATTCAGAAATCCGCGATGAGTTTCGCGCCCGCGTGATGGAGCACAAGAAAAACAGGCGCCTGGATCTCGGTGACAACCTGGTACTGTTGTTCGAAGACAGGCTGGTGATGCATTACCAGATTCAGGAAATGCTCAAGGCAGAAAAGATTTTTGAGGCGGATGGCATTCAGGAGGAACTGGATGCCTATAACCCGTTGATCCCGGACGGCACCAACTGGAAGGCAACCATGATGATCCAGTATGCCGACGTTGCCGAACGCCAGCAGATGCTGGCGAAACTGGTGGGTATTGAAAACAGGGTCTGGCTCCGAATCGGCAACCATGACAAGGTCTACCCGATCGCTGATGAAGACCTGGAACGCGCCACTGATGACAAGACCTCGGCCGTCCACTTCCTGCGTTTCGAGCTCACACCCGCTATGATTGCAGACATCCACAAAGGCGCAAGCATTTCAGCCGGTGTGGATCACGAAAACTACAGCGTAACGCTCGATGCCATACCGGACAATGTCGCGAAATCTCTGGCTGAAGATCTGGAGATCATACAATAAACACAGGGACGAGTAACGAGTGGCGAGAAATAGCGTGTGGATTTCCCTGCTGGATGCCTTTTTGTCTCGGTTGCTTTAATCCCTTATATTTCAACAAGAAAGCCTGCGAACGCAGGCTTTCTTGATTGTTTGGGTACGGATTAGTAAATTCGAGACGATTCAGTACCTATTCGCAAAAACCGGGTTTTCCTCGCCACTCGTTACTCGTCCCTCATCCCTGTTATTTACTGCTTACCCTCAGGATCACATCAGTATCTACGATGTGCGCGCCCTCGGGCAGGTCCGGTATAGCAGCAATCTCGATTTTCGAAGGCATCACATCATAAAGCTCGCCGCTATCTACATCGTAGACATGGTGATGATTAGTTCTGTTGGTATCATAGAAAACGCGCTCCCGGTCTATGAGCACTTGACGCACCAGGCCTTTGTTGGTGAACAGCCCCATGGTGTTGTATACCGTGGCGCGTGACACGCGGTTGGCTTCCGCATTAACACCCTCGAGTATGTTCTCGGCAGACAGGTGCTGGGGTCGTTGAAACAGGTAGCCTGCTATCTCGATACGTTGGCGGGTTGGCGTAACATCGTGCTGTTGCAGCAGCTTAACAATTTGACTTCTATCCATGGGAAACTCATCCTTTTGTGATTGTTTATTGGTTTGCGACATCAACGAATTATAAACAAACTACAATTTTTGTATAGATATTTCCTGCAATTTTGTCATGTTCCAGATTGTGGCCAGTCATCGTTTACAATGAACAGCCTTTCCGCCCCTGATGCCGCTTCCAGCCTGATCACCTGCATCGGCAAACGATACAGACCGCTGTCTACCAGCCGCATCAGAGCGCCGGTTGAACATCCATCGGGCACATGGTCCTTCGAAATTTCCGCCATCCAGCCACTACGTATCAGCGGCACAAATCGCACATCCGCGCCACAGGACTGTATCAGCTGCTGCCGGGTCAACCACTGGCCGCGAAGGTGGGAAGGATTGGCATATTGCGGGAAGTATTCTGGCCCGCCCAGCTGCCATGGATAAAACAATCGCCCTTTCAAAATAACCGCGCAATCGTCGATCACAATGCCGCGTTCTTCAAGCTGCGCTTTTGCGACCGGGTGCCTGCTCAGGCGTGTCTGCCTGCTCAAAAGGTGATCAAGCTTGAGATCCAGGCGATCCTGCCTGCCCGGTCCATGCCAGGCATTATGATTTACGGTATCACCTATGCCCAGATAGAACTTGATCGCCAGCTCCCAGTGGGCATATCGGCCGGTTTCGTTGTCGAGAACGATAAAATCCATCTCACCCAGCGTGTTTTCGCCATCATGTATCTGCAGGTTGCGCTCTATCAGCTGGTAGCGCGAATTGAGTTGCAGCGCGAAAGACCATAGCGTTTCGAAATAATTACCCAGCCGCCTGTCTTTCTGCGCTGCCAGCAAACTTTCAAGCTTTGCCGGATCGCGATCCAGCGCACGCAGCTGCTGCTCGATTTCATTGTACTGATCCTGATACCAGCATTCGGAATACCAGGCGCAGTCATTGTCTTCAACCAGCAGCAGTGGCGGACTGGATACCGCCCATGACAGATCTGCTACACAACGATGTTGATAACGGTTGTCGAGCGTCATGAATGTGCTGTTTCCATATTCTGTCTATACTCAAGTGATGCATCATACACGGGAAAGTACAGCACAACAGGATGCTGGTAAAACAGCACGACTACAGCCATGAAACATTTCTGGATGGTGCGCATGGATGCAATGGCCAATGCATCGCCTGCCCTTTATTACCTGTTTGCCTGGCTGCTTGCTGTCATCGGCTATGGCTATTTGATGCTGTTCCCGATACTGGCCGCGTTTGCTGTTGCCTTCGTCGGCTACATGGTGACACAGGCTTCTCCAGTGCAATGGTCATCGACCAGCTGGATTATCGCGCTGGCAGCACTGTGCATATCAGCCCTCGCTGCCTGGACCACGCGTGCAATCGCCCTTACCAGGCCCGACCTGCCTCCAGGCAGGCCCGTAACAAAGGCTGACTTTCCGCTACTGGTCAACCATATTAAACAACTGGTGGCCAGCTGTAATGCACCTGCACTGGAGCAAATAAAGCTGACCACACGATTTGATATCGAAATTATACGATCACCCGTGCACGGTTTTCCTTCCAGCTTCAATCATACGCTGATGATCGGCCTTCCTGTCATGTCGTGTCTGTCTGCCACACATTTGAAATTACTGCTGGCAAGAGAAATTGGCCACCTGGCACAGTGCAGGAGGCGCTATAACCGGCGTATCATTTATCTGCGATCAGTGTGGCAGCATTATGCACAGGAATACAGTCATGACTGGAAGCCTGATACATTGTTACTACGGCTGTTTTTCCGCTGCTACGCACCTTTATATTCTCTAAGCACTGAAACTGCTGTCAAACTTGAAGAATTTATCAAAGACAGATGCATGCTCGACATAGCAACCATCGAGTTAGCTGCAGAAACAATTGCAGTTTTTGAAGTCAAAAAAAGCTTCATCGAAAACGAGTTCTGGCCCGAGCTCAACGCTATGGCGTATATCCGTCCAAGGCCGACCTGGCTGCCGTACAGCAGCATGGATTCAAGGATCACGGAGAAACTCGACAAGGAAAAAGCCCAGGCTTATTACAATAATGAAACAGGGCAATACCTGGCTGCTGATGAAGACAGATCAGTACTGCATCAACGCATGAAGAGACTCGGACAGGATGAATTCATCATTCCCGCACACAAGCCAGAGAGCGCTGCGACGCATTTTTTTGGCAATTCGCTCAGGCTGATCCAGCAACAGATGGATAACATATGGTACCTGAAGAACAAGGCAATCTGGAGCAAGCGGTATCAGCAGGGCATTAACGAAAAAAAACAACTAAAATATTTGCGGGATCAGGCTGCAAAAGCACTGCTTTCAAACGAGGAAGCACACCGCTATATCTTGCTGCTGCAAAAATATCTGGATACTGATAAATCAAGGCCACTTTTGCATGAAATTCTCAAAACCAACTCGCATGACCCGCAAGTCTGCTTCGAAATCGGCCACCTGTTACTGAAGTCCAATGACGGACAGGGCGTCGACGCCCTTAACCTGGCCATGGAAATGTCCACCGAGCTCACGGTAGAATGCTGCCGGCAGATCGTTAAATACATGATACATTCCGGCGACATGAACCAGGCACAGATTTACCGCAGAAAAATACTTACATACCAGGTTGCAACTTGAGCCTCATTCATTCAGACAAGCGCTCAGCACTTTTCCCTCTGAATAGCGTCCTGTTCCCCGGTTGCACACTGCCTTTACAGATATTCGAGCAGCGTTACCTGCGCCTGATCAAAACCTGCATGCGTGACAATCACGGCTTTGTTGTCATTCTTATCAGCATCGGCAAGGAAGTAGGCGACACTCCGGAAACATACAGCATTGGCACTTATGTTGAAATTGTCGACTGGGAAATGCTGGAAAACGGGCTGCTTGGCATCACCATCGAGGCCAAATACAGGGTACGGGTCAGCAACCCCTGTGCACAGGATGATGGCCTCATGACCGGAGAGATTGAAACTCTACCCATGGCCGATGAAGCGGATATTGATACGGATATCCAGATAGCGGACCTGGTCGATACACTCAAACAGCTTGAGCAGCACCCCTATATAGAACAACAGGCAATGCAGGTTGATTACAGCAGCACACAGGATGTTTGTCATAAATTATCACAGCTGCTTCCGGTTGATCCGCTGATAAAACAAAGTTTGCTTGAAATCAACACCACTGCAGAAAAAATCGATAGACTTAGACAACTGATCCAGGGAATACAATATTAACCATGCAAATAAAAAATCTTTATGAATACAGGGTCTGGGACCTGCCGACAAGACTGTTTCACTGGATCAATTTCAGCAGCGTAATTCTGCTGATCTTTATGGGGCTGGTTATGCTGTTCAAAAAAGAGCTCGGCATCACCAGTGTTGAAGCCAAGATTGGACTCAAGACAGTGCATGTAATTGTTGGCTATGTCTTTGTTACCAACCTGGCAATAAGAATATTGTGGGGCTTCATCGGCAATAAATATGCACGCTGGCGCACGCTTCTCCCTTCCAGTGGATATATGGATACAGTTCATGACTACAGGAAGTCAATCAAGCAGGGTGAACCACTGCAGTATGCGGGACATAATCCACTGGGACAGCTTGCTGTTGTGGTTATATTCCTGTGCCTGATTACTATGGCTGTAACCGGCCTGATCCGTGCCGGCACCGACATCTATTACCCGCCTTTCGGCTCGATTGCGGCCGAATATGTTGCGTGGCCCGGCATTGATCCCGGCAGCCTCGTTCCCTATGACACCTCTGCTGTCGACAAGGAAAAGTATGATGCGCTGAAGGCGTTCAAGGCACCTTTCGGCACTGTTCATATCTACACCGCATACTTTCTGATGTTTCTCATCGTGGTACACATCGCGGCCGTTATTCGAGTTGAAACAAAACAAGGCGGCGGAATAATTTCAGCCATGTTTACCGGGAAAAAGCTTTTGAATAATGCGGCCTCGGATGATAAAGATCAATCCTGAATGAAGCCCCGGGCTGAAACGAGCGGCCCGGTCACAGCAACCGGAAAACCCGGCGCTGCAAACATTAACGCGGTAACAGCCATGACGCCTTATCTTGTAACTTGCACCACGTCGCTCGTTCCCGTATAAACGAGTGATTCTATCAATACACTTTTAATGCTCAACAAGCAGTAATCAGCAAGGTCCGATATATGGCATGGTGGGGAAAAATTATCGGCGGCGCCTTTGGCTTCATGCTGGGCGGCCCCCTGGGTGCAATGCTTGGCGCCGCACTCGGTCACAACTTTGACAAGGGCCTGAAACTAACCGATGAAGTCGGCGGCTTTGGATACGGAGACCAGGAACGCATACAGGCGGCTTTCTTTACCGCCACCTTCTCCATCATGGGGCACATTGCAAAAGCTGACGGCAAGGTTACCAGGGCGGAAATCGCCAACGCCGAAGCGATCATGGCGCGTATGCAGCTCAACGCACAACAACGCAAGGCCGCAATAAAACTGTTCGATGAAGGCAAGGCGGATGACTTTCCATTGCATGATGTACTGGTGCAGTTCCGCAAGGAATGCCACCGGCGTATCAGCCTCATCCAGATGTTTCTCGAGATACAGATCAGCACAGCCTTTTCTGACCAGAAACTGCACCCGGCCGAAAAGACGATTCTGTACAAAATTGCCGATGAGCTGGGTATTTCCCGGCAGCAGCTCGATCACCTGTTTCACCTGGCCGGAGGAGTTGCCCCGCCAAGAACAGAAAAAGCCGCGATCAAAGAGGCTTACGAGATACTGGGCGTGCCAAAAGACGCCCCGGATGCTGATGTAAAGAAAGCCTACCGCCGCTTAATGAACCAGCACCATCCTGATAAACTCGTCTCCAAAGGGCTGCCTGAAGAAATGATCAAACTGGCGAATGAGAAAACGCAGCAGATCAAGGAGGCCTACGAACGCATCAAGAAATCACGCCAGTAAAACCTGGCCCGCCTCACACGAAGGCGTACCAGGAATGATCGATGAAGTTACAGTCAATTAAATGCGTTTTAAGCTGTTACAGATTGTCCTGTTTGGATATGCGAATTTCGCGTCCTTCGCGGCTAATGAATTAATTACTTTTTGCCGCAAAAAACGCAAATAGCGCGAAAACGTGGTGAGTTGATGGTAAATCGGGGCTGCTCTTCCTCAGCCCTCGCCCCTCGATACTAGCCCCTGCAATTCAGCATCAAGGCCAGACAATGAGAAACAATTAATCTTTTTGCGAATTTCGCGTCCTTAGCGGCTAATGAATTAATTATTTTTTGCCGCAAAAAACGCAAATAGCGCGAATAACGTGGTGAGTTGATGGTGAAATCGGGGCTGCTGCTCTTCCTCAGCCCTCGCCGCTCGAGACTAACCCCTGTGTTTCAGCACTTCGATGGCGTTGTTGAGCCGCTGAGTTCCCAGGCATAGGCGCAGTCGAGTTCGGATAGAACCGTGATTACGCCGCTTTCACCATCTTCCAGCATGGTGTGCACCGGTGTGCGTTCCTGCATACGGCGATGCGGGGTATTCATCCAGCGAGGCCCCATATTTACATTGCGCGGATAGGTTGTACGCAGGGCGTCGATGATGCCGAGCAGGCGAATCACACGGGCATTGATCGACTCGATATCAGGTAACGGCGTGTCCTTGCGGTATTGTTGCAGATGGCGACTGCGATGGCCTTCAGGAAAATCCAGTAGTTCAAGGATCTGATCACCCGATAATCCCCATGCATCCACAGACTCCATGATCTTGTGGGTAATCATGATGCGCTTTTCCGGGCTAATATTTTGCAGTGAAACAGCCACAGTACGGCCTCGACAGATATAATAAAACCAGCATTTTATCATTAATGTTTTCGATAAAAAACCTGAGGTAAATCATGGCAATCCATACCGTCCTGCGCATGGGACACCCGCTGCTGAACCAGCGCGCCGCAGAAGTTGAAGCCTTCAATACACCGGAACTCGACCGCCTGATCGAGGATATGCTGGATACCATGCAGGCCGAGGATGGCGCCGGCCTGGCCGCACCCCAGATAGGCATAAGCCGGCGTATCGTGGTGTTCGGCTTTGACAATAATCCACGCTACCAGGACGCGCCCGCGGTACCCAGAACCATTTTGATCAATCCACGCATCAAACCACTGGATGACACCATGGAAGACGGCTGGGAAGGCTGCCTCAGCGTGCCCGGCATGCGCGGCATGGTGCCGCGCTACACGAAGATCGAATACAGTGGTTTCGATGCCAGCGGTGAGCCGATCAGGGTGGAAGCCGATGGCTTTCATGCACGCGTGGTTCAGCATGAGTGCGATCACCTTGATGGCATCCTCTATCCACAGCGTATTCGTGATTTCACCCGATTCGGCTTCATTAACGAACTCGCTGAAGCCGGCCTGTTAACATGACACAGGCCCGATGATCAGAACTAATGCAGGGTTAAAAGGTCACAAACTGATGTACAGCACCGTCTATAATAACCCTGTCTGCCGCCTGAATTTCTGACCATTCCGATGATAAAGCCCCGCCTCGTAGCAACACCCATGTTCCTGATTTTACTGTTCTGCAGCCTGCAGGCCGCAGCCACATCGGTATTGCCGGTATCACTGCAGCGCATGGCACAGACAGCCGAGATGATTTTCCATGGCACAGCCATCGGCAACGAGGTCAGGCTCGACCAGGCAAGCGGCCGTGTTGCCACCTACACCAGCTTCAAGGTGATCGAGGTCATCAAGGGCAATCCGGGCGCAACACACACGATCAAGCAGATTGGCGGTCAATTGCCCGGCAGCAATGTACGATTGGTGATTCACGGCGTACCTCGATTTGCCGTTGGCGAGGAATATGTCATCTTCCTGCCAAAAGCCTCCAGCCTGGGCTTTGCCAGCCCCATCGGCCTGTCTCAGGGTAAATTCGATATTCGCAAGCTGAACGGGCAGGCCGTTGTCGCCAATGGACGGGCGCTTGCTGCAGAAATGAAAACCGCACCACAGCTGGATTTGCCTGATACCCCGTCTGCGATTGCAGCCGACCCGATGCCT
>WOR8_10005199_pt1 | contig 23365 bp, 24 predicted proteins | sample DeeMarSeWOR38_10_FD_19890 | JGI IMG/M metagenome (IMG submission 19890) | reverse complement strand
CATCGGGATAGCGCGGGTTGTGCTCCACCCCGAAGACAACGACGCGCTGCAAGACGCCGATCTGGTTCGCCGCGAGTCCCGCCCCGTCGCAGGCACGCATGGTCTCGATCATGTCGTCCACCAGCCGGTGCAGCTCCGGCGTATCGAACTGTTCCACCGGCGAGGCCACCCGGCGCAGCAGCGGGTGCCCCATTCGCAATACCGTTCTTGCCGTCATAGGCTATACCCGTCGCAGATAGGCCAGCCAGCGGGCCAGGTTGAGCAGGCTGGCCAGCGAGCCCGCCACATAGGTCAGCGCCGCCGCGCGCAGCACACGGCGGACACCCGCCTCGTCGCCCGGCTGGATGTAATTGCCGGCACGCAGGATCGGCAACGCCTTGCCGTAGCTGGCGTCGAGTTCCACCGGCAGGGTAACGAGGTGCACCAGGGTGCCGCTGGCCATGCTGCCGAGCCCGATGGCGCCAACCAGCAGGCCGGCGGACGGTGCGCGGGTCACCGCGACCACCACCGGCATGAACAGCATGGCGCCGGCACCCAGTTGCTGGATGGTCTGTGCCAGCCGGACCAGCCGGTGCCGCAGCGCCAGCATGGTGTCGTTGCGCTGGTGCTGGATGGCATGCCCCACCTCGTGCGCGGCAACCGCGACGGCGGTCAGTGACTTGCCGTTGTAGTTGTCCGGGCCAAGCCGCACCACCCGCTGCTCCGGGTCGTAGTGGTCCGCGCCCTGCTCCGCCGGTTCCACGCCCACATCCGTCATCCCGAAACGGTTCAGCAGGTGTCGCGCCAGCTCCGCGCCCGTGCCGGGCACGTTCGGCGATGCCCCGGCATAACGCCGGAAGGTATATCGCGCCCACCACTGCGGCCCGAACACCAGCAGCAACACCAGGACAAGCAGCAGGGCGATATGCATGCGCGGCTAGCCGTCCTGCTGAGGTGCTCGTGATGGCCGGCTGAGGATGAACGCTGCGCCATACAGCATGAACAGCGCGGTCAGCAGCGCCAGCCAGGCCGGCGTCTCGGTGAACAGCAGCAGGTACAGCAGGCTCAGCGCCATGGTCGACACTGCCAGCCATTTCACCCGCGGCGCGATCACACCGTGCGCCTGCCATTGCTGCAGCGGCGGTCCGAACAGCCGGTGGTTGTAAAGCCAGTCATGGAAGCGCTGCGAGGACCGGGCGAAGCCCCACAGCGCCAGCAGCATGAACGGCGTGGTCGGCAGGCCCGGCACCACCGTGCCGATGGCGCCCAACCCGAAAAAACACCAGCCCAGCAGGAAATAGACGGGTCTCATGCGGCAAAGGAACAAGCTGACGTGGTCATGACTGGCTATTTTACGCCTTTGCACGCCGCAGGGATGCCAGACCGCCTGCAGGGCTCCATCGCCCGCGAATCGGGCACTGCCAAACCGTGCTACGGTACGCCCCGTGACGAGAAACGCCGCCATTTACCCGACACTGCTGTACCTGCTGGCCGGCCTGCTGCTGCCGGCGGGACATGCCATCGCCGACCCGGTTGCCGGTACCGGGCTGAACCGGCTCGCCGCGGTGATCAGCCAGGCACCGGTGGAGGTGCGAGCGGACTTCGCCGCAGTGGCGCTGGCGGAGCTGGCGGCCACCCATAGCGCCGAGGCCGACCGGGCCCGTGCCGAGGCGCGCCACCGGCCGGGCGAGCGCGACCTGCTCAGCTGGGCCGCTGCCGCCGACGCCTACGCCAGGGAACTGCAGGCCCTTGCCGATGACATCGCCGGTGCTGCAAGCATCGAGGTCGGCACGGGCCTCGGCCCGGAGGCGGTGGCGCATATCGGCATCGACGGCCGGCTGGTGATGCTCACCATCCCGAGGCCGCGCCAGCGACCGATGTTCGAGCAGCGCATCATCGAAGAGTTCTGCAGCCGCTTCCGCTGCGAGGACTACCTGTCCGACCACCAGCCGTCCCAGGCACTCCTGCAGCCGGTCGCCACGCAGCCGCGCTGGAGCTTCAGCCAGCAGGCCGGTCCGGCGTGCAGCACCGGCGATGGCCTGGTCTTCCAGTTCACGAACACAACCGACCTCGCCCTGAAACGCCGCGCCTGCAGCCGGGTCGCCGGTGAACTGAATAGGCTCGCCGAACGGCTGGCACACGAAATCGCCCTGGGTGTTCGCGTCGACTGGAACAGGCTGGCGGTCCTTGATGTGCCGGGTGAGGCGCGACAGCTGGTCACGCTGAACGGCGACGATGAGGGCCTCGTGCTGCCGCTGCCGGCCCTGGCCGGCGCACCTGAGCTGTTCAGGCAGCTGCGCCCCTGGCTCGCGGCCAGGGTGGATGGCAACAGCTACCGGCTGGTGCTGATCAATAGCGATGACCTGATGCGGCCTGTCCTGCAGGTCAAGGACTGACCGGCTGGCCGGTGCAATGCAGACCGGCGGAGGAGGCTTACAGCCGCGGATGGCGTGCGCGTATACTGAAAAGCAACCTGTGAGCAGTGCCGGTGAACTGACGTGAGCCGGTGAAATTCCAGCGTGGAGATGCGATGCACCCTGTACTTGTCCTCATCCCGGTCGCGACCCTGTTCCTGGGACCCCGACTGTGGGCAAATCACGTCCTCAGGCAGCATAACCGGCAAGAGGAGGATCTGCCGCTTACGGCCAGGGAACTGGCGCGCGAACTGCTCGACGCGCACGATCTGCAGCAGGTCAGGGTTGAGTCCACCGATCTCGGCGACCATTACGACCCGCGCACGAGGGCGGTACGCCTCGCGCGTGACAAGATCGACCGCAAGTCCCTCACGGCCCTGACAACCGCGGCTCACGAAGTCGCACACGCTATCCAGCATGCCTCGGACTACGGGCCGTTTATCTGGAGGGGACGTCTTGCCCGGGTCGCCCGGGTCGCCGGCGAAGCCGGCTTTGTCCTGCTGCTCGCCGTTCCCGTCACGGCGATGACCGGCCGCAGACCCGTACCGCCCGAGGTGGTCGGTACCGCGGCGCTCACCATGCTGGGCACCGGCATGGCCGCCCAGCTTGCGGCGCTGCCCTCGGAACTGGATGCCAGTTTCACCAGGGCACTGCCGATGCTGGAGGAGAACTATATCGACGCAGAGCAGGTCCAGGCCGCCAGGCAGATACTGACAGCCTGTTCCATGACCTACATTGCCTCCTCACTGCTGAGCATATTGCACGTCTGGCCCTGGCTGGGCCCCAAACCAGGGGCTACGGCACTGCAGGCCGGTCTCACACGCCCGACCGGTACCCGCACCCGGTACCATGAACACAACAGACGCCAGCCGGCCCGGCGTCATCGCCGACCGGGCACAGCAGCCGCGCTGGTTCGCAAGTACGGCAAGCCCCTGATACGCGAATGGATCAGGCTGTCACGTCAGGGCTGACGTCAGTTCCGCACGGCCCAGACACTGCAGTGCGCATGCCGCGCGATACGGTTGGTCTTCGAGCCCACGAGAAATCGCTGGATGGCACTTCTGCCCTTGCAGCCGACCATGATCAGGTCGGCGCCCGTACTATCCGCAATGTCGAGGAGTTCCTCTGACACATCAGCCGCCTCGCGCAGCTCCGCGCTGACATGGGATGTCGACCAGCGCAGCGCCTGAACCGCCTGGTCGAGCGCTTCGCGGGCGGCCAGTTTCTTCTGCTGCCAGATCGTATTCAGCTGCTGCCGGATGTCCTGGCGGTAGGCAGTCACCATCGGCATGACCCTGACAACCTGCACCTCCGCCCTGTCATTCAGCGGCAGCGAGGCGCACAGCGACAGGGCCTTGTCGGAAGCCTCGGAATTGTCATAGGCAAGCAGGATCCGCCACCTGTCATCAGTCCCTGAGACAGGTTCCTCCGCAGGCTGCTTGACGATAAGCACCGAGCAGGGAGCGTACATGAGGACCCTGTCGGATACGCTGCCGAGCAGGAAACGCTTCACCCCGGAGGTCCCGTGTGAACCCAGCACCACGAGGTCGGCATCATGTTCCTCGACCGCCCGAATGATCTCCTCTGCCGGATCGCCATAGCGGATCTGGGTGGAGCCCGCCCAACCGGCCTGCCGCAGCCGCTCGGCCTCGCCGGCCAAAAACTGTTCCGTGTCTGCCTGGACCATGTCCCGGGTCTCCCTGATGGTGCGGCTTTGCTCGTCACTGAGGTCCTTGTCCTCGGTGAAGGTCTTGCCGTCGATGACCGACAGGACAATCGCCTCGCTGCCGGCGGGAAACGGGAAGCCCAGCAGAAAATCCAGCGCCGCCCCGGCGCTGCCTGATCCGTCTGTTGCCAGCAAAATCCGCATCGTCGCTCTGCCCCGTAGTTAGCCGACCTGGTACCCGGGAAACAATCCCGGCAGGCTCATATCATCATACCGCATGGGCGCTGCCCACATTCAGGGCATACTGGAGTATCACGTATATGGCGTATACACCCAGCAGCCACACCCCCTGCCAGCGGCGAAACACACCGGTGCCGTTCATGCTGATAAACACCCGGAATGAAAAGAGTATGAAGAGCATGGCCGGGAAGTGGAAGTAGAAGAAATTCTCCGGTATGGCCAGCGGCACGGCAGCCGCCGCGGCACCGATCACGAACAGGACATTCAGCACGTCGGCACCCACGATGTTGCCCACCGTGATCTCCGGGTGACCCTTGCGCACCGCAGCGATCGCGGTCATCAGTTCCGGCAGGGAGGTGCCGAAGGCCACCATGGTGGCGGCGATGACATCATCCGGCACCCCGAGACGAACAGCGATTTCCGAGGCGGCGGGCACCAGCACCCGGGCACCGGCCAGCACCATCAGCAGCCCGCCCAGCACCAGCAGCCAGCACTTGCCCAGCCCCATCAGCTCATGCTCGCTGACCGCTTCCTCCTCGACCATGACGCTGCCCTGCCGGGCCCAGACATAGGTGATGTACAGGTAGGCCACCAGCAGGCCCAGGAACAGGAAGCCGACCCAGCGATTGAGCATCGGCTCGCCATCCGTGGTCAACAGGGCGCCAACGGAGATCACCACCAGCAGGGTCGCGGAGCCGACCTGTACCCAGCCGGTGCGATTGAGAATAAAGCGGTTCACCGGCACGGCCGCGAGCACGCAGGTCAGGCCGAAAATCAGCCCGGTGTCGGCAATGATCGAGCCCACGCCGTTGCCGAGTGCCAGGCCGGGATTGCCCATGTAGGCCGCCATCACCGACACAAAGGCCTCGGGCAGGGTCGTCCCCAGGGAGACCACGGTTGCACCGATAACAATCTTGGGCAGCCCGGTTCGCTCGGCCAGGTCGACAACGCCGTCGATCATCCAGTCCGCACCCTTGGACAGCAGGGCAATGCAGCCCACGATTATGAGCAGCAGCATCGGGGTGGACTGGCCCGCCACAAACTGCTGCAGCAGGGCCTCATCGCCGATCCAGCGTAACAGTGAATTATCCATGGCCCCTGATTCTGGTATGTGTGACAGTGTCGTGAGAGTGTGCGGCATCTAACATACCCGCAACGCCTGGCCATGACAAAACATGACCTGAATCCACAGGGCCTGACCGCGACCGCATCAGACCGCTGTAACATTCATGAAACAAACCTCTGATAAAATTAAACGATTACATATTGTTCGTGCCACACAAAATACAGGCATTGCCACACTTCACGCTATCGGGATATCGGGTCTGAACCCGATCACCCTGGACTGACCGTCACGACCAGACGCCAGATCCTGCGCTGAGCACAGGTCACCGGCAGAGAATGAGCAAAACGCACAAACCGGCCTCATCACCGTCCGGACTGGTCAGACCGGTTCACACCGGTGTTACGGGACGCACACGACTGCAGGTCGCCGGGCTCTACCGTTCACCCGCCATGCAGCGACGGCTGGAAAGCGGTGTGGCCGACCTGCACGGTGTGCGCAGCGTCAGTGCAAATATACGTACCGGCCGGGTCCTGATCACCTACCACCCGGACACCCTGCTCGAGGACCTCGTCGACCTGGTAGAGAAACTGCTCGCCGGCTGCAGGCAGGCCTCCCCCTCCCCTGCCCCCCGACAGCCGGCAACGCCGCTGAACCAGGCCCTGCTGCACGCGATCCACGGCTTCACATCCCTGCTGAGACACCTGCCCCTGCGCACCGGACCGGCACCGGCGTTCGGTGCGACCTCCGGCTTCCAGGCCGGGGCCACAGCGGACCGGGAAAGCCAGGACATTCGCCCCTGGCACCTGCTGGATGTCGAGGAACTGTTCAGCAGCCTGGGCATCCCGGGTGAGAACGGCCTCGACCGGGAGGAAGCCGCGACGCGACTACGCCGCTACGGTGAAAACAGCCTCGAGGCCAGCAAGGGCCGCTCGGATCTGGCCATCTTTTTCGGGCAGTTCAACAGCCCGCCGGTCTACATGCTGGCCGGTTCGGCCGTGATCGCCGTCATGACCGGCGGCCTGGTCGATGCTGCCGTGATTCTGGGCGTGGTGCTTATCAACTCGGCAATCGGTTTCGTCACCGAGCGACAGGCCGAGAAGACCATCGCCTCCCTGTCAGACACGGGGGTGAGCACTGCGAGGGTCATCCGCGACGGTCAGGAATGCGATGTTGCCGTCGAGCACATCGTACCGGGCGACGTCCTGCTGCTGGCACCGGGCACCTACGTGGCAGCGGACGCGCGCATCCTGAAAAGCCACCGGCTGAGCGTCGATGAATCGGCGCTGACCGGCGAGAGCCTGCCTGTCGCCAAGGACCATGATTTCATCGCCGATGCGGACACCGCCCTGGGTGACCGCTCCAACATGACCTACATGGGCACCAGTATCAGCGGCGGTAACGGCCGTGCCGTAGTGGTCGCCACCGCCGAGGCCACCGAACTCGGCCAGATCCAGACCATGGTCGGCGAGGCCGAGGCGCCCGAGACCCCCATGCAGAAGCAGCTTGACCGCATGGGCACCACGCTGGCCCTGCTAAGCGGCGGTGTTTGCGCCGGGGTCTTCGGCGTAGGCGTCATGCGCGGCTATGCCTGGCTCGAGATGCTCAAGGCCTCGGTCTCGCTGGCCGTCGCCGCCGTACCCGAGGGACTGCCCGCCGTGGCCACCACGACCCTGGCGATGGGCATTGCCGACATGCGCAAGCGCAACGTGGCGGTGCGGCATCTCGATGCGGTGGAGACCCTGGGCTCGGTGCAGGTGTTCTGCATGGACAAGACCGGCACACTGACCATGAATCGCATGGCGGTGGTGGCGGTTTACAGCGGCGAGGAGGCTTTCGCCATCTCCGAACATCGCTTCATGAGCGACGGCAGCGTCATCAACCCACGCGAGCGAAACGAACTCATGCGGATGATGCAGGTCGTCACGCTGTGCAGCGACACGGAATTTCACGGCGAAGCCGGCGAACGCACCCAGGAGGGCTCACCGACGGAGAAGGCCCTGGTCGATATGGCCGTCAATGCCGGCATCGACGTGGAGGCGCTGCGCGCGAAGCACCCGAGGAAGAGCGGTCGTGACCGCGCCGAGGGCCGCCCCTACATGTCGACGCTGCATCCCTGGAAGGATGGCAAGCACCTGCTTGCGGTGAAGGGCAGCCCGGAAGAAGTCCTGGATATGTGCGACCACCAGATCCGCAACGGCAGGCGCGTACGCCTCACCAGGGCGGCCCGCAAGACCATACTGACCGAGAACGAACGCATGGCGGGCAACGCACTGCGCGTACTTGGCGTTGCCTTCCGGGAGCAGGACAGCGGCCGCATGCCCGCGAAAACCGGCAAGCTCGTCTGGCTCGGCCTTGCCGGTATGGCCGACCCCATGCGCACCGGCATGGACAAGTTTGTCGCCCGGCTGCACCGGGCCGGTATCGAGACCGTCATGATCACCGGCGACCAGAGCGCCACGGCCCAGGCCATCGGCCAGCAGCTCGGCCTGAGCGGTGACAAGCCGCTGCAGGTGCTCGAGTCCAGCAAGCTCGAGGAGATGGACCCCGAACTGCTGGCAGGCCTGGTCAGGAATGTCCATGTCTTCGCCCGCGTCAGTCCGGCCAACAAGCTGCAGATCGTGCAGGCATTGCAGGATGCCGGCAAGGTCGTGGCAATGACCGGTGACGGCATCAATGACGGGCCGGCGCTCAAGGCCGCGGACATCGGCGTGGCGATGGGCGGCGAAGGCACCAATGTCGCCCGCTCCGTCTCCGACGTGGTACTGGAGGACGACAACCTGCACACCATGACCGTGGCCGTCCGCCAGGGACGCACCATCTACAACAACATCCGCAAGATGATTCACTTCATGGTCTCGACCAACCTGACCGAGATCGAGGTCATGCTGGCCGGTATCGCCTTCGGCCTGGGCCAGCCCATGAACCCGATGCAGCTGCTGTGGATCAACCTGGTAACCGACATCTTCCCGGGCCTGGCGCTGTCGATGGAGCCGGCCGAACCGGATATCATGGAGCGCATGCCGCGCGATCCGGATGAAGCCATTATCGAGGGCCGGGACCTCAAGCGCATGGCGTTTGAATCCGGGGTCATCGGCGCCGGCACCATGGGCGCCTACCTGTGGGGTCTCCGACGCTACGGAAACGGCGCCGCCGCCAGCACCCTGGCCTTCAACACCCTGACACTGAACGAGCTGGCCCATGCATTGAGTTCGCGCTCCAGCCATCGCAATGTCTTTACCAGCCGGCGTGCGCTGCCGCCCAACCCGCACCTGACCAGGGCGATTCTCGGCATGGGCGCCCTGCAGGCAGTGGTCAGCGTCGTACCCGCTTTCCGCCGCCTGCTGGGTACGACACCGCTCGGCATGGCGGACCTGGGGGCCATTGCTGCCGGCGTCCTGCTGCCGCTCGTGGTCAACGAGGCGACCAAGCCGGTTGCGCCGCTGCCGGCGGACGGCGAGGAAGACGAGGGAACGACCGGCGACAATAACGAGCAGGAGGAATCGACATGAGCAACAATTTCATCTTCACCTCTGAATCCGTCACCTCCGGGCACCCGGACAAGCTGTGCGATCAGGTGAGTGATGCCATTGTCGATCATTTCCTGAACCAGGACCCGGACTCCAGGATCGTTGCCGAATGCGCCGTGGCCAGCGGCGTGATGTTCATCTCGGCGCATTATGCCTCGCAGGCCAGGCTGGATATCCCCGACATCGCCCGCCATGTCATCCGCAACGTCGGCTACACGAAAGAGGTCTTCGATGCCGACGCCTGCACCATCATGACCAGCTTCATGGACCACACGGCGACGGATTACATCCCGCTGGACCTGGACAACATGGATTCAGCGGCTATCGACCTGATCCCCGGCAGGCAACAGGTCAGTGTCTTCGGTTACGCCTGCGACCAGACCCCCGCCCTCATGCCACTGCCGATCTGGCTTGCGCATCGGCTGGCCGACCGGCTCGATTCCAGCAAGGTGGCCAGCAAGCTGCCCTACCTGCTTCCCGACGGTGAGACCCAGGTCGGTGTGGAGTACCGCGACGGGAAGCCTGCGCGGATACACAGCATCACGCTGGTCGCCACCCAGGCGGCCACGGATTCCGTCGAGCTGGAACAGCTGCGCGAGGATATTCGCAAGCAGGTCGTCGACCCCGTCTTCAAGAAAGAGAAACTGGGTCCGGATGAGAACACGCGGATCTTCATCAATCCGGGCGGCGCCAGGGTCGGCGGCGGCCCGGCCGTGCACTCGGGACTCACGGGTCGCAAGACCGGCATCGATACCTACGGAGGGTTTGCCAGGCACAGCGGTGCAGCGCTCAGCGGCAAGGACCCCATGCGTATCGACCGTGTCGGCGCCTATATCGCCCGGTATGCGGCCAAGAACGTCGTGGCCGCCGGCATGGCGCGGGAATGCGAGGTGCAGCTGAGCTACTCCGTCGGTGTCGCCAGCCCTGTCAGCCTGCGCGTGCGCACGTTTGGCTCCGGGCAATTCGACGATGATGCGATAGCCGCGCGGCTGCAGGAGGTGATTGATTTCCGTCTGGGCGGCATTGTCCGCGACCTGCAGCTGAAGAAACTGCCGGAGGTCAGCAAAGGAGGATACGGGACACTGGCCGTCTACGGCCACATGGGGCGCACCGATCTGGAGATGCCCTGGGAGCAGACCGACAGGGCCGATGCGCTGAAGCTGACCTGAGCGGTCAGGCAGCCTGCCTGGCGGCAGGCCCCGACATCAGAGCTTGCCGTTCAGGCGATGCTGGATGCTGTTGATCAGCACGCCGCTGACCAGCGAAAAGGTACCGGTAACCGCCGCAATCTTGGCCATCTCCCTGGCGGGTGGCAGCTGGAAACGAAACTTCTCGCCCTCTTTGGTCTTGCCCATGTTGTAGTGAATCAGCGCCTCTGTCATGAAGACACCGAACGTTATCCCGCTTACCAGAAAGCGCCCCATGGTTGTTTCTCCGGTTGGTAGGGTGGCTGATAAAATAATACTCCCGTCGGCTGACATGGCAAGCCGAAAGAGCCGCACAGGACCGATGGCGGCTTACAACTCGCGTCTCTTGCCACAGATTTCCTCATAGGCGGCCTGCACCGGTTCCTTGCCGTACTTGCGCTCCAGTCGCCGCACGACAAAGTGCCCGCGCGCCATCTCCTGGAAATGCTGCATGAACAGCCGATCAGCGGCACGGCCATGGCTGCCATCTTCTGGGTTACCGAGACACCGAAACGGCTGCCGATGGCCGAGACCAGGCTCGCAAGGACAGGTGCGCCCTGCCCTGACAGCCCGTGCCGTGCGATGTAATGCGTGGCATGCGTAACCGGCCAGGCGAGTGCCAGCCGGATCCCGTAGTAGCCGGTATCGGCAGCGTCATCCGATTCGGTCTCACCCCCGAGTGCAAACACCTCGAGGCAGGCCACCTGCGTCTCGGGATCGTGAATGTGTTCCCCCTGCGAGCGCGCGATCTCGGCAATGGAACGCAGCATGATGGTGGTGCTGACCCCCAGCTCGACCGGCAGGCCGTAGATGCCGAACAGCCCGCCCACCGCCCCCGACCCTGCCGCCAGGACCCGGTAGTACTGGTTATGGGGGTTGGGACGCTCGTCATGGCGAAGCGTGGATACAGCCGTCTTCAGGGACTTGGAGATGGCTGTGTGCGCCATGGCGTTGGCCCTTTTGTAGACGGGACGTGGCAGCAGCTTGACGGCAATCTCGATCGGGGTGCCCAGGACACTCGACAGGCGCATGGCCAGACTGGGATGCTCCAGGTGCTGCGTCGCCCACTTCAGGGTTTCCAGGTCCTCGGCCTCCATGGCGGCCGGCACATCATTCATTGCCGCTGCCCCGGCTTCTTCGCCCGACCGGTCTTGCCACGGGCAGCTGCGCTCTGGCTGTCATCCAGCACCGTGTAGTCGCTGGAATTGAAGGTCTCACCCCTGATGCGCCGCTGGCTGTCCGAGGAGCCCAGGTGTTCACGTATCGCCTGCGCACGACCCGCCTCGCGCCCGATCAGATAGCCGAACCCCACCAGTCCGGCTGATACCAGCAGACGAAAGAACATAGCTGATCTCCTGATGCTGTCTATCCAGATTGCCTGCAGGAAAGTATAAATCAATATCCGCCCGCAGAGATGACCCCTATCAGCAAAGCACCCAGAATTTGCCCTGCCAATGTCGACTTTTTGATGTGTTACGGTAGAATTTAGAGACATTTACTGCAGGCCGCTAACCTGGGTACGCCTGCTGAAACTTCAGGCCGGGGAGAACCGGAACACAATGCGCAACGATGATCTGATCAAAGGCGTCGCCATCGGGCTCGGGGTGGTCCTGGTTGCCCCTGTCGTCATCGCGGCACTGGCGCCCGTGGTCAAACCCATTGCCCGCTCCGCCCTAAAGGCCGGCGTCATGGCCTACGAGAAAGGCCGCGAGACCCTCGAGGAAATCAGCGAAACCGTTGACGATGTGGTCGCCGAAGTCGAGGAAGAGCTGTTTGACAGCCATCACGCCGCCGCGGAGGCGGTGGACGACGAATCCGCAGATAGCGCGAACAGCTGAAGATTGACCGATGCCCCCGCAGGCCTACATCGTTCACCAGACCCGCAGCCGTGTGCGGCTGCGGCTTGCAGAGAAGCGCAACGATCCTGACTTCTTCGAGGAAATCAGCGACCGGCTCGCGGCAATTCCCGGCATCGCCGGCTTCCAGAGCCGCAGCACGACAGGCTGCATCATACTGCAGCATCCCGAGCAGCCCTGGGATGAGCTGGAGCCGGAGCTGCGAAGACTTGGACTGTTTGAAATAACCGACCTGCCGGAGACCCGCGGGACTGCGCTGGAGTCCGTGCAGTCAGGACTTTCCAGGATTGACCAGGTCGTTGCAGCCGGCAGCGACGGACGTCTGGATCTGCGGACGCTGGCCTATCTCGGACTGATGACGCTCACGATTACCCAGGCCATACGCGGTCAGCTGCTGGGCCCCTCCATACCCTTGCTGTTCAATGCCATGAGCCTGATAGACCGGCTCTCATCATCGGACGCGCGCCTCACAATCGACACGCAGGACCCGGATTAGCTTTTTTTTCCGCCGCACCAGCAGCCCAGGCTGCCTGCGCCCTGCAGTCATCAGGCTGTCTTTTTCCCGCCCAGAATTGAGTCGAGTTCCGCCCGCAGTCCCTTCTCGATCTTGGATTTGAATGGTCGCATCATCATGCCGAGAGTCACATCGATGGCCACTTCATCTTCGCCAAGATGAAGCTTGCCCTTGACACCGGTGGAGGTGAATTCCAGATCGTCTCCCTTCCATTTATATTTCGCGTTGTATTCCTCTGCCAGCTTTTCAGCCAGCTTCTCGGCTGTCTTGCGGGCCTGCTTGTGTCCAAGCTTGTGCTTTTTGCTCACGTGGATTTTAGACATGGGATACTCTCGGATTGTTCAGCACTACTCGGGCGCTGCACCCCGGAGGATTGCTCCGGGGTGCTGCAAACAACACCAACCCGGCAGGACGATTGCCGCAGGCCCGTGCTGCGGGTGTCCTTCCTGTGGGGTGGTTGCTAGCGCCTTCTGGCGGCCTTCCTTGCAGCCTTCTTTTTGACTGGCGCCTTTTTCCGTGCGGACGCCTTTTTGCGGGTAGCGGGCCGTTTCGAAGCCGTTTTCCTTGCCGCGGCCTTCTTCCTGGCCGGTGCTTTTTTCCCTGGTGAGGCCTTCTTCCTTGCAGCTGCCTTGCGCTTTGAAGCGGTCTTTTTCACTGCAGCCTTTTTCCTGGCGGCCTTCTTCCTGGCAGCCGCTTTCTTCTTTCGGGCAGGCGCCTTCTTCTTCGCAGCCGCTTTTTTCTTTCGGGCAGGCGCCTTCTTGCCGGCAGCCTTCTTGCTGCCCGCGCCGCTGGAACTCACCGTCTCCTTGAGCGACTCGAAACTGCCGCTGATAACGTGCAGCAGACTCTCGCCGGCCTCTTCCACCTCATTCAGCACACCCTGCAGGTGCTGCGCGGTTTCCTTGCTGGTGACCTTGTTCCTGACCGCCTTGGTGGTTTTCGCTGCAAACTTAGCCGTATCCGTGATCTTGCCGGTGACAAAGTCGAAACTGTCGCGGATCTCCTGCAAGACGACATCTGCCGCCTTCTCGACCTCGTCGATCACATCGGACGCCGTACTCGTGATAACCCGCCCTACACTGGGTTTGGACCTCTTGGCCCTGGATTTCGACTTTGGCCTGGATTTGGCAGATTTTTTCCTGGGCATTTCACTTCTCCTCCGCTAGTTTAATGTTTGAGGAAGCTACACACTGTTCAGACACCCCAAGCTGCTTTTATGTGCCTACTGTCATGCACAATTACCTGATTATGGCGCGCTTCACACCACTGTCTGCGTAAAGCAGCAAAGCCTGCTTACGTTCTTTAATTCAATTTCCTTCTATATCATAAACTCCAGGCATAATGTCACCTCGCAGGATGCAAGTCATTTGTGCTCGTGCTCATCTGAAATGCATAAGAAGGCATGAACTCACGAACAACATCACTCTAATCCGCGTCTCATTGCAGTCCTGTATCACAGGATTTTCGGAGATACCTGCTAGAGGCAAAAAAAGCCCCCTGCCAGGGCACTGGCAGGGGGCTTGATACAGCGGTTACCGAAGGCCTGTTCGGGTATCTCGCCATCAATTTATCGACCATCTGCTTGTGACGGGCCTTCTCTTCGCGATCCATCTTGCCGGTATACCACTGGTGGTCATTGTTTCTCAGGACCTCGCCCAAACTGGCCTGCAGGGCATCGTAGCCCTTCCCCTTCCGGTATCTCGCGATGCCCTGTCCTTCTCGATCAGGTACTCAATCACGGGCACCATCCCGGAGTAAAAGTGCCTGGCCGAATCACGGGTAGCGCACGAGTGGGTGTTTAGTCCGGCCTTGCATGGAGGCTGTCTGAGGGCGCGACGTCCGTCAAGGTGCCGGAACTTGAAACGGATAGAGTAGCCTTGCTGGGTGGGACTGCATACCACGCCTCCTGCACCGCATCAGTGCATGAGATTGCGATAACTCGCCGGACTCAATACACCGGATGAACTCAAAGGCGCGCTCGTACCGAAGTCCAGCACTCAGGACAAACTGCCGCGCCCTGAAACAGGTCCCGTGCTGGATAGCCTCGGGAACTTTCCCCTCAGAACATTCAGGTTTGCTTTCCAGAATGCTGCCATCAGCAGCTCAAGTGAACTACCTGTCCAGGCCTTCCCATCCCAGCACCTGGCCTTCATCAAACCAGACATGGGAATGATCTCTGGATGTCTTATGGTAATACCAGGTCGTAAAGATCGCCTCTTCAATTCTGGCCGGCTTGCCCAGCAACTTGCGAACATCTGACTCGCTCATACCTGTCCTGATTCGACTCCAGAGGACGGGTTCTTTCCAGCGGTCATCGGCAAATTTTTCATCCAGCAGGCGCTCCAGCCTTGCCAGGCGAGCCTCCAGTTCATTAACACGTTCTTCAAGCGCAGCGTCATCTGCCAGGACCTGGCTGGAAGAAAACAATACTGACAAGGCCATCAGGACGCGGAGTGACTTCATCGATAATCTGCCAGCCCTTGAATGCAACGGCATTGACGGAATTCATGCAACCGTCAAAGTCTAACGCAAAAAACCATTTTTACCTGGAAGTTTGCCTGCCCGCGGAATGAGGCGTTGCCGTTTCATGCGCAGGGGCACCGGACTCCATTGCCAGGTTTTGACTCTCGATCTTTTGCTGGATAGTGATTTTGTAGTCCAGGGCCAGTTGGTTATCAGGGTCCAGCACCAACGCCTGGTCGAGGATGGGCACCGCATACTCATAGGCACCCTGATGGTCATAGAGGATTGCCAGCGCGATAAACAGCTTGGGATCTTCGGGTGAGAGCGTAATGGCGGCCTGCATGGTCCTGATTGCGTTCGGATAGTCACGCATCTGCAAGTAGACACCCATCAGCTTTCGGTGCGCATCCAGTGATGCGGGATTCTTTTCAATGACATCCAGAAGAATGGATTCTGACTGGCTCAAAAGCTCCGCACGCCTGGTGTCTGACTGATCCATGGGAGTAGCCCGGGCATACAGCTGCATGGCCTCCTGGATTCTGGCGGCCTCTGTACTCTGGTCGCTAGATGCTGTCACGGTCGACGCAAACGCCAACACCATGACAATAATGAATTGTGGAACAAGCTTGATAAACAACTTCATGATTCATCCTCACACTGGTGCTTTTAACTAAGCCATGGTTTGTAACAAACAGGCACGGAAGCGCCAACTGTCGATCAGGATCCTGCAATATAAAAGCCCCCGGAATCACCCGGATCCCGGGGGCTGGCCTTTGCCTTAACAAGCGTGGTTAGCAGTAGTACTTACTTGCTGGTACCCACCTTACCCTCCATCTGATCCTTGAAGCGTTCTACCGCCTGCTTGCGCATCTTTATCTGCGCCTCACTCAGCTTGTTCAGATACCACTTGTGATCATCCGAGTTCAGCATGGCGGTCAGCTCTTTCTCCAGATTCTCGGCAGCCTTGGCTTTTTCACCGCCAGCCTCCTTGCCTTTTGCAATCAGCTCTTCCAGCTCAGGTACGAACTTGGCATACCAGTGCTTGGCCAGGTCATAGGTACCGTGCCAGTGGGTATAGTCCGGCCCCATCATGGCAGCCGCGTGGCGTGCACGGCGACCTTCATGGTGCCAGAGTTCGAACCAGGTCCAGTCGATCTTGTTGGAGAACTTGGATGGCTTCAGCAATGGCTTGGCCGCCTGCATCAGCTTGAGGCCGGGCTTGGCATACTTCTCGTTGTACAGGTTGATCAGCGCGTCATACTGGATATAGAAGTTCTCGACCCAGTTTTCGCTATGGCAGGCCTGGCAGACGTCTTTCATGTTGTCACGACGCTCATCCCACTTGATGGACGCACTCTTCAGTCCGTATTTCTGGTCGGAGACTTCCGGACGGATGGAGACCGGTGGACGATTGTTCCAGGAAATACGGTTGCCGACATCGTGAGTAACCGGCTGGTTCCTGGTTGCACTCATGTGGCAGGTTGCACAGGTTGGTGCTGCCGTGTAGTCCTCACCCACGACCCACTTGGGGCTGTCCAGATTCATCTCGTCCTTGTTGGCATGGAAAGCGATACCGTGCTTGGACTCCTCGTAGATCTCGATCTGGGGATGGTCCGGCCCCATGTGACACTTGCCGCAGTTTTCCGGATTACGCGCCTGGGCTATGGAGAACTTGTGGCGTGAATGACAGGCCGAGCAGGAACCCTCGGAACCGTCCGGGTTGATACGGCCGATACCGGTGTTCGGCCAGGTGGCAGGATCCAGCTGGCCATCGCCGATCACCTTGACCTGGGAGCCATGGCATTGCCAGCAACCGCTCACCGCTGCAGGGGAGATACCATCGGGGAAGGCCGGTGTCTTCAGGGAATTGTTACCTTCAACCACCTCTGCGAGCAGGTTATCCAGAGAGCCGATGATACGCCCCCCCTTGGCGTGGTGGGACTCGGTCATCTCTTTTGCGGCCTTTTCGTGACAGTTGGCGCAGTCCTTGGGCGAGACAATTATGGAAATGTGTTTCTTGACCTTCTTGCCATCATGTATGTAGGCATCCGGATCTTTCGGGTCTGCCGCATGGCATTCGTAACATCCCACGTTGGCGCCGTAATGCCTGCTCGAGCCCCACTGCTGAATGATGCCCGGATTGTTTTTCTTGTGGCATTTGACGCATTCCTCGGTCTCTGCCGACATTTCTGCAGGTGCTTCCTTGACAGCGGCTGGTGCTGCACTGGATGCAAACGCAAGCACCAAACCGGCTACGATGGTTCTCCACATGGCGTCTCCCCCCTGTTTCCTGAATGTATGTCTGCACTGGCTGTTATGCATGCACCCTGCAAACCCGGGCATACGCATACCCCCAATATGCATAGGGGCAAGAATAGTGCGCGCGCACCACAATGCAACATGGCATTTTTGTCAGAGGATTCCTGTCAGCTCTGTCAGTTCTGTCAGACCTGCCGGCGGGGTGACTGGCATCAAAGGTTATTTGTGAACGGTTTCAGTCTGGGACAGGGAACAAATCTGTCTGCCAGTTCATGGACAGATTCCAGAGCATGTCATGCAACATGCAAATAAAAAGGCCTGCACTGGCAGGCCTTCTTCCCTAACCGCTGAAAACGCGGCCTTGACTGTTATGGCTCAGGAGATTTTTGCCGTTGCCGTTTCGGTGCCACCCTTGTTGTCCGTGTAGCTCAGCTCGATTTCCTCGCCCGGTGCTCCACCGGTGAAGCTGAACGACAGGAAGGGGTTTTTCGAAATGGTTGCACCCCACTCCGCACTCAGGACCGTCTCGCCCTTGTGGGTGCAGGTGACCTCCCGGATGTAATGGGCCGGCACCAGTTCGCCGGTGTCCTTGTCCTTGCGCCGGCCGGTCTCCATCGGGTGCTTGATCAGCGTCTTGACGGTGACTTCGCCGTTCTCGGCCTTGGCTTTCAGCTTGATCGTCTTGCTAGCCATGATGCATATACCTCAAAGATTTGTGATTGCCTGAATTCGTTACCCGCTGAAGCTCGTCACGCACAGCCACCAATCGTGACCTTGACGCCCTTGCGGCTGGTGTAGAGCTTGTCACCGGCCTTCACCACCGCGATCACATCGGAGGTCTCGCTTACCTTGATGCGGATCGAGACCTTCGGTTTCATACGCTTGCCGGGTGTGAATACGCCGCACAGGGCCCGGGGATTTTTATCCACCAGCAGCGCCATCGACTGCACCCCGGCCAGCGTGGTGGTCACCTCGACGGGCACGGCCGCGCCATTCTCCGGGTTATCCGGCATTTCCATCGTGATTTCGGCCGAGTCGGTGACCGCGTCACTGCCGAATGCCCCCTTCAGGGCATCACCGACCGATTCCGCCTTGAAGGCGGCCTCGTTCCAGGCGGCCAGCACCCTACCGGGTGCCAACAGGCCGGTACCCGCCGCCATCCCGAGCGCACCCGCGGAGAGCGAGGCCCTGAGGAAGAGCCTGCGTTTCGTATCTGTACTCATCACTTCCACTCCTTGCCTGTTACGGAACCCTGGCGGTAGCCGTTACCTGAATCCGCCCGCCTGGCGTAATCATGATGCAGTCTGGCCGGGGTTCACTGCCTATGCTGAACCTTTCACCTGCACGGTATCGCATGGCGAAAAGAAAAAGCGGGATCCCACTGCGAGGATCCCGCCCGGTACTACTGCATACCCGCTGCGATCACCCGAAGATATCCCTGGTGATATTGTTGAACCAGCTATAGGCATACTGGACTTCCCGTGCACGGTCTGACGGCGAGCTGTCCAGCGGCGTCAGGCCGCCGGAACCGGCCACCTTCATCACCTTGCCATCCTCGCCGAGCTTGTAGACCATGGCCACGGAGAAACCGTCTTCCGGGGTCACGATGCTGTAACAGGTATTGACCCAGGACGGTGTACCGGGATCGCGATCGTTGAGCAGGTTGACCACGGCGGCGGCGACCACCTTGGCCTCCGAGTTCGCGGCATAACCCGACTTGGGCAGCGGTGACTGGACTGCCGCATCACCCACGATGTGAATACCCGGGTGGACACTCGACTCGAAGGTCTTGTGATCGATGCCGCACCAGCCCTTGTCATTTGCCAGCCCGGTGGTCTGGGCAATCGTGCCGGCCTGCTGGGCCGGGATGATGTTGGCCACAGCCGGCTTGTATTCCTCGAACTCGGTGTGCACGGTGCCGGCCTTGGCATCCACACGCATGACACCACCGCCCGTATCCTCGGCCTTGACCCACTCGATCATGCCGGGATAGTGCCGGTCCCATGCCTGCTGGAACAGGCCCTGCTTGGAGAACTTGTCCTTCTTGTCGAGGATCAGAATCTTCGACTTCGGCTTGTTGTTCTTCAGGTAGTGCGCGATCTGGGCGGCGCGTTCATACGGTCCGGGCGGGCAGCGGAACGGGTTCGGCGGCGGTGCGATCAGCACCATGCCACCGTCCGGCATGGCCTCCAGCTGCTTGCGCAGCAGCGCGGTCTGCGGGCCGGCCTTCCAGGCATGCGGCATCACCTCGGCCGCAGCTGCATCGTAGCCGGCGATGTTGTCCACGAAAGAAATACCCGGGGCGACGATGCAGCGATCGTACTTGAAGCTCTTGCCGCCCTTGGTGCTGACGGAGCGTGCACCGGCATCGATACCCGTCACCAGATCGTGCACCACTGTGACACCTTCGCCACGCAGGCCGTCATAGCCGAACTTGATGCCATCCAGCTTGCGCTCGCCGGACAGGACCTCGTTGCTGAGGAAACAGGTGTAGTAGTGCTTGTTCGGTTCGATCAGCGTGACCTCGATGGACGGATCGGCGCGACGGATGTAGCGTGCCGCCGTAGCGCCACCAACACCACCGCCGACGATCACTACCTGCTTCTTGCCGCCGGCAGCTGCGAGCATGGGGAACCCGGCCGCACTGATGAGAGCCGCGCTGCTGACGGCCTTGATGAAGTTTCTGCGAGTTATGTTGCTCATTGTTCTGTGTCTCCCCTACTGTTGACTGGCGAAGAATTGCAGCACTGCATCAAGCTCGGAACTGCTGAGTTTTTCCACCTTCTTCCTCATCTTTTTAGGCATTTCACGCTTGCCGGACGTGAAATCCTCCATGGAGTAGGTCAGGTAGGGCAGCCACTGACCGGCAAGAATACCGGCATCGTCATCGGCCAGCGCACCCTTCTCGTCATGGCACTTGCTGCAGTTCTTGTCGTAGAGTTTTGCGCCCGCCTCGACCTGGGCCGCATCGAGCTTCTGCGGATAACGCATGAACTCCTGCTTGGCAAAGTAATCCGCCATCAGGGCGATCTCTTCATCGCTGTAGCCCTTGGCTATACGGTTCATAACGGTAGCGTGGCGCGCGTCTTTCTTGTACTCCTGCATGGTGGTGTTGAAGTATTCGGCGGACATGCCGGCAATCGACGGGATAGCCGGACCGACGCTGGAACCCTCCGGACCATGACAACCGACACAGGTGTCTGCCAGCATGGAAGCAGTCGGCGGCGTGGCGGAAAGTTGTGTCGCCCCCAGCAGCAAGCCGGAGCCAAGAACTATCGAAAGCGTTCTTCTTACAGACATGATTGATGTCTCCTCTCTTGGTCACAACGGTAAATTCGTTTCTTATTGGCTCAATCTGAAATGAAAATTATTATCATCCAGACCATGCCCCTTTGGCCCTGCAGTGATCTGCCAGCCACTTGTTTTGTTAACTATAGTAGCTAATCAGCTCGGTAAAACCGCACTGTAACCATTGTTTACGGCGAGGTCAAAAATTATGACCATTTATACAAAACTGCCATTAATCCATGAAAACAACCTTTTTTACTGACAGAACTGTCAGGAGCGCTGCAGTCGCAGCGCGTTCATCACCACCAGCAGCGAACTGAGCGACATACCGATCGCCGCACCCCATGGGGGTATCAAGCCCACGGCCGCAAATGGCACGGCCAGCAGGTTGTACGCGCCCGCCCACGCCAGGTTCTGCCGGATAATCCGGCGTGTACGCTGCGCCAGGTGGCGGGCATATGCGATCACTTCGATATCATTGCCCAGCAACAGGAAGTCACTGCTGACATTCGCCAGGTCGGTCGCGCCGGCAAATGAAACCGACACATCGGCAGCCGCCAGGGTCGGCGCGTCATTGATGCCGTCCCCGAACATCGCCACCCTGCGTCCTTCCCGCCGCCTGGATTGTGTCCAGTCGAGTTTATCCTGCGGCGACATCGCACCGTAACTGTCGGCAATGCCAAGTCGCCGCCCCAGGCGGCTGACACTCGCCTCGGCATCACCGCTCAGGATAGCCAGTTGCCGAACGCCAGCATCCTGCAGGCGACGCAGCATGGATTCGACCTGCGGACGCAGCGGATCTTCGAAGACCAGCACCGCCTCTACCTGCCGGTCACGGGACAAGAGCGACACGATCTGACCCTGATGCTGCGCCTCGCCGAGCAGGTCCCTGACCCCGGGCGAAATACTCTCCGGGATAACGCTGAACTCCGGCTTGCCCAGACGCCATTCTTCCCCGTCAATGTTTGCCCGGATACCGGCCCCGGGCACATTGACGATCTCATCGATCCGAACAGGATCAGCCGATAGCTTTCCACGCAGCGAACGGGCAAGGGGGTGCTCGGAATGCGCCGACAGGGCTGCTGCTGTTTGCAGGCAGGCAGTCCGGCCCAGGTCGCCGAGCGCGGTGACCGAGACCAGTTCGGGCCGGCCAGCCGTCAGTGTACCGGTCTTGTCGAAGGCAAACAGGTCACTGCACGCCAGCGCATCCAGGGCACGCATACGCAGCGGCAGCACTCCCCGCTCGATGAAGCGTCCGGCGCTGACGGCAAGCGCCACCGGTGTCGCCAGCGCCAGCGCGCAGGGGCAGGTCACAATGAGCACGGCAATGGTGTTAGTGACCCAGAACGCCGGTTCCAGCTGCCACCAGAAGATGGCCGTGCCGGTGGCAATGACCAGCAGTATAGCCACGAACCAGCCGGCGACCCGCTCCGCCAGCAGCGCGACCCGCGGCCGCTGTTCCAGACCACGCTCGACCAGCTGGCGAATTTCACTGATGGCCGAGGCCTGCACGCCGTGTGTGACACGAATGACGACCGGTTGCTCGCCGTTGACAGAACCGGCAATCACACGGTCGCCGACCTGACGCAGCACCGGACTTGCCTCCCCCGTTAGCAGGGACTCATCGAAGCTGCTGCCGCCCCGCAGGATCGTCCCGTCGACCGGCAGCGTCTCTCCCGGCAGCAGACGGATACTGTCACCGGGCACCAGTTCGCCGACACTGACCTCTACCGTCCGGTCCGTGGCATCGAGACGCCGCGCGGTGCGGGGCGTCAGGCGCGCGAGCCGCTCAAGACGGTCCGAGGCACGCAACTTGCCGCGCAGTTCATAGCGCCTTGCCAGCAACAGCAGAAACACGAACATGGCAATGGATTCGAAGTAGACCTGTCCATGACCGGTCACAGTGGCGTACAGGCTGCCCAGCCAGGCACCGGACAGGCCAAGCACAACAGGGACATCCATGCCCAGGCGCCGGTTCCGGGCATCATTCCAGGCGCCGGCAAAGAATTCCTGACCGGGATAGGCCAGTATCAGGCCCGTCACCAGCAGGCTGGTCCACCGCCCGACAACCTCCCACAGCGCCAGCTGGCCATCCGCACCAGTACCACCCATGAACCAGCTGGCCAGCGAGAAATGCATGACCAGCATGCCGGTGAGGCCGGCAAAAATCAGCCGCTCGGTGCTGCGACGGCGGCGCAACCGGTTCAGCTGCTCGCTGCGCGAGGCATCATAGGGATGGGCAACATAGCCAATCGCAGCAATCGCCCGCAGGATGTCGCTCAAGCGGATACGATCGGGATCCCAGCGCACCCGTGCCCGCTGGGTAACGTCATCGATATTCACGTCGAGCACCCCGTCCAGGCCACGCAGCTGGCGTTCGTTGAGCCACAGGCAGGCCGGACAGCGGATGTTCTCCAGCAACAGCGCGGCCTCGCACCAGCCAGACTCTGATGTGACAAAGCCATGCTGGATTTCAGGCCGGTCATACAGACCAGAACCCGGAATCGACGATGGCCTTGCAGACAGCCTGGCAGCCGGGACAGCAGAAACTGCGCGACTGCCCTATTACGTCGAGGCGCGGCGCCCTGACAGGATCCGGGATCGGCAGGCCGCAATGGAAACAGGCGCTATCCGGTTTTGCCGGTGTATCGGTGCCGTCAGCGGTGGAGGAAGAGACGGACATGTATGATGACGCAGCCGCGGAGATAAACGCAGGTCGGATTAGGCTGTAGGCCGTAATCCGACACCGCCGGTATGATCCATCATGTCGGATTACGGTGCTACGCACCTAATCCGACCTACACCATCCTTGCACCGCATGTCAGTTCCTTCTGCTGAAGCTGATACCCGCGACACGACAGACACCACCTGTTTCCATTGCGGCCTCCCGATCCCGGATCCTGACA
>WOR8_10001531_pt1 | contig 23372 bp, 17 predicted proteins | sample DeeMarSeWOR38_10_FD_19890 | JGI IMG/M metagenome (IMG submission 19890) | reverse complement strand
TACCTCCTTTTTTGGATTAGTTGGGGAATTAATCCAGAAGGTATCTGACCACTCATTTTTTAGCAAGGTGTCAAGTCAAGTTCGTCTTCTCGCACATAAATTAAGACTCATTCCTATATCAATAGCGCAGAAAATGTTTTAAGATTTGCAGCATACTACGTCTAATTATATACTTTTTTATATTGATTTACTCTGTTTTATACACTCACGGTGGGGCATAGGGTAGGGCAATTTATAAATCAAGATGTGGTTTATTAAGAATGTGGATATAAGTTATTGAAATTATTGGTCGGGGCGCCCAGATTTGAACTGGGGACTTCCTGCTCCCAAAGCAGGCGAACCATACAAACAATCTGCCTGATAACCGATTAATTTTATGGCACTTTTCCTGTCAACCTGTTTTCTTTTGCCGGCGTGCATGATGTACATAACTTACTGTTATTATTTAATATTTTGAGTAATATTGTTTTCAACTGGTAGATTTCAGGCAGACATAGATAAAAATTTTTGCCAAAAAAATTGCAGTAAGTTCGCGGCTCAGATACTGGTATTTTTAAAGAATCGTATCGCATATCTTCGTTGCTTCCCCATACGATTCTGTAGATTTCATATCAAAATCGCAATTTTTGGCAACATTCGATTTTTTAAGAATCAAAGCAGGAATCATCACTATTATCAAACATAATAAGGCCACCAAGTGTTATACCTGCGGAACGAATACAATGGAGAATATTTTTATTAAAATTCTAAGCCCATATTTGGTGCAAAACTATAAAAAATAAAGCGCGAAATAAAAAAGCTCAGGGAATCTAATTTAGACTTCCTAAGCCAGGTCAAAATATCGAAAGATTTAGTTTGGCTAAACAATATTATAGATTTTATATTGTTCATTTATCTCTGCCAAATGATTATAGCTAAATAAAATTTTTAAATTATAATCATTTAATTGTATAACTGCCGAACAGCAAAACGTATCTTAAAATACAATATATCATGCTACTTATGAAATCGGCTATATTATTTTAGCTGATACCGAAAAAGTTACCATCGTTAAGGTGGCGAAATTTGAATGAGAGGAATTTTTTTCGTGAGTCGCCGTAAAGGAACTAAAGGACGCAGGGTTGCGGGTAAGGCCTTTTTTATTTTATAGCGACAAGTCACCTTTCGCCTCATTGTCATCCCGGATATATCAGCCAACACACATATCGGCCTGGTTATCATAATTACGAAGTCTGTTTCTAATATTGCGCTTTACTATTCTTCCAGGGGAATTATTGGGATCTGGAGATAAGAGTCATAATTACCTCCGGTGTAGATGATATGTTCCCCTTTATTAATTAGCAAATCATAATGTAACAGGTTCTGTTTAACCGGATGGTATCCCTGGATATATAAGCGGAGGCTCTCGCCCTTTCGAAATAAAGTACCTGACGGGAGTAAAGCAATCTCAACCGGTACAATTTCACCTGGATTTAGCTTTTTCTCGCCTTTAAATTTCTGCACCGGCTGCCATGAAGTAGAAAGTCCCTCGTCCAACTCTCTCAGGGAAACTCGCATCTGGCCTTTGGCAACCATATCACCCTTAAAACCGTTTTGACCGTGAAACTGGACCTCGTTCCCCTGAGTGTCAAATTTTTTGACCGCGACAAAAAGGTCCATGTCATCGGCATCTTTGGCGGAGACCCAGAGCTTGACTTTCATAAATCCTGTAACCTCGGTGTCCTCATCGAAAGTCGTGGCAAAAGAGACAACGCCACCCTGAGTCGCTTTATAAACGGCTTTGCACTCATCTACAATTTTATAATTTAGTGAAGCATTCCTTGCATTCAAATATAGCTTTTTGTATTGAGTCCGGGTCAAGGGAAACTCGTTTTCAAAACGCACCGAATAATCTTCCCGGGTCTCCTGAACCTCCAGCCGGACTCTTGGTGTATTTTGCCAATTGTTTTCAATTCCTTTTAAATAATGATCAAAGAATTTCTTCTGGTATGCGAGTTCATCGTCACCGTAATAGCGTTCCCACTTTCTACCGCCGTGAGTATAAAGCCACTTATCCTCAGATGAGATTCTCCTAAATACTTCGAAAGATCCCCTTGTATGAAGACCCTTATCTGACCAACTGCCACAGATCAATGCTGGAACTTTGATATTCTCTAATATAGGGTTTTTCTCCATCATTTTTTGATTTGCAACGGGGTCAACGGCATCAGCCCATATTTCAGCTGCCTGATCGGAGGGCATATTCTTAATCTCATCTTTAGTGCTGCTTTTAGAAAAATTTGTTTCAGGAATTCCGCCCCAAAAGGCGAAATCCCTGTAGTTGTCTGAGCGACCTTCCCATGCAATGATTGCCTTGAGGTGATGTGATGATGGCTGTCTACAAGCTGCATAATACTGATTATAGCATAAAGCGGAAACACCAGACATACCTACATTGCCATTACTCCACTCCTGAACGGCTGCCCATTCAAGCAAATAAAATAGGTCATCCCCATCTTGTAACCCATCCGCCGGCTTTCCTTGCGAGTTAAAGCACCCTCTTTGATCGGCAATAATAACTACATAGCCGTGTGGAACCCAATAGGCTGGATCTGGAGCTTCAAAAGCGGTTTCCATTGAAACTTTCATATGCCCCAGCTCAGCGCCAAATGCATAAATCCTTTTGATGTAGTTCGGGTATGATGTTGGCAGATAAGAACCATCTGGATTGAAAGTGGGGGGCTTATAATCTTTTCCATAAGGTGTCATGGAAAGTATGACCGGATATTTTCCGGATTTGTCCGGGCGGGCAACATTGCATGCAAGCTTTACTCCATCAGGCATGGCAACCATAATATCTTTTTCGATCAAGATTTCATCAGGGGTAGGAATAATTAAGTATGGTAAAAGTCCATCGGGCCGAGGGAGCATTTCCATGATACGCTGGTTGAAAAGGTTGGAATTATTGTAGTCAGAATCCTGTTTTTCTTTCATGGCTTTGCCTCCATTTTTAAAAAATTTCGCGTGAGACTGGACTTGGCTTTTCCAAATGAACGGCGATTAAATTTCTCCGGATTTGATGAGTTCGTAAAGGCGTGTAACGTTCATTTTCTGCAGCTCTTCCCCCAAACCCTTTAATCCTTCCCCCATCGGATAATGATCGAGAAATGATATGGTTTCTCGCGCTTTATCTATCGACCACTCCTTAACAACGGCCTCTCTGACAGATGAAATCCATTTACGTATAAAAGCCGCTTGTTCTTCCAAATAATCTTTATTACAAACTTTACCGTGACCCGGAACGATAAAATCTACCTCAAGTTTTTTTAAATAATCTATCGATTTTAACCAGTCTTTTGGAAGTGACTGATGCAAAAAGGTCTGCACCTTATGAAAAATATTATCACCGGTAAAAACGACTTTTTCTTGAGGCACTAAAACGGCGATTACATATGGTGTATGTCCCGGCAGATGAATTAATTCAAACACATGATTACCAAGATACAATTTCATTTTTTTCTCAAAAGTAATTGTAGGAATTTTAGCTGTATAGTCTTCCATATAAGGCGCAGATTCAGGATCAATGATTTTAATTCTTTCTTTAATGGGAATGCCGATACTGTGGCTGTCAAACTCAGGCGCATAGTCAGGATCCTTCTTTTTTATGTTCTTGTACTCTTCATCATAAGCTACCTGTTTTGCCCATAAAAGCTCTATGCCTTCTCTCGTCCCTTGATGTGAAATAAAAATTGCATCAAAAAAATAATTGCCCGACCAATGATCTATATGATGCTCTGTATTAATTAAATATTTGATTTCTCCATGTTTAAGTACCTCTTCCTTAAATTTTAAAGCATCGGTAGGTTTTTGAGGGCTGTCAATTATAACAATTCCTTCAGTTGTAACTACAAATCCAGCATTGCATCCCCTATTGCTCGTTTCTACAAAAACATTTCGTGTAATTTGATGCATCTAATTTGCTCCTCACTCTAAAATATTTCATGTTTTTTTATTAAGTTTAAATTAACTCATATAGTAAATTTTGGACGCATCTTAATTTTCTTTTAAAAGGCATCTGTTAGTGAACAATAAATTAATCTATGATAAAATACGGTTCTAAGCTATGATAATGAAATGCTTTGCGTTGTCGCGTCTCGGCGGTGCCGACAATTAAGGGGTTTCTTTTTAACTCATTTAAAATTTGCTCTCAAATTTGTATAGTTCATAACTAAATTTTTTCTTAATCTTTAAAGCATTCAACGCAATTAGTTCTCCCAGGCGTGAAAAAGCTCTGCGCTGGTAGTCACAATTCCGAAATAATGTCCAAGGGTATAGAGAGATGCGTTATGTTCTTCTTCTGAATCCGCGGCAGTGCAGTCAGATAATGTCACGGTATAGTAATCTCTCATAATCGCATCTCTTGCAGTCGACTCAACACAAACGTTTGTTGTCACTCCGGCAATAATTACTGTTCGAATTTCAAGACTTCGAAGTATCAAATCAAGATCTGTATTCAGGAAGGCACTATAGCGGTGTTTTGTTACCACAATTTCTTCTGATTTTACCTTTAACCTGTATATCTCTGATCCCCAGGATCCCACAGAACATATAGGAAAATGTTTGATGTCCTGTTTCCTCTCAATCCTTCCCAACCAAGCTGCAGAATTCGTCCATGGTGCATGTTCAGTTCGAACCCAGATTAGACGAACACCTCTTTCTCTAGTCTTTTTTACTAACTCTTCAATAGTAGGAATTACCGCTTGGGCTGGGCGAACATCACGACCTGCCATAGAAAGGCTTCCTTTTTCGTGTACAAAATCGTTCTGCACATCTACAATAATTACAGCCGTATGATTCGGATTAACTCTTTCATGAAACTTATGAAAAATTTTCATTTTAAATTTACATCCTTTTTATTTGAATCAGCATCATTGCATTTCATGGGGTGATTTACCGGCCGGTTAGGAGCTTTATGATTACTTATTTTTATAGGTTTGGAAAGTATACTAAGATCCATATTTAACCTCATTAAATATTTTATAAATAAATTGGACAGAAATAATTATCGGGCGGCAATTTTTAAATTAGGATGCTATCCCAAAAAAAGGCAAACTTCTCACGTAGCTCAGTGTCTGACGGTGTTGCGATTCCAGGGGTAACTGTAACTTTATCTACAGTATCCCACAACTTTGGGATTTAGAACCGGGAGCGACGAAAAAACGTGCACAACCGTCAATAGCGGCCTTGACCTGATCGACTTTCAAAACAGCTCCGGCGCATATGAGGATATCCCAACGATTTGACATAGCCCTGATTGCCCTGACGGCCGTTTGGGTTTTGAACGTAATCTCTGCACAAGGAAGCCCTCACTCAACGGGAACATCGGCCAACGGCATTGCATCTGCTTCATTTTACTTGGCAATAATGTAAACTACACGCACTTTTTTAATTTATTCAATTACTTAATACATGTTTTTAACTCTGATGAGTTCAGCTATCAGAGATAGTGATTAATTTCGGCTCGAGAAACTCTAACAATCCCTCTCTCCCGCCTTCTCGACCGATACCACTTTCTTTTATACCGCCAAATGGAGCCTGAGGAGCGGTTGGGACCGGTTCATTTAAGCCGACTGCTCCATATTCCAATCTCTCCGCTATCTTGAGCCCTTTTTTCCAGTTTTCGGTATAGATGTATGCTGCCAGTCCGTAACGACTTGAATTAGCTTCAATTATAACAGCCTCTTCATCATGAAACGCAGCGACCGGCAATACCGGGCCAAAGGTTTCCTCATTGTATATTTTCATACCGCGGTTAACGTTCCATAAAATAGTAGGCGGATAAAAAAATCCAAAAGGATATTCAGATTTTGAGGGCAGAAAACCGCCACATAAAAGCTTAGCACCTTTGGCAACAGCGTCGGTAACATGATCATGTACCTTTAAAACGGCTTCCTTATTTATTAACGGACCCATATCTGTTTCGGAATCAAGACCATCACCAATCTTTAATTTCATAATTTTATCTAATAGCTTCTCGCAGAAAATATCTGCAATGCTCTCATGCACATAGAGACGATTAGCGGAAAGACAACTTTGCCCTGTACTCCGAAATTTATTTATAATGATATCTTGCAATACCTTATTTAGATCACAGTCCTCTAATACAATGAATGGCGCATGGCCTCCCATCTGAAGGGAAAGTTTTATGTTGTTATTTGACGATTGTCTTATAAGATTTTTTCCAACCTCACGTGAGCCCGTGAAACTAACTAATCTTACCAAATAATTTCTGAAAAATTCTTCTGCGATTGCGACCGGGTTGCCGGTAATAACGTTAAAAACTCCTGAGGGTAATTTAACACTTTCAGCGAATTGCGCGAGTGCTATACTGGTGGCCGGGGTAAGTTCAGATGGTTTAATTATAATGGTACATCCGGCTGCCAAAGACGCAGCCATCTTTCGAATGACCATCGCACAAGGTAAATTCCAGGGGGTGATTATACCAACAACGCCTATTGGGTTGTAGACGACGTAATGTCTTCGCCCAGGTATTTGGGATTGAATAATGTATCCGTTCAAACGAGAAGCTTCTTCTGCGTACCAGCGAAGATATTGAATCGAATATTCAACCTCCCAAATTGATTGGCTAAGAGGCTTTCCTTGTTCCAATGTGATAAGACGCCCTAATGCACGCTTAGCTTTTTTTAATTCGGCAGCAATGGAAAAAAGATACTCTCCTCTGACTGATCCTGGTAAATTACTCCAATTTGGCAACGCATTTTGTGCTGCCTGAATGGCTTCGGCGCAATCATCTGAATTCCCATTTGGTACTTGTATAAACTCAGATTCCGTAGCGGGATTAATGACACCAAACCATGAATCTGATTTTGATGATTCCCAATTACCGTCTATATACATCAACGCTTTCCCATTATAGGCTGTTTTACGATTATAAGACGTTGCCCAATTTAAGATATCCATAATCTTTTAGATCTCTCCTTTACTTGGAAAAAAGTCGGATATGTTTAAACGTAAGTAATTACTATAAAGCAGTTTACATTGAAAATTTGATATTAGTTCTTTGATTACCTTTAAAGCGAATCCCTTCTATGTGAGAAGGTTACCTTTTTTTTGGGATAGCATCCTATTTAAAAATTGCCATCCGATCATGATTGCCACGCCGCAAACACCAACGAGGTCTGTGGTAGGGTTTGGATCGATTGATAACAGGGAAAATCCTCCGACCAGCAGTCTTGCCGGCAGCGACATCTTTCCTAAAGCCCACCCCTGAATTGCCATGGCCAATCCTACTACTCCAACTAAAGCTGTTGCAGTATTTAAGGCTACCGTAGAAATAGACCCTTGCATAAGCAAACCCGGACTATAAACAAAGGCGTAAGGTATAATAAAACCCGCAATTACAAGTCGGCAGGCATTAAGAGCTACTTCGAAAGTATTTGTTCTGGCAATTGCAGCTGCAGCGTAGGCCGCGAGGGCCACCGGGGGAGTTAATGCAGAGAGGCAGGCAAAGTAAAATACAAACATGTGAGCACTTAGTTTTGGTGCTCCCAAGGCCTCCAAGCCAGGTGCTATCACCGCGGCAGCTACCACGTATGCGGCTACGGTGGGCATACCCATTCCTAGAATTATAGTGGTCACCATACATAAAAAAAGACCTATTATAAGCTTGCCTCCGCTCATGGCAAGTAAAAGTGACGCGAATTTAAGGCCGAGACCTGTTAGCGTTAACATGCCGATAATAATACCCGCCATGGCACAGGTAATCGCAATCTCGATCATTCCCTTCGCCGAATCCTCCAATGCGTTAAGGAGTTTTTTTAGTCCGATACGACTGATAGATTTCAACCAACTTAGAATTATCCCAAAACCGATCGCCCACAATGCTGCCCGTATTGGAGACATTCCAAAAAAGGCCAAGCATCCAATGAGTATGGGAATGGGCATGAGCAGATGCCAACCTCCGAGCAAGACACTCATAAACACGGGGAGCTGTTCTTTTGGCTTACCCTTTAATTTTCGCTTGATAGCCTCCAAGTCTATCATCACATACACAGAGATGTAGTAAAGTATTGCCGGTATAATTGCTGCCACTGCTATTTCAATGTATGGCCGGCCCAGGAACTCCGCCATCAAGAAGGCTCCTGACCCCATGACTGGTGGTACGATTTGCCCCCCAGTGGATGTAACGGCCTCCACTGCAGCGGAAAATCGAGCTCCGTAACCAACGCTCTTCATCAATGGAATTGTCAGATACCCATCCACTACAACGTTCGTAGCTGCTCCACCTGAAACCGTTCCGAAAAGGGAGCTACTGATAATTGACATCTTGGCTGGTCCTCCGCGTGCCCATCCTGCTATGGACCACGCAATGTCAATAAAAACTTTACCTCCGCCTGATACTTGAAGTATATTACCAAATAAGATAAACAAATATATATAAGTGGCTGAAATGGCTATGGGTAATCCATAAATGGAGGTGCCGCTAAAAAGGTAGCTGATTAACTTGCTAGGGGAGTAGCCCTTGTGCCACAGCATCCCCGGCATATAATCACCAACCATTGAGTAGATAATAAAAATAAAAGAAATTATGGGAAGAGTCCAACCGATACTGCGGCGGCAAAGCTCGATCACTAAAATAACAGCTATGCCCCCAAAAATAACATCCAGGATGGTGGGGGATGCTCCGGAACGAAAAATTAGGTCATCAAATGTGATAACAATGTATATAGGAATCGCTATTGACAATAAAGCCAAGATCCAATCTAAAATTAAGGGTTTTTCACCTGCACTTTTATTGCTTCGAATTAACAGGAAACCAAGAAATGAGATAAAAGTTAAATGAACTGCCCTCATTACTAAAGGGTCGATTATCCACACGGTCAGAACAGTAAGTTGAAAAAGTCCCATTAACACGGCAACTGTTTTTACAAGGTGACCCATAGGACCTTTGAACTTGCGCCTAGGTGCTAACTTCTCTTCCAATTGCGCGGCGATGGCTTTTTCGGCAATAAAATGACTGTTTTCCTCTTTAAAAGAGTTCGTGTTTGAGTTATTTTCGTTCATAAAAGACTCCCTTTGTGACCAAACCGGTATTTATAAGAGCTCCGAAACGATATAGTGGTGTAATAGTTATAAGATAATATGAGAGTCTTTTTAGGACTTAAAATACAGCAACAGTTTCTCATAGGTTTATGCTAAAAAGAATTCCACCGTTTCTGCAAAAAGTGTAAAATTAATCAAAACTATAAAGCCACCGGTCAGCGCTTTCTTTTTAAATAGTTCAAATTCATTTTTCTTGGGCTGGTTGTATATCATAAAATAATTGATACAAAATTATCAGGCTTAAGTATCTTACATCCTTCCGAAATCCGTTAATCGACCATGTCAATGAAGTTATATTAATTCCTGATAGATTTATCTCGAATCGTCCCGATGACTGTAATATGTTTGGCAACAAGATCGGACTGGAATAAACGTATTTCTGTGGTAAGCCCAAAAATAATCATAGTCGCAGCATTTTTAATAAAAATTCGGTATTTGGCATTTTAGAATGGAAAGCTATAGCCACATCTAAAGTTGATAAATATCTTAGCTCGGGGCACCGTTCGATTTGATGTCAAAGTTTATCAGGAGCGGCTGTCTCGTCTATACCGATAATTTTGGAACAACAATCGATTAATGTTCTATGGCCTTCGCTATCTTAAGTTTGAACACAAAAAGAGATTCTCAGCCGGTAAGCTTTTAAAATAATTTCATAATTTTCTGGTCTGTCAAAGAACTATAAATCAATGCCACGGGATGTTGGAAGGGCCAATGCTGGCCCTTCCAAAAAATTTTAATGCAACGCCGTATTATACTTATTTCTTGAATTCAGGCGGGTACACATTTTCAGGAAGCTTAACTCCCTTTTCAATAAAGTATCTTAAAGTTCCAGTATGCAAAGGAATAGGGCTGAAAGCTGCTCGTTCCATGGGCATGTCTTTTCCGGCTGGATGGACAGATGCTATTATATTTTGATTTGCATATGTCTTCTTGACAATTTCGTATATAAAGTCCTCCGGTAAATCTTTTTTCGCTATTAACAAAATCCAGGCAGAAACTGTATTCACCGGTTTAGTAACTGCCTTATAAGCGCCTGCCGGCACAGTACCTTCTATGTAATATGGAAATTTAGCTATAATTCTGTCTGCGTCAGCTTTTTCGATACCAAAGAAATCAAACTCGTCGGTAGCTTCTAACTCGGCGAATGCAGCCATAGGCAAGCCCCCTACAGTAAATTGAGCGTCCAGCAATCCGTCCTTCATCTGTCTCGTCAAATCTTGCCAGCTCGAATTCACAATTCGCTTCGGTTTGATTTCGAGAAACTCTAAAATGTTGCGCGCAATTGCATTGCTACCGCTCCCTTTAGGTCCTGGTCCTACGACCTTTCCTTCAAGATCACGAACTTTTTTTATGCCCATTTTTTTCAGTGCAATCCCCTGGACATACGTAGAGTACATCGGAAGAATCAGGCGAATGTTCTGAAGCTTCTCTCCTTTCGCAAAACCAAGCCCTTTCCAACCTAAAAAGGCGTGGGTACTGGTAGTTATGCCGAAGTTACTATCTCCCTTGTTCACTAAAATTATGTTTTGAACCGCACCGCCGGTAGTTTCGACGTTTGCATTAATACCCACTTTTTCTGTAAGAACTTTCTGCCACCCGGCAGCCCATGAGTAAAAAACGCCACCCATTCTGGCTGCAGCAATGCTAACCCCTTTCGGCCATTTAGATTTATCCACTTCCATCGCAAATGCATTTTTAGCGCATAAAGAAGTTTGAACAATGCCAACGAACAGTAAAAGGATCCCAATAATGTAAACCAGCTTTTTTGAATTCATTTTTCTGTCCCCCTATAGATAATTAATTATTAATATTACCCCAGAAGCCAACGAGGTTGCTCTTCGAAAATTTGGAACCCTAAATAAATCGAGAGCGCCATTTTCATTAGCATCTGAGCACCAAGACAGTTCATTATTTGAAAGGAAAATTTTATAATAAATTATTAGAAAAATGGGTTATAGGCGCGAATTCAAGGAGAAAGCAGTTACATTTAAAAGTAGAATTAAATTTTGAATTATGATTAAACCACAAATTTTTATGAGATATTTTTCATCATTATTAAGATCTTAATTACTCAACGTTAATAACTACTTTTGATGTCTCACTTTGATTGCTTAACAAAAGCTCAGATGCCCTCTGAAGTGACTGGAAAGGAAATTTATGTGTGATTATATCGTATAGGTTAACACTTTTCTGTTCAACCAATTTTAGTGCTGTTTGAAAGTCATAACGGTATCCTTGAGACCCGACCGATGATATCTCTTTTCGAATAAAGAGGTTTGCTGGAATACAAATATTTTGTTGCTCGAATATACCAATAATGATAGAAGTGCCGGCCTTATTTTAAAACTTTCAGAGAGTTGACCAGCGCAGTTTCAAGACCGACTGCCTCAAATGCTCTGTCGACACCTAACAGGTTTGTCCTTTCATAAATTTCTTGAACGATATTGCCATCAAGTCTGTTTAAAACACAAGCAACCCCGATATGCCTTGCTTTTTGTAATTGGAATCTCCTAACTATCTGTTATTACACAAGAGTGGTGGTCGGGGCGCCCAGATTTGAACTGGGGACTTCCTGCTCCCAAAGCAGGCGCGCTACCAGGCTGCGCCACGCCCCGATCGCGAGAGTCTTTTTAGCATGCTTTATTCGTGCTTGCAAGCCGCTAATCACAAAAGCGCAAAATGGGCTGGGAGGCTTGGAAGCCAGAAGGCTGGAAGGCTCGAAGGGAAGAACTATTAGAACCTATCTCAAAAATAGCAGATCATGCTCAAGGGCAAGGCGCAAGCCGACGCAAAAGCGCAGCATACATGTGAGTATGTGAGCATTTTAAGGAGGTTTGCAACGCTGCCATTGGGTATTAGATGCATTTTTGAGATAGGTTCTATTAACCTCCAGGCTTTCTAGCCTCCTAGCTTACTTTGCTTTTTGTGCAAAAAAGTCATCGACTCCTTTGGCAATCGCCCGGGCAATCGCCGCCAAAAACTCCGTATCACCCAGTGCCTTTTCTTCGTTGGGATTTGACAGATTTCCGACTTCAATTGCAACCGCCGGCATATCGGCGCCTTTCAGAACCTGCAGAGGGGCTCCCTGAATTTTCGTGTCCGGTGGCTGGCGGATACCATTAAGCCGGGTTTGGATCAATTTTGCCAGCTTCTGGCTGGTTATCTGGTATTTCGTCTGAATTTGATCCCAGCTTACAGGTATATTGCTGTCCGTCAGGGGGTGCGCTGTTTTGGACTCAGCTGTTAGAGCAGATATTTGAAATTGTTGATAAAAATATACCGTCTCACCGCTTGTGCTGCCGATAAAACTGCTGCCGGCATGGAGGCTGATAAAAATATCGGCTTTGGCCTGATTGGCCCCAGCTGTACGTTCTGAAATGTCCAGCCGATAATCATCGTTTCGCGTCAGCACCACCCGGCAGCTGGCTTTCAATTGCGCTGCGATCAAGCGTGCCAGATTCAGGGTAACCGTTTTCTCCTGGGCACCGGCCGGGCCTGTTGCACCGGTGTCATTTCCCCCATGACCCGGATCGATCACGACCACCGGCATGCCGGCTTCAAGAGGCGTCTCTTTTGCATCTGTCTCGGAAGCAGGGATCAAAATAAGCAAGCTAAAAAGAATTGCAGCAGTGGTGCAGTAGCCGCAAAAATATCTGCCGATTGCGGGTCCGCCTTTTTTTCGGGATCGGCTCATTTTTAAATTTGAGGTTTTTTTGTCTCGCAGAAACATCCTAATTCATATATTAAATCTGAGCTGCTTTTTCAATCCAGATTGGTGTGCGGTGATATTATTTTACTTGACAGCCGATTGGATTGACATTATCTGTTTAGTCTTTTATACTGAAATTTAACGGATTTGGGCCTAAAGTCAAGCCGCTGGAATACCATGGATTCCGGGATCGGGACTTTATCCCCGGAGTCAATTTGCCCGAATCTCTTGCCCTGAATTCCTTTTTAAAATATGCGAGAGTGGCGGAATTGGTAGACGCACTGGACTTAGGATCCAGCTCTGGAAACAGAGTGGGAGTTCAAGTCTCCCCTCTCGCACCATTTTAAAATTTTGCAAGTGCCTTGAGACCAATCAACCTCAGGCGCTTAAATTTTATAGGACAGAAAAAACAATGCAATTTACGGTTGAAGATATCAGCAGCGTTAAAAAAACGCTTCATATTGAAATACCGCAGGATGAGGTTGCCCGCGAGCTGGAAAAGGCGTATAATCAATTAAAGAAAAACGCTAAAATTAAGGGTTTCCGACCGGGGAAGGTACCCCGATCCGTTCTGGAAAGAATGTTTAAAAAGGATGTGCATGCCGACGTATCTTCAAGGCTTATTCAAAGTTCGTTCATCGATGCCATCAAACAGAGCGAGCTCAGGGTCGTCGGTAATCCCGAACTGGAACCGCCAGAGTTAGCAGCGGACAGCTCCTATAAATACGATGCCACCGTTGAGATTACACCGGAGATCGAGGATATTGATTTTAAGGGGCTCAGTCTGGAACGCACCCGCTATGAGGTGAGCGAAGACGAGGTGGACCTCCAGCTGAATATGCTTCAGAAAAACATGGCCCGGCAGGAGAAAATTTCTGATGATCGGCCGGCCCAGGATGGGGACTTTGTCCTGATCGATTTTGAAGGATCCAGAGATGGAGATCCTGTGCCGGAGTTCGCCAAGACCGAAAATTTTAGCCTTGAAATCGGCAAGGCGGCCATCTCAGAAGATTTTGATAGGCGGCTCTGCGGCATGAAGCCGGGGGACACGAAGGAGTTCAAGATAAAATTTGCAGAAGATTACGCTAACGAAAAGCTGGCCGATCTTGAAATCTCCTTCAAGGTAACCCTGAACGAAATCAGGAAAGAAATATTGCCGGAAATTAACGATGCACTGGCAAAAAAAGCGGGTTCCTATGAAACCCTGGATGAACTGAAAAATGTGATCCTGGACAATCTCAAGCAGGGTTACGCCAAACGCACCGAACAGGAACTTAACGAGCAGGTCTTTACTGAACTGATCGCCAAAACGGACTTTGAAGTGCCGGATGCTATGGTTGAAGTGGAGCTTGACGGCATTGTTAAAGAGGCTGAGCGGTCGTTTGCCTATCGTAATACCTCTCTGGAAGAGATGGGGCTGTCCAGAGAAACGATTGCCGAAAAATACCGTGACACGGCGCTGAAACAGGTCAAACGCCACCTCATTTTAGGTAAGGTCATCGATCAGGAAAGCCTCACTCTGGCCGATGACGAGCTGGAAGGTGGACTGCAAGAGATGTCTGAAAACTTCAACCAGCCGCTGGACGAAATCAAGAAATACTATGATCAGAATCCGGATAACCTTGAGTTTTTTAAGCATACCTTACTTGAAAAAAAGGCGATCAAACTTATCATTGATAGTAGTACAATCAAGGACGTAAAGGCGGAAGAACCGAAAAAGGCCAAGCCTAAGAAACAGACTAAAAAGAAACCAAAATAGGCAATTCTTAATCGATCAAGGAGAAAAATTGTGCCACTGATACCGATGGTGATTGAGCAGAGCAGCCGTGGTGAGCGGGCTTATGACATTTATTCGCGGCTTCTAAAAGACCGCATCATCTTTCTCGGAACGGCAATGAATGATGAGATTGCAAACCTGATCATTGCTCAGCTGCTCTTTTTAGAATCCGAAGATCCGGATAAAGATATCAATTTTTATATTAATTCCCCCGGGGGTCTGGTAACCGCCGGTCTGGCGGTGTATGATACCATGCAATATATTAAACCGGACATTACCACCGTATGCATCGGTCAGGCCGCCAGTATGGGGGCGGTATTGCTGGCAGCCGGCACCAGGCGCAAACGCTATTCGTTGCCCAATTCGAGGATTTTAATCCATCAACCCATGGGGGGATTTCAGGGCCAGGCGTCGGATATTGAAATCCAGGCTAAAGAAATCCTGCGCATGAAGGATCGATTGAACCAGATCCTGGTCGCGCATACCGGCAAGGAATTGGAAAGTATACAGAAAGATACCGATCGGGACTTCTTCATGTCGGGTGAGGAAGCGAAAAAATATGGTATTATTGATCATGTCATTGCCAACCGTGACGATCTTGATCATTTAGAAGAGCTGGAGACAAAAGATGCCCAAGAAAAAAGATGAAAGCGATAATCTGTTCTGTTCGTTTTGCGGAAAGAATCAATCTGAAGTTCGAAAACTGATTGCCGGTCCGGCAGTTTATATCTGCGATGAGTGCATCCAGCTGTGCAGCGAAATCATTGAAGAGGAAAGCGAAAAGGATACGCAGGATGCGGATCGCATCCTGGTGCCCAAAGAAATCAAGGAAAAGCTTGATGGGTACGTGATTGAACAGGAGTCTGCCAAAAAAGTACTTTCGGTTGCAGTCTACAATCATTACAAGCGGCTTGACTCCACACTGAACACCGGCGATGTTGAAATCCAGAAAAGCAACATCATGTTGATCGGTCCGACCGGCTGCGGAAAGACGTTGCTGGCGCAAACCCTTGCCAGATTTTTAAACGTGCCGTTTACGATAGCGGATGCCACCAGTCTGACGGAAGCCGGTTATGTCGGTGAGGACGTTGAAAACATTATCCTTTCTCTGCTCCAGAACGCCGATTATGATGTAGACAAAGCCAAGCGCGGTATCGTCTATATCGATGAAATCGATAAAATCGCAAGTAAATCGGATAATCCGTCGATCACCCGTGACGTCTCCGGGGAAGGCGTTCAGCAGGCGCTGTTAAAAATAATCGAAGGGACAACGGCCAGTGTGCCACCCAAAGGTGGCCGGAAACATCCGCAGCAGGATTTCGTTAAGGTAGACACCTCCAACATTCTATTCATATGCGGGGGGACCTTTAACGGGTTGGAAAAGATTATTCAGCGGCGTCTTGGCGCCAAACAAATGGGGTTTGGGGCCAATATCGTTATGGAAAAAGAAAAAAGCATCGGTGATATTTTACTGGAGGTTAAACCGGAAGATCTGATAAAATTCGGTTTGATCCCCGAATTTCTGGGTCGCCTGCCGGTGATTGCCACCCTTGATGAGCTCAATGAAGAGGCGCTGATTCGAATCCTGAAGGAACCCAAGAATGCCTTGGTCAAACAATTCCAGATGCTCTTTGAGATGGAGGGGGTTAATCTCAGACTTGCCGACAGCGCGCTGGCGGCGATTGCCAGAGAAGCGATGAAACGCAAATCCGGCGCCCGGGGGCTACGCGCCATTATGGAATCCTGCATGCTTGACATTATGTATGACCTTCCTTCAATTGACAATGTGAAGGAGTGCGTCATCGGGGAGGATGTCGTGCTGAACAAGGAGGATCCCATCTTGCTCTATGAGCAATCCAAGAAGCAAGCCTAGAACCTATCTCAAAAATGCGTCTAAGTGCCCAGGGCTGCTTTGTCCTGAACCCTTAGCCACATTTTTGAGATAGGTTCTAGACTCCGTTAGGTCAAAATATACATTAAGCAAAAAAAAGTTTATATTAGCCAATATACTGAAATTTTTAAGAGAAGAAGGACCTGAGGAATTAAAAATGTTGTTACCACTTTTACCATTGAGAGATCTTGTTGTGTTTCCCCACATGGTGGCGCCGCTTTTTGTCGGGCGAACCAAATCAGTGAACGCGCTTGCCGACGCCATGAGCAAAGATAAGCTTGTTTTTCTGTCGACCCAGAAAAGAGCCAACGTGGATAATCCCGGTGAAACAGACATCAATAGCATCGGGACGATCGGAAAAGTGCTCCAGCTCCTCCGGCTCCCGGATGGAACGGTTAAAGCTCTGGTGGAAGGCAAAACCAGAGCGCGAATCAAGCGGTTTTCCAGCGCAGATGACTTTTTCCAGGTGGAAGTCGAAAGGGTTGTGGAAACCGTAGTGCTCGAAGCAGAAGCCACGGCGCTTATCCGATCGGTTATCAAAGAGTTCGAAGAATATGCCAGCATCAACAAAAGCATTTCCAAAGAACTGGTCACCAATGCCTCCGCTATTGGCGATGCCTCTCAGTTAGCCGACACGGTGGCTTCCCATTTTTCATTTAAAATCGAGGACAAGCAAAAGCTGCTGGAATCGTTTAATCCGGCTAAACGGCTCTCTCTGCTTTTGAGCCTGATTAAAATGGAAATTGAAGTTTTCCGAATGGATCAGCGCATTAAAAATCGTGTCAAAGAGCAAATGGAGCAGACTCAGAAAAATTATTATCTAAACGAGCAAATGCGCGCCATTAAGAAGGAAATGGGCACAGATGACGATGCAGCCGATGAGATCAGAGAGCTTGAAGAAAAAATCAAGCAGAAGAAGATGTCCAAGGAGGCCACCGAAAAAGTTGAGGGCGAACTTAAAAAATTGAAGATGATGACGCCCATGTCGGCGGAAGCCACGGTGGTGCGAAATTACATAGATTGGATCATCAGCCTGCCCTGGTATGAAAAAAGTGAAGTGGCCGATGACCTTGACGAGGCGGAAAAAATCCTCGAAGAGGACCATTACGGACTCGAAAAACCCAAAGAGCGGATTTTAGAATACCTTGCGGTTCAAGCACTGGTTCAGAAAATCCGGGGCCCGATTCTTTGCTTTGTCGGACCGCCGGGTGTCGGCAAAACCTCCCTGGCTAAATCTATAGCCAGGGCCACAGGTCGCAAATACGTGCGTCTCTCGCTTGGGGGTGTAAGGGATGAGGCCGAAATCCGCGGGCATCGGCGAACTTATATCGGCGCTCTGCCGGGTAAAATTCTTCAGTCGCTGAAAAAGGCAGGTGTAAACAATCCGGTATTTTGCCTGGATGAAGTCGATAAAATGAGTATGGATTTCAGGGGCGATCCGTCGGCGGCGCTGCTGGAAGTTCTGGATCCGGAGCAAAACTTCAGCTTCAATGACCATTATCTGGACATGGACTACGATCTTTCGGATATCCTTTTTATTACCACTGCCAACACCTTGCCCGATATTCCGCTGCCGCTGCAGGATCGAATGGAAATCATCCGCCTTCCCGGTTATACGGAATATGAGAAATATCATATCGCCGAGGATTTCCTGGTACCCAAGCAGATTAAATTCAATGGTCTGGAGGGCAAAAATGTCGTCTTTTCCAAGAATGCAATCCTTGCCATTATTCGACGGTACACCCGCGAAGCAGGGGTGAGAAATCTTGAACGTGAGATTGCCTCAATCTGCCGTAAACTGGCGAAAGAGGCCGTAAAGAACAAGGACAAATCCGAATTCAAGGTCAGCGAAAAATCCATTGCCAAGTATCTCGGGCCTTACCGCTTTCGCCAGGAACAGGTTGAGGAAAAAGATCAGATCGGCATGACCACCGGGCTCGCATGGACCCAGGTGGGCGGTGAACTGCTTTTCATTGAAACCTTGATCATGCCCGGGAAGGGGAAACTCACGGTTACCGGAAAACTGGGTGATGTCATGCAGGAGTCGGCCCAGGCCGCAGTGAGCTACGTTCGCTCGCGGGCTCAAAATTTGATGATCGATGAAAAATTCTACCGAAAATTCGATATTCATATCCACATTCCAGAAGGCGCCATCCCCAAAGACGGTCCTTCCGCCGGTATTTCCATGTGTACGTCGCTTGTGTCGGCACTGGCCAAACGGCCGGTGCATCGCGATATCGCCATGACCGGCGAGATCACGCTGCGGGGTCGGGTGCTCCCCATCGGTGGCTTGAAGGAAAAAATCATCGCGGCGCACCGGGGTGGAATTAAAAAAGTTTTGATTCCCAAAGAAAACGAAAAAGATTTAAAAGATGTTCCCAAGAGCATTTCCAAGCAGCTTGAAATTGCCACGGTGGAGCATATGGATGAGGTGCTGTCCCATGCACTCATCCTTGATGATGGTGACAGCATTTTCAAGAAAGTTGATATTCCGCTTGAAATTTCCGGTGAAGAAACAGAAAAACCGTCATCGTTAATTTAAAAAGCATGCGGAACAGATTCAGCTCATTTTAAGCTTGACATTTTCAGCTGAAGTTGTTTACAAAGGCTATTTTGCATAACCAAATGGGTTGATTAAACGTGGGCGGGTAGCTCAGTTAGGAGAGCATCCCGCCATTCAGGCGGGAGGGTCACGGTTCAAGCCCTGTTCCGCGAATTTTGCGATACGATAAACATAAACGTGGGCGGGTAGCTCAGTTGGGAGAGCACCGGCCTTACAAGCCGGGGGTCACAGGTTCAAGCCCTGTTCCGCCTACCATTTGACCCATGAGCGGCAGGTGCTGCTTTTAATATAAAAAAATGCGGGGGCGTAGTTCAGTTTGGTTAGAACGTCCCGCATATCATGCGGGAAGATCGCGAGTTCGAGTCTCTCTCGAAAGAGGCAAAACATAACATTTACGGGGGCGTAGTTCAGTTTGGTTAGAACGCCGGCCTGTCACGCCGGAGGTCGCGAGTTCGAGTCTCGTCGCTCCCGCCATTTTAAAAAAGGGTGCGGTTTTTACCGGGCCCTTTTTTATTCCCTCCGGCGTGCCATGCCTTTGATCAATGCCTTATTATGTATACATATTGGAAAGCCTCAAAGATGGCAGTGATTATGTGGGGTTAACCAACAATTTAGAAGATAGACTGAGGCGCCACAACGAGGGTCGAGTGGCATACACGAAGCCCCGTCGTCCCTGGAAATTAGTTTACTCCGAAGAGCACCCGGACAGATCAAGTGCTGCAAAGCGTGAGAGTGAAATCAAAGCTCATAAGCGCAGGGCTTTTATTGAAAAAATTAATTCAGAGATCTTGAACCCGCTTTGTTTCTGGTTAGAACGTCCCGCCTATCATGAGGGGAAGATCGCGAGTTCGAGTCTCGTCATCCCCGCCAGTAGTTTCAAGGGGTTAGAGTAATTCTAATCCCTTTTTTTATTGCCCGGTATGGTGAAAAGTATGACCATCCGGGTTAACTCTTTTTATGGGACAAATTTAGGTGTGCATACCGCAGTGTTGGGTTGATGTCGGTATTTGATGCAATTAAAACTGAAAAGATTGCTCAACATAGTAGAAAGGCAAAAAGCAGGGAAAGCCTCTATAATAGAATCGAAGAGGAACGCGAGACAAGTGAGGGTATCTATGATTGCTCGGTAGACTTTGACCTCGAAGCACCCCTGAAAAAGGCAGTCGTGTTTGAACTTACAGGTTTGATTGAGTCACAAGCCAATTTCTTGGTGAATATCCTGCTGTATTGGGTGTTCGCTTACCGTATAGGCAAAAAAGAACGAGGTAAAGGGCACCAAAAAATGAGTTATGGGCACTAATGTGGCCCAACCGACACCTGTGCGGTAGACGCTCGGCCCCCTTGTGCTTGCACCTGGATGAAGAATTGCACGCCCTATAACCGTGATAAAGTAGAAAATGATCTTCTCAAAAAACCCTTTCTCTTTGACACCAGGTGACATATTTTATATATTCCTTTCTAAAATGTCGTTCAAAACACATATTTTTTTTAAACTTCAGGAAGGCCGATTCACCAAAACTAGGAGTGACGAATGGACTTCGAATTTTCACAAGAACATATGAATTTCAGAGAAGTCATGAGAAAATTTGCTGAAAAAGAGTTTAATAAGTATCTCCCTGAAGCTGAAGAGGAGGAGAAGTTTCCTCGGGAGTTGCTTAAAACGTTAGGTGAACATGGATTTCTGTGTATTGGACTTCCTGAACGGTATGGTGGATCCGATGCTGATAACATTTACCAGTGTATTCAGGCTGAGGAATTTGCCCGGGTCAATCTGGGATTTTCCGTAGCCATCGGTGTAAACACAGGCGCAAGCACGAGCCTGATTTGTCGTTATGGCACAGAAGAGCAGAAGCAACGTTTCGTTATGCCCGTTGCCAAAGGGGAAAAGGTCACCTGTTTAGGCCAAACTGAATCTGATGCAGGATCTGATCGAAGCCTTATGAGGACATCAGCGAAAAGATCTGGAGAACACTATATTCTTAACGGGACAAAAATGTATATCTCGAACTTCTCCATTGCAGATTTTGTAACCGTTGAAGCATTTGTGGATAGAAACCGTGGTTTGGATGGAATCGGTCTTTTTATTGTTGAATCGGATAGGCCTGGCTTTATTCGAGGACAAAAATTAAGCAAATGCGGTGTTCGTTCGTGCGAAACCGGCGAACTCATTTTCCAGGACTGCCGTATTCCCAAAGATAACGTCATCGGCCAGGAAATGGATGGGTGGAAAAAAGCGGTCGATGTGCTTACGGCTGGAAAAGTTCAAACCGCTGCAAGAGCGTTAGGGATTGCAAGAGCCGCATTTGATGAAGTTGTAAAATATTCCAAACAGCGTGTGCAGTTTGGAAAACCCATTGGGCAGCATCAGGCCATCGCCATAAAGATTGCTCAAATGGCCACGGAAATCGAAGCCGCACGATTACTTGTTTATCAGGCTGCCTGGCGTTTAGATCAGGGTAAATTGCCCATTAAAGAAGCAGCCATGGCTAAGCTATATGCCTGTGAAATGGCTCAGCGTGTCACGAGCCAAGCTGTCCATATTCATGGCGCGTATGGATACATGTGTGAACCGCCGGTGGAAAGATATTTCAGGGACGGCCGATACCTCACATTCACAAAAGGTCCCACCGAAATTCAGCAGCTAATTATTGCCGGTCAAATCGGATTGTTTGGCGAAAAAGATGCCCTAACTTATTAGAATCTATTAAAAAAAACTAAACATAAGCGTCTGATGATGAAATATAATCAGATGGAACTTACAACCGAACAATGAACCCTCGCCGCCGCAGCGCCAGCATATAGTGCCGCCAGTCCTATGAGCGAATTGAATGGGAGAAACAACATGAGCAGAGAACACGAGAAATATATGGCTATGGCAATCGAAGAGTCGCGGAAGGCGCTTAAGTCCGGCGAGATGCCGTTCGGGTCGGTCATCGTTCAAGACGGGGAGATCATCGGCCGGGCTCACGCCACGATCGCCAGGGACCACGACCCCACCGCCCACGCTGAGATCAAGGCCGTTCGGGACGCCTCGGCCCTTCTGAAGACCACGGATCTCAGCCGGTCCACCCTGTATGCCTCGTGCGAGCCTTGCCCCATGTGCTGCGGGGCGATCCTAAACGCGCGTATCGGTACGCTGGTCATCAGCGGCCGCAGCGAGACAGTCCTCGCCCTCAGGGGCCTCAAGACCGAGCGCGAGTACAAGCCCGACCGGTTGGCCCGGATGATCAACTTGAAGCTGGAGGTCATCTGGGACATGCTCCAGGACGAGTCCGAGCACGTTCTGAGGGAATACAAGGGCTGGACCGACTGAGACATTGCCGCGCCAGCCGAATCTCCGAATGTCGCATTTTCGTGTCTAGAGAATTACAATCAATGGTCGGAATCGTTAGACATCCGTCCGGAGGTTATTCCCATTGGCCATGATGGTTCTCTTCACCCGAAACCCGAATGGAAGGGTGAGGGGTACGCCCTTCGACTTTGCTCAGGACTTACGGCGGACGGATGTAAGCAATCAGTGGTCATGTGTACAACAACAGTGATGAAAGGGATTCAGGGATAGGAGGAGTCATGTACGTAATCACCAGAATTTGGGAAGCGAAGCCGATGGAGGCAAGACGAGCCGCCACTTTGGCTGCCTTGATTGGCGATGTGTACGAGAAGGCCGGGCAACGATCATCTGTTCAGGTATCATTTAACGGTGGGACCCTGCCAGGCAGGAAAGACCGGGTCTACATGCGCTGGATTGCCGACAAAATCGAATCGCCCTATCGGAGCGGTAACGTGATACCAGAAAAAGCTCGTGAATTGGGGGCTAAGATGCGGGAAATAACTGTTCGAAGCTGGGTTGAGTTCGAAGAGCTTCTGACAGAGGACAAACGCGAGAAGTAATTCTCTTATTTCTCAGATAAGATAGGAATTAAGTGGGTTCTTCACTTGACTCCGGTTTTTTATCAAAAAAAGGGAATGCCGCAAAGCGCTCAGGATATAATCTTAATCGTTAGACCATCGGAATGCTATTGAAGTAAAAGAAGGGACGAAAGGAAAAACCAGTGAGAAACATCGAATTTCTTACTCTGCAAGAATTGGCAATGGGTATTCGCCAACGTCAGATATCTGCCACTGAAGTGCTAGAGGCACATCTCGCGCGGATAACCCAGCACAACCCAGCACTAAACGCCATTGTCACCGTGGACGAGGAGGGGGCACGTGCCCGGGCAAAGGAAGCTGACATCAGCCTGGCCCGGGGCGAGATCTGGGGGCCGATGCATGGTGTGCCAATCACGATTAAAGACGCAATCGAGACAGCCGGCTTGCGGACGACCGGTGG
>WOR8_10004294_pt1 | contig 23400 bp, 30 predicted proteins | sample DeeMarSeWOR38_10_FD_19890 | JGI IMG/M metagenome (IMG submission 19890) | reverse complement strand
GAGATCTGCATATGGAGTGCTCCTCTGTTTCATGGAAGGCATCATACCTTGACTGGCAGGGCTTGCCTTTGACCTAAATCAAGTCTTGCTTTTTGGGCGTAAATATTTCTTGCCCCGGTTTTTTATCTAGAAGGCCTCCGACTCCGTGGCGGCTTTTTCCCCCGCCGAAAAAGATGGTCATCAGTATGCCTCCTAGCAGCAGCAGGGCAACAAACAATATAATCAGGTCATCTTTTTTCATTTATACAAATGTATTCCCATTGTCCCGTTAATAAAGCCCGAAACTCCTTTGTTGACAGGGAATTGCCCTGTTGCCAGGGAATTGCCCTGTTGCCAGTAATTTTTCAGCAACAAAATCAGGATTCTGTCTTATAATATTCATATAAAGATTTTTGAAACTGGATCCATATCCGGCAAAATATACAATGTAGCACTGAGGACCACAAGGCAAGTGTATCTTGCAGAACAAACCATACGAGGGAGAAAATATTATATTATCAGGGACTCCCTTTATAACCCCGGCAGCAATTGCTGGCAGAGCAGAGATCTGTTTGATCTGGGCCGCTCGCCCTGGGAGTATATTCAGTATCCAGGCGGCAATGCTTTTTATATTGAGGAGTGCGTCAATGAAAGGCTTGCCGCCATGGGTGTTCAGTATGACATATGCGAACTTGAGGAACTGTTCTGGCGCTTTATCAGGAAAGAGATCAGGCAGAAGATAGAGCCTTTTTATTGCCGCAGGAGAAGAAGAAGCCGGAAAACTGACAAGAAAAATCTTGCTGAGCACCAGGTCCAGTTTTTTGACAAGCGGCGCATATATTATCTGCGCTGCGGTGTTGTTGATCAACGCAGGGTTGGTCGCCTGCCGCTCAGACATTTTACGGGGCTGCTGAATAAATCAAGAGACGAGATTGAGCAGTATATCCTGCAGCTAGAGAAAAGCCTCCATCCCAGGGAATACAAGCAGTATGTTTACGCTATTTTCGACCTGCAGCGCTACTTCAAGGCCTCGGCTGCCCGCTCAATACCGCAGGCACTGGACCAGGATGAACTGGACAGGTATTTTATCAAGGATCTGTGCAGGCTGCAGAAGGATGATCTTTTCTGGGCCGGGTTTGCTGGAAGAAACGGACTGCATGACTATCTTGTGCGCTATGCGGTCATGTTTTTTGATTACGAGTTTGACGGAGGCTCTGCCTGGGATGAGTACCTGCAGAAGTTTATCAACTCAAGACGCTTTTATAGACCGCCTTCCCCGAAGACAAAGATTGCCATAACAGAAATTGTGGAAATATTCGGGGAGACTGAAGAAAATTTGCAGGCAATGAAAAAAAGTGAACTGACCAGGCTTTTCCGGCAGAAGGCGCATGAGCTTCATCCTGACAAGGGTGGGGAACATGATTCTTTTGTCAGGCTTGCAGAGGCGTATAAAGAGTTATTGCGGAAGAAGAATTAGGATGCACGCTCAGCAATCATTGCAATTTATCAACATATGAAACTGCCAACGATTGACACGTATGCTGAAAATTATGCTGTTAGGTTTTTCCTTTCAGGAATCTTTGCAGCACGTAAATCCCATCAGGGGTAAACGGTTCCTTCCCGCTTAAGGCAAGTACTGCCTCCGGGGCAGCAAAGAATCCGGTTTCAATCTCTTCTGCCTGCAGGGTCAGTTCTCCATCGTGGGTGCAGGAAAAGACCCTGCCCCAGACCTGGTTGCGCCCCTCCTCGTAAAAGAATGTAAAGTGGGATGCAAGTACAGTATCCTTAATGCCTAACTCCTCCTCAAGTTCCCGTTTGGCTGATTCCTCATAGGTTTCATTGGCAAGCACCACGCCGCCGGCAGCAACATCATAATAGCCAGGATAGATATCCTTGCCCATGGTCCGTTTCTGGACAAAAAGTTTGCCCCCGCTGTTGAAGACCAGGATGTAGCTTGCGCGATGGGGCAGCCCTTTGGTCCGCATTTCATGCCTGGGTACGCTGCCTGTTACTTTATTTGCCCTATCAACAATCAGGACCATTTCGTCTCGGGGATTCATAGTGTTTGCTTAGCAGGTAGTATGACGGGTCTGGAAAAGCCACTGGGGCGAGACTCTTTTCATGTTACACGACCCAATGGCCTTAATTATCAAATAAGTTTCTTAAAGGATAAATTCAGTCAACCAGAAGTCATGCTGATTGCAGAAGCTGGTGGCGTATACCCTGGATCCTGCATTCTTGAAAAGTTCATAAGTGGAGACAGCTTCCTTGTCATCAGGGGCAAATGTTATTGCACCGATGACGGTCCCGTCTTCCGCCACAGTGAATGGCGTACTATGTAATGTATTTCACTCATCGGGTGCTTGGTGGTTACGGTAATAGTTTTACCTTCTCTACCGACAACCGGGGCATGGCTGCCCACTTTTGAACCCCACTGGCCGGGGTTTTCCGCAGTATAGATGACTCCGGGAGGAAATGCACCGGCAGATGCAGATGACCTCGAGGCAGAGCCCACTGCAACCCCTGCTGCCAGCACCAATGATGCCTTCAGAAAATCACGTCTTTCATTCATAATGACCTCACGCTTGCATGAAAGTAATCAAGAATTACTTGCTTTTGGGAATAGTTCTTAATAGATTTAGAGCAGGCAATCAAGCAGATTTACTTCAACAAGGTAAAACTGAATAAAAGCTGCGGTAAAATAAGAGTGCAAAAAACTGGTAAAAAAATAATGCTCAGGTAAAATACAGATATGGAAAATAAAGAACAGAGAAAAAAATGTGATATTTGCGGGGGAAGCGGGCAATACAGTTTTTTCAAAGGGGTAAGCAGGTTTCTTCTTTCAACTGAGGAATGTGCAGAATGCGCCGGTACAGGCTACCAGCTGCAAGGTGAAAGCCGTGAAAGCGAAAGCATAACCAGCAAACCAGAAAAAACAAAAAAAGTGCACCCCGAAGAAAGAAGTAATAAAGTCACCTGAGGTTATTCTGTTACCCGCTGCTCAATTCCTGTTTGAGGAGGCAGCAGGAGATTTTATACAGCGGTTTGCCTGCATCATCGTAGTTGATATTTTCCGGCTGCAGGAGTTTGTTGATCACACAGCCTTCAGGAATATCAAGGCTGAAGAGTCTGGTCTCTGTAATGCCGGAGTTGGTGATGAGCTGGTTTTCTGTGATTCTGAATCCGTTTACCGGGTAGTCCTCGCAGAGGGGGCACTGGTAAACCCTGCCGTTTGGAAAAATGAAGTAATTTTCCGCCACCCGGCCTGCGCATTCAAATATTTCACCTGGTTCAAGATACACCTTTGGGAAGATCACCGTTATTCCATGTGTCGCAGCTTCAGCAGCCACTGCGGGAATCTTTGCCAGCCATTCTCCCGGCGTGAGCTGCCATCTGTCCGTATCGTTCAGTGCTGTTTTGCCCCTGATGCCGATAACCTGGATGTAAAAACGTTTTACCCCCCACCGGGTCAGCAGTGGGACCATCTCGTGCAGGTGTTCGATATTGTACCTGCTCACCGTATAGATGAGGCTGACGTTAAAACCTGAAGCAACAGCAGCCTCCAGGTTTGCAGTACAGATTTCAAAAACACCGTCTCCACGGAGCATATCGTTAATTGCAGGGGTGGGGCCGTCAAGACTGAAACTTAGAAAATCAAGGTCTGAATTTTTAATTTTAGCCAGGAAATCATGGAAAAGGAAACCGTTGGTATCAACAGTAACAGACGAGTACCCCAATTTTTTTGCAAACCTGATAGCATGGGGCAGGTCAGGATGCATGGTAGGTTCACCGCCCAGAAATATAACATTGGTTTCTTTGATGTCATCACGGAAGAGTTTGAGCCATTTTTCGAGGTTCTCTCGTGTTACGGTTTCTGTGCCATGCTCTTTGGGGTTGATGTAGCAATGGCGGCATGAGAGGTTGCACGCAGTAAGGATATGAAAAAAGACATTTCTCTCTCCATGTTTGAATCCCACGGTTTTTGCGGGCGGCAGGCTCATTTCCTCTTCTCTGCTGCAATTTGTTCAAGGGTATAGCGGGCCAGGGGGCTGTTCTGCCAATAGGTATTGTCCTGATCGGCAAAAAATGTCTTGAAAAGTTCCAGACTTTCCCGGCGCAGGACATGACCCGTTACTGCCACTGACATTTCCCGGTACAGGGGGTTGAGTTTCATAAGGTCAAGATTGGTTCCCCCCCCCATGACGTCCTCATAAGCGTATACGAATGTGCGGATGTTGTTTAAAAGCAGGGTAACATAGCACATGAGGCAGGGTTCCATGGTGGAATAGACAACTATTCTGGAGCGCTCGATCTCCGGGTGCAGCGTAAAAAGTTTTCGCAGTGCCATAATCTCCGCATGGTCCAGCTCATTTTCATCGGGAACCCTGGAATTGATCCTCCTTCCCCGGCTGACAATTTCATCTTCATACACCATGACGCAACCAACCGGGAATTCCCCTGCACTAAGGGCTTCTCTGGCTTCCAGCAGGGCTTCTCTCATATACTTTTCAGGATGATTCATTCAGCTGCTCCTTGGGCGGGCAATATTACAATTATACTGCATGCATTCTTTTATTGCTTCTGCTGCAGGAATTGCAATACTATAACTGTATGGGGTCGTAAAAGTCCGATCTCCTGCATTGTATAGCATTTTTGGGACGCGACAGTCATAATTGTCAATGTCAACAAACTGTTATCAAATCATTTACACAATAATCATGCAACTGCAAATAAGCGAATAAGGGGAACCGGGAATGGACAGATTTACAAAAGGGTTTGTGCTGGCTTCTTTAGTCTATTTTCTCCTCGCTGCAAGTCTTGGTATCTGGATGGGTATGGGTAATGACACCGAATTTGTGAAGTTTGCCCATGTCCATTTCAATCTTCTCGGGTTTATGGCCATGATGATTTACGGGGTGGGGTACTTTATCCTGCCGCGTTTCAATGCCAGGACGCTGAAATGGCCGCAGCTGGTGCCGGTACATTTTATTATTGCCAACCTTGGCCTGATCGGCATGGTATTTACTGCAGCTGAGAGGCCGTCTGCAGGTTTTGCCATCTTTGCATTTCTCTCGGTTCTTTCTGTTTTTCTGTTCAGCTTAAATCTCGGGGTTACCCTTATGCAGGCCGGGGAAGAAGAAGAGGGAGGAGTTCCTGCAGAAGCTGCAGAGCAGATTGAAATAACCCCTGAGACCAGGGTGGGGGAAATCCTTACCAGATGGCCGCAGACCCTTGAAATACTGGTGAATAATGGTTTTAAGCCTCTGGCTGACCCCTCACACAGGGAAAAAGTTAAACAGCTGCCGGTCACGCTTGGCATGGCCTGCGAGCGGCATGATCTTGATTGTGACCTGATCATCAGTCTCCTTAACAAGGCAATTGCATCCCTGGAAGCAGAAAAAAGAACAACACGGCCCCAGCCGATTCAACTGCAGAACATTTCGGTAAAACTCAGGGCAGGTGAGACCATCACCCAACAGCATATTATAGGTGAAATCCTGAAGGTCTATCCGGCTACGGAAAAGGTATTTAAGAAGTATTATGGAGCAGCCTGTTTTTCCTGCCCGGGCCAGGCTACTGAATCGGTGAGGCAAAGCGCCATGATGCATAATGTGGATGAAAAGAAGGTCCTGGCAGAACTTAACGAGGCAGCCCGGCTCATCAAATGAATACACTCATTCAGGCTGCTGAGAATTTTATCAGCCATGATGAAACAATTGCCGGGATTGAGGAACATGGCCACGGCATCATCCATGATACCTACCTGGTAAAACTGGGAAAAGGGGCAAGCCGCTTTATCCTGCAGCGCTTCAATACCCGGGTTTTTGCAAATCCTGAAACAATTATGCAAAACCTGCAACTTGTCAGTGAACATATGCGGGAACGGATGAATGTCAGTGGCAGCGCAATTGATGCTAACTGGCAGATGCTGCAGAGTATTCCTGCCAGAGATGGCAGGAATATTTTTGTTGCTGCAGATGGATCATTCTGGCGGGCCTTGAATTTTATCCGGGAAGCAATCCCCCTTGAGAAGATTTCCTGCCTGCAGGATGCCAGGGAGGTGGGGCGGGCCCTAGGCATCTTTCACTGGTTGAGCAGTGATCTGGATCCTGGACTTCTGCATGCCCCTCTGCCCTTTTTTCATAATATCGAACAATATCTTAAACATTATGATGAAGTTTTGGGGCAGAGTGAAAAGAAAGGTGATACTGACCCGTTCTGTCAAAAGTTTATTGAGGACAGGAGGAGTTGGGCCCCTGTCCTGGAGAATGGACGCAGAGAAAATCTCCTGCGGATAAGGGTCATACACGGTGACCCCAAGATCAACAATATAATGGTAGACAGAAGCACAGGGAAGGCTGTCAGCATTATTGACCTTGATACTGTGATGCCCGGTCTGGTGCAGTATGATCTGGGCGACGCTATGCGTTCCTGCTGCAACACCGCGGGAGAGGAGGTTGCTGATATATCTGCGGTCCGCTTTGATCTTGAGCGTTGCAAGGCGGTTTTATCTGGCTATACAGAAGCAGCCGGGGGATTTTTGACAGCCAGGGATTTTGATTTTATCTTTGATGCTATCAGGCTAATTCCCTTTGAACTCGGACTCCGTTTCTATACGGATTTTCTCGAGGGTAATATATATTTCAAAGTCAGCGGTCGTGACCGGAACCTGGAGCGGGCTAAGGTGCAGTTTCAACTGGTGGAAAGTGTTGAACAGCAGGAAGAGGGGATCAGTGCAGTTATTGAAGAGTACCGCTCTGTGTTAAAGGGCGGCATTTCCCGTTAACATAAACGGCAGGAAAGGTTTGAGCATGGATGATCTGAAAGATTCTCTTGGCTTCCGTTATCTGCAGGAAACAAAATTCGATGAGCAGACCCTGTGGCGTAAGCCACGATTGGTCATTGCGCCTGCGCACCCTTATAAACAGTATGCTGAAGCTGAAAAATTCAAGCTGCCTACTGACTGGCAAATGGATAAAAGCCTGCATGAAAGCTTACAGTACAGGCGTTCATGCAGGCGCTATGCCGATACCCCGCTCAGTATGGAGAACCTGGCCATGCTGCTTTGGGCCAGCCAGGGGATCAGCGGCAGGGCCGGCAACTTTTTTTTCAGGACAGCACCGTCGGCTGGAGCACTCTACCCGGTGGAGACTTATCTTTCTATACATCATGTCGAATCATTATCCCCGGGGCTTTATCATTTTCAACCGGCTGAGTTTGCGCTGGAGATGATGAGTAAAGGTTTTGCGGGGCAAAGGGTGGCAGAGGCTGCCCTGGGGCAGAATTTTATGGCGAAGGCCGGGGTGGTTTTTATCTGGTCAGCCATTCTGCGGAGAAATTTTTCCAAGTACGGTCACCGGGGTTTGCGTTATGTCATGCTGGATGCCGGCCATATCTGCCAGAATCTGCTGCTGGCTGGTGAAAGCCTGGGGCTGGGCGCCTGCCCAGTGGCAGCATTTTACGATGACCAATTAAACAGGCTGCTCGGTCTTGATGGGGAGGAGGAATCCGTTATCTATCTGGCGGCAGTAGGGGCAAAAGAATAACTCATGCAGCCTTGAAAGGAGTCTTGGAATATGTGGAGCTCAAAGGATGTTTATTATATTTCAGACAGCACCGGGATCCTGGCAACCAATCTTGGCCAGGCCCTTATCTGTCAGTTTCCGGAAGTAAATTTCTATGAAGAGAAATTTTCCTTTATCAGGACGATAGCTGAGGCCAAAAAGACAATGGCTCATATCATGAAGCGTTCCGGAGGCCGCAGACCGATAATCTTCAGCACTATTCTTGATCCGGAGATTCGTGCGATTTTTGATTCACCGGAAGTGGAATATTTTGAAGCCTACGGACTGTTCCTGGAGCGCCTGGAAACCTGCCTGGAAACCCAGGCCCTGCGGGAGCCGGGTTTTGCCCGTCATCCAAGTGATCTCAACATGAATAAAAGGGTCGAGGCTATCCATTATTGTCTGGCCCATGACGATGGAACCAAGGTCAGCGAATACGATGAGGCTGATATCATACTGGTAGGGGTTTCCCGTTCAGGTAAAACTCCGGTCTCTGTTTTTCTGGCAACCCAGATGGGACTTAAATCCGCTAATTTCCCGCTTACCACGGAATATTTGAACAGCTACAGGGTACCCGAGATGATCCGGCAGAATTTGAGCAGGGTGGTTGCCTTGACAACCTCAGCGGAACATCTCCACAGCGCCAGGGAAAAACGTTACCCGGGAAGCAAGTATGCCAGGCTCTCCACCTGTGTTGAAGAGTTGAAACAGGCAGAGCAGATTTATATGAAATCACATATCCCCATAGTATCCTCGGCCGGGAAATCCATTGAGGAAATTGCCACCCAGGTTATGCAGGAACTGGGGATTTCAAAGAAATACCTTCTGTAGAAAATTTTCTTAAGCGGTATATGGGGAAATATCCCGGGAAAAAGGATGAACCGGACAACTCTGTCCGCAGTGAGTAACCAGCCCTGCGACACCATCATTGAATGTTATCTCGCGCAGGAGTCTGATTACCTGCTCATCATTACAGACAAAATTGATAACTTGACCGGATCCGGCTATTCTAAGACGTGCTCTGAGGTCCCGGGCTGCCCTTCTGGTATCGCCGCGGTAGTCAATACAATAATCTTTCATGGTCCTGTAAAGTAATCATGCGGCGGTATCCTGGTCAGCGGGAGAGTGATCAGGATTTTCAGATTTTCTGGTGAAAAGCTTGCTGATAATAATACCTGACTCATAAAGAAATATAAGCGGCAGACAAAGCAATACTGCGGCCATGATATCACCCGCAGCAAGGAGAAATGAGAGCAGCAGGATGGCCGGGTAAGAGAACTTGCGGTTTGTTGAAAAATAGTTGCGCCTGACCCAGCCTATTTTAACCGCGGCAACCATGAGGAAAGGGATTTCAAAAGCCAGTCCAAAAGCCAGTGAGGTGCGGGCCACAAATGTGAGGTAGCCGGAAAGCTTCGGCAGCGGGGTCAGTTGCGGGTTTGCAAAACCCATGAAAAAATGCAGGGCCCTGGGCAGAACAACATAAAAGGCGAAGCCCGCCCCAGCAGCAAAGAGCAGAGTGGCCCAAAAAACTACGGTACGGACAGTTCTTTTCTCATTGGTATGCAGCCCCGGGGCGATGAACATCCAGAGTTCATAAAGCAGTACCGGGATACTGAAAATGATGCCGAGGAGCAGAGAGAGCTTAAGGTAAGTGATGAAGGCCTCTGTCAGGTTGGTATAAACAAGCTTGATCAGGGTCGGTGAATATTGCGCCAAAAGAGACGATCAGCCGTTGGCGTAATTCTTCAAGGTGGGCCGAGGTGGTGATCATGCGTTACTCTTGTCTTCCTTGTCTGCGGTTGTTGTTTCGGCAGTAGCGGTCTGATCTGTCCCTGCAGTAGCAGCACTTGCTTCTGCAGCTTTATCAGGGGCTGAGAGTTCGGGTTGTTCAGCCCCAGGTTCTTCCGGCATGGCGTCTTTCGGCAGGCTGTTGTAAGCTTCCAGCAGTTTGTTTTTGTCCCGGAAGGCATGCTCGTCATCCTCTTCCTCGAAACTTTCCTTCAGGCTGGACGCAGCCTTTTTGAGCTCAACAATGCCTTTGCCCAGAGCCCTTGCCAACTCGGGTAGTTTCTCCGGGCCCACGACAACGAGGGCCACGGCCATGATAAGGATCAGTTCCGGAAGTCCAATACCGAACATAATAAGGTGATCACCCTGCAGTGAAGTAAGGGGTTGCAGAATGCAATTTCAAATCTGCTTCTGCCATACTGTCCGCTCCAAAGCAAACCGAGGCCGAAAATCAGTAATACCGTTACCTTGCAGCAGACCCAAAGGCTCCTTTTTGCTTACATGAAGACAACAAAGAATTATCAATTAATACAGCGCAATCTACGGTATTTATTAATGAGTGTCAAGAATCTGTAGGCATCCTGAACAGGGCAGATTGACTTTTGGGAAACCTTTGACTATGGTTGCTGTCGCTTAAAAATTTTTCACAGTATTTTTTTTGTTTACTCATATAACATGAATTTTTACAGGATTCAGCTTTGAGGAGAAGGTAAATGGCCAATGTGGTAGTGGTGGGTACCCAATGGGGTGATGAGGGTAAGGGCAAGATCGTTGATCTGCTGACCCGTTATGCAGACTATATTGTCCGCTTCCAGGGGGGAAATAATGCGGGACACACCCTTGTGGTGGAAGGAAGGCAGTTTATTTTCCATCTTATCCCGTCCGGCATCCTGTATGAAAACAAGAAATGTATGATCGGAAACGGCGTGGTCATAGACCCTGAAGTGCTGCTCGCTGAAATGCAGGAACTTGAGGAGAATGGTCTGCCGGTTACCCCGGAAAGGCTTATGATCAGTGAAAATGCCCACCTGATTATGCCTTATCATAAGGCCTTGGATCTGAACCAGGAGGCAGCTTTAAGGAGCAGCAAGAAAATTGGGACTACAGGGCGGGGAATTGGACCATGTTATGGTGATAAGATTAACCGCAAAGGCATCAAGATCGGCGACCTGCTCGATGAGACGCTCTTCAGGGATAAGCTCAGAGACAATGTAGAGGAAAAAAACTTTCTGCTCACCAGGCAGCTTAACAGCGAATCGGTTTCCTTTGCAGCAATCTACAGCCAGTTTCAAGTTTTTGCCGAGAAGCTTGCACCTTACCTGGGCAATGTTTCCGTTGCACTGGACCAGGCCAGGAAAAGCGGGAAACACATCCTTTTTGAAGGAGCGCAAGGTACGCAGCTGGATGTGGATCATGGCACCTATCCATTTGTAACATCTTCCAATACAGTGGCCGGCAATGCCTGCACCGGAAGCGGTTTTGGCCCTGTTCACATTGACGCGGTCATCGGCATTTTAAAAGCCTATACAACCCGGGTTGGAAGCGGTCCTTTTCCCTCCGAGCTCTTTGATGAGACCGGTGATCAGCTGCAGAAAAAGGGTGGAGAATTCGGGGCCACAACCGGCCGAAAGCGCCGTTGCGGTTGGCTGGACACCTTAGTGGCAAATGAAGCCGTCCGATTAAACAGTGTTACAGGCCTGGCGGTCACAAAGCTTGATGTTCTAAGCGGTCAGCCGACTCTTAAGATTGCCACCTCCTATGAGGCTGATGGCCGTGAATTTCAAGCCATGCCGAGCAATATCAGGATTACTGAAAAAGTTAAACCAGTCTACGAAGAGATTCCAGGCTGGCAGGAAGAGATCGGCGCTGCCCGATCTATTACCGATCTGCCCATGCAGGCCAGGGATTATATCAAACGCATTGAGGATATTACCGAAACGCCCGCAGTTATAATCTCTGTCGGGCCGGCCCGTGATGAAACGCTGTTGCTGAAGAATCCTTTTGCCGGATAAGAGGCAACCTGTTCATTTCCTTTCATTCGCAAAAAAACTTTGCGGATTTCCTTTAAATGATTATATTCTACAGGTTTTTAAGACGGAGACCTGAAACCTGGTGTTTTTACTATAAGGAGATTAGACCCTATGGCACGTATTACAGTCGAAGACTGCTTGGAGAAAATTGGTGATGACAACCGTTTCAGTCTGGTTCACCTGGCGGTGGAGCGGGTTAAGCAAAGAAGGCAGGGAGCCCCTCTCTTGATCCCGGCCAGGAAGAATAAGGAAGTTGTCATGGCCCTGCGGGAGATTGCCGCCGGGGCAGTTTCATTTGACAATATTCTTGATCTGCCTAAGCGTGAGGTTGAACATGCAGCTGGTGAAGCTGCAGAACATGTTGATTCAGCGAAGCAAAAAGCCCAGGAGGCCGCTTGACTTACACCATGGAGCTTGATTACTACGAGGTGCTTGGCGTCTCAAGGTCGGCCTCCCCTGAGGATATAAAAAAGGCCTATCGGAAGCTGGCCATGAAGTTTCACCCGGACCGTAATCCCGGTGACAAGGAAGCTGAAGAGAAGTTCAAGCAGTCCACCGAGGCTTACGAAGTTCTCAGTGACAGCAGCAAGCGCCAGATCTACGACACCTATGGCCTCGAAGGTTTGAAAAGCAGGGGCTACCAGGGGCCTGACTTTGAGGATATATTTTCCAGTTTCGGAGATATTTTTGGAGATATATTCGGGTTTGGCAGAAGCGATACAAGGCACGCACGGCAGGGACCCCTGCGGGGTGCCGACCTGCGCTATGACCTGTCCATATCATTTATGGAAGCAGTGCATGGGATTTCCAAGGATATTGAGATAGAAAGGCCGGAAACCTGCTGGACTTGTGAAGGTACAGGATTGCGTCCCGGGTACAAGCCGGTGACCTGTTCAGCCTGCCACGGCAGGGGGCAGGTGGTCAGGGCCCAGGGTTTTTTCAGGATGAGTACAACCTGTCCGCAGTGTCGTGGTGAAGGCGAAATAATCAAAGACCCGTGCGCTGACTGTGATGGTGTCGGCCTGGTTAAAAGCAGGAAAAAAGTTGCTCTGAAAATACCTGCCGGGGTTGATTCCGGGGCCAAGATGCGCCTGCGGGGTACCGGGGAAGGCGGGCGCAAAGGTGGCCCAGCCGGCGATCTTTATGTCATAATACATGTTGAGCCGCACGAGTTTTTTCACCGCCAGGGTGATCTCATCTATTGCCAGTATCCCTTGGATTTCGACCAGGCGGCTCTTGGCTGCAATCTGGAAGTTCCCACCATCCATGGAACCCAGAAACTGAAGATACCCAAAGGAACCCAGACCGGCCAGCGATTCACCCTGGATAATGAAGGGGTGCCGCATTTAAAAGGCCATGGCCGCGGTGATATGATCGTCGAAGTCAGGGTGGCAACTCCGCAGAAGCTGACAAAAAGGCAAAAAGAGCTCTTGCAGGAATTTGGTGAACTGGAAAGAAAAAAACAAAAGGGCAACGAAGAGGGACTGCTTAAGAAATTATTGCACATTGGCCGTAAGGCAGAATAGGAAAATCTTCAACACCATCCTGTCTTCAGCTGGGACTTGCAAGGAGATAATAGCCATGAAGCTCTTTCTGATCTTGATTAAGGAGTAACGGATATGTGTAAAGCAGTTGACAAAGACATCTAAATCAATAATATTCCACTCCTTCATGATCCTGCTGGAAAAGTCGTTCATTTTACACCATGCGGGATTGAGGAGAAAATATTCAGTTGTTAATAATAATAGGTAGTTGAAAAGGTCAGAGAGAGAAAATCTGGAGTCGGAACTATGAACAAAAAACAACAGGCGCACTTCAAGGCCAAGCTTGAGGTCATGAGCCAGGACATATTGAGTGAAGCAGAAAAAACGCTGCTGGAAATGACTGACCAGGCTGATAATTATCCTGATCCGGCAGACAGGGCCACGGCAGAATCCAATCGCAATTTTGAGCTGCGCATACGGGACCGTGAGAGAAAGTTACTTGCCAAGATCAAGGAAGCGCTTGAAAGAATTGAAAACGGGACCTATGGAATATGCGAAAGCTGCGACGAGGAAATTTCCATTAAACGCCTTGAGGCCCGGCCGGTTACCACGCTGTGTGTAAAGTGCAAGACCGCACAGGAACAGCATGAAAAAGAACATGCGCAACCGTAAAAAAATATGCCAGAGTTACGTAAGGATCCCATCCTCGGCCGCTGGATTATCATTGCAAAGGAGCGAAGCAGGCGTCCTACAGATTTTGTTATACAGGAACAGATAGTCAAGGGAGGCTTTTGTCCGCTCTGTCCTGGCAATGAGAATACAACTCCAGCAGAAGTCTTAGCCTACGGGCGCAACCCGTCCCAACCTCATAATTCCCCGGGGTGGGAGCTCAGGGTTGTACCTAACAAATACCCCGCCCTGGTCATCGAAGGAAATCTCAACAAGGAAGGCGTTGGGATCTACGATAAGATGAACGGCATCGGGGCCCACGAAGTTGTCATAGAAAGTCCCAGCCATGAAGATACCTTCACAAACCTTTCACCGGAGCGGCTGCTGTATGTCTTCTGGGCCTTTCGGGATCGCCTGGTTGATCTGGGGCGCGACCCGCGCTTTAAATATGTCATGGTTTTCAAGAACAGCGGTAAAGATGCAGGCGCCTCGCTTGAGCATTCCCATTCGCAGTTGATTGCCTTACCGATCCTGCCACGCATGATCATCTCTGAGCTGGACGGCAGCCTTTCCTATTATAAATACAAGGAACGGTGTATCTTTTGCGATATTATCCGCCAGGAACTTCGTGAAGAGATACGGGTCGTATGCGAAAACGATCATTATATTACGGTCATGCCCTTTGCGCCCCGTTCACCCTTCGAGATGTGGATTCTTCCCAAAAAACATTCTTCCTCATACATTACAACAGATGATGTATCATTTATAGCACTGGCAAAAATTTTTTCAGAAACCATGAAGCGCCTTGATACATGTATCCCGAATGTGCCATATAACTTCGTCCTGCATGGAGCCCCGTTGCATTCGGAGCCCTTGGATTATTACCACTGGCATTTCGAGATACGTCCGAAGCTGACGACAACAGCCGGTTTTGAATGGGGGTCCGGGTTTTACATCAACCCAATGCCCCCGGAAGATGCGGCAGTGTATATGAAAGAGGCATTCGAAAAGTAATTTTGTGCATGTTCTCAAGGGATTTTCTGTTTGATGAAATTCTGAGTAGAGCTAAAACTAGAAACGTGCAGGCCAAAAGTAGGCAAAACAGGCCGGCATACTATTGAGTTAATACTATTGCGCTGAGGCAAACGATGAAGAAAATCCTGCTTGTTGATGATGAGGAAAGCATCCATCTTCTATACCGTGAAGAGTTTGAAGAAGAAGGATATGAAGTTCATTCGGCGCTCAGGGGGACAGATGCCCTGGAAAAATTTAAAATCATTTCTCCAGACCTGGTTATTCTGGATATAAACATGCCGGATATGAACGGTATTGAGGTCCTGCGCCAGATGAAGGAAATCAATCCGACACTACCGGTCATCCTGAGCACAGCATACCATGAGTATAAACAGGATCTGGGAGCATGGGCGTCTGATGAATATATTGTCAAGTCTTCTGATCTTCGGGAATTGAAAAAAGCCGTCCGCCGTCACCTGTCCAAATAATGTAAAAAATTTCATTTTTGTCCATTCTGATCCGATCTTTGCCATGAAGGATATCCAAAGCCAGCGAGACCATCGCCGCATAAATATTCAGAAGGTGGGGGTGAAGGATATCACCTATCCGGTCATGGTGCTGGACAAGTCCAAGAAACTGCAACGGACCGTTGCGAATTTCAATATGTTTGTCAACCTGCCGCACCGGTTCAAAGGTACGCACATGAGCCGTTTCATTGAGATCCTGAACCAGTTTCACGGCGAGTTTGATATTAAGAACCTGCGGCTGATCCTGGAGGAGATGAAGAGCAGACTCGAGGCAGAGTCAGCGCACCTGGAAATAGAGTTTCCATATTTTGTCAAGCGGAATACATCCCCTGCCAATGGTATTGGTATCGGGGAATACCAGTGCAAAATGCACGGGGTCCTTGATAAGAACTATGAACTTGTCCTGCAGATCAGTGTTCCCATAGCACTGCCACTGCATGTGCAGAACGGTGAAGGGCTCCCACGTTCGCCAGGGCTTTGGGGCAATGCGGTTATAAGTATCCAGTACCGTAATTTTATCTGGATTGAAGATGTCATACAGATGGTTGAGGAGATAATAGGTCAAAACCGTTTCATTGCAGAACGGCAGAATAGTGAAGGTTTTTCCCCAACAGATCAGGTAACGGGAAAATCAATTTTATCAGTAGAAAATATTGCCAAAGCCCTGGGGAAAAAATTTTCCGGCAATAGTGATATTTGCCGTTTTTCTGTAACAGTCGAAAACCTTTCCCAGGCCTATAAAACATTTGCTGTATTGGAAGGCCCCCAGAAAGAGGCTGCGACCGGATGAACCGCAAGAACTGCCGGCAGCAGGCAGAATAACACAGCGTATCTATTGAAATATAAGTGATAAAACTATGCAGAAAGAATTACTCCTTGAAATTGGCTCTGAAGAGATTCCAGCAGGATTCATCATCCCAGCGCTGGAGAATATGCAAAAGGCCATGGCGGAAAAACTGGCAGGTCTGGGTTTGCAGTATGAAATGATCCTTAAGGCAGCAACGCCGAGACGGCTGGCTATCTGTGTAAAAGGTCTGGTATCACAGCAACCGGATCGCGAGGAGGAATTTTTAGGTCCGGCCAGAACCGCTGCCTTTGATGCCGAGAACAATCCGACAAAGGCTGCGGTTGGCTTTGCCCGCTCCAAAGGTGCTGAAGTTAAAGACCTGAAGATCGTCAACACGCCTAAAGGCGAGTACGTCATGCTTTACAGGCAAACCAGAGGAGAAAAAACAGAGGACCTCCTGCCCGGAATTTTACAGGATCTTGTTGAGGAGCTGCCCTTCCCGAAATCAATGCGCTGGGGTGAGGGGGAAACCTCTTTCGCCCGGCCAATCCATTGGCTGCTGGCACTTTATGCGGGCAGGAGAATTAATGTGCAGGTTGGTGATATCAAAAGCGGGATATCAACGAGGGGCCACCGATTCATGGCTCCTGATACGGCCATAGAGGTGAAGGATTTTGCCCACTATGTCGATGTCCTGCGCCAAAACCATGTCCTGGTTGATTTAGAGGAGCGGCGCCAGGAAGTTATTCGGGAGATCAGGGAGGCAGCAGCTTCAAAAACCGGGATCAAGGGGGCCAGAATACTGGAAGATGAGGAGCTTATTGATACCGTAACCAACCTGGTGGAATATCCCCATGGGGTCTGCGGGATCTTTGAGGAACGTTTCCTGGAACTCCCGGACGATGTTCTCATCACTGCCATGCGCGAACATCAGAAGTATTTTTGTGTTACAGGTGAGAATGGCAGATTGTTAGCCAATTTTGTGGCAGTCAATAACACCCGTGTCCCAGATGAAAAGCTTGCAGCCGAAGGACACCAGAGGGTTTTGCGGGCCCGGCTTGAGGATGCTTTTTTCTTTTTCAAGGATGACAGGAGCAGAAAGCTTGCTGACCGGGTCAAGGATCTTTCCGGGCTTATTTTCCAGGCAAGGCTTGGCACCATGCTTGAGAAAACTGAAAGGGTTGCCAGGATGGCCGCCATCCTGGCACAAAAACTGGCCCCGGCGCATAAGGCTAACACCGAAAGGGCTGCATTCCTGGCAAAAGCCGACCTGCTTACAGCCATGGTGAATGAATTCCCCTCCTTGCAGGGTGTAATGGGCAGGGATTATGCCCTGTTGGATAATGAACCAGCCGAGGTGGCAATTGCAATACTGGAGCATTATTTGCCGATCAGGGCCGGAGGAAATCTGCCCACGCAGATACCAGGTGCCCTGGTGGGAATGGCAGACCGCCTTGATACCATAACAGGGTGTTTTGGCATCGGCCAGATGCCCACCGGAACTACGGATCCATTCGGTCTCAGAAGGCTGGCCCTGGGGCTGCTGCACATTATTGAGTCCCATGACTTCATCATCTCTCTGCCGGAAATAGTTGCTGCGTCTCTCGAGCTTTATGAGGATAAGTTGAGCGGGGATAAAATATTGGTAAGGGGCATGATTGTTGATTTTATCAAGGGCCGGTTTGTCAACGACCTGATCGGGCGTGGAGTCCCCGGTTCTGCTGTCGAGGCAGTGACATCTGTTTCATTTGATGATGTGGTTGATTGCCGTGCCAGGATTGATGCACTGTCAGCAATCCGTGAACAGCCGTCTTTTACGGTTCTGGCCGCTGCTTTTAAACGCGTTATGAATATCATAAGGGATCACGACGGAACAGAGGTTGACAGAAAACTCCTGCAGAAGGGAGCTGAGAGTAGCCTCTACGAGACCTTTATAACGGTGCAGGAGGAGACAAAACCCTTTCTGCAGACCAAGGAGTACGGCAAAGCACTCGAAATTATCCTGCGTATGAAGGAACCTGTGGACCAGTTTTTTGACGAAGTTATGGTCATGACCGATGACGCGGCTTTGCAGAAAAACAGGCTTAACCTGTTGACCGCAATTTCAGGGCTGTTTCTTCAGGTTGGGGATTTTTCCAAGATGCAGTCAGCAGTTAAATAGGAACGCATAAGTTCTTGTGCAACCAGGGGCAAGGTAAACTGTTTTTTCCTATTTAATATGGCACCCGGAACACTTTGTAGGGGCTGAATCTCTATTTTGCTTGTGGCATTCTTTACAGAGACCATGGGCAGCCAGTTTGAAACTGTTCAGTTTCGGATTGCTCATCTCTTCAGGATTGTGGCAGTCAATACACTTCCTGATCGGCATGCCTTCCACATAAGGAGATAGAGAGGAGTCGTCAGCCCGGGTGTGGTGGCATTCTTTACATGCAAAACTTTCCTGGTGGTTTTTATGGGAGAAGCGGGCTGCTTTTTTACCGGCGGCACTTTTCAGTTCCATGGTTTCAGGCCCGGTATCACTTGCAATACTGTGGTTCCAGGTAACCAAAAGAACAACAACAAGGACCAGCGAGGCTGTGAAGATCAACGATTTGTCTGGCATTATTTCTTCAGTAAATTATGTCTGCAAACAAAATACCCATGAATGGCCATCCGCTTCCTGAAGTATTTTTATTCATTGCTGCTGTACATGTCAAGTTTCTCTACAAAAACCGCCAGGGACAACCTTAAGAGGAAATGTGTTTTTGTTTGGAAATAAACCGGACTTACCTGCTTAATCGGGAAAGATTTCATGCTGCGAAGATTTTTTCGAACTTGCCTGACGGCATCACATGCATTATCAGTTTAAGTCTAAATTTTCTAGGCATAAAGAACACATGACCTGATCGGCCTGTCCCGACGGATTGAAGACCTTGACCGACGGGTTGCATAATCAAGTATCAGCAGCCGTATCAGCTTGTTGATAAAGAAAAACGTATTATGAATCGGAGGATTTATGGCACAACAGAAAAGCACCGAAGGCAACTTTGTAAAAAAGGAAACCATGCTGATTATAGCCCTTGTTACCCTGGTTATAGGGTTTTTGGGTGGAATTTTTTACAGCGCCTTGCAATCCGGCCCGACCGGCAGCGTCCAGTCCGTATCCGCACCTCCACAACAGCAGCAGCAACAACCTCCTGGCATGACAAGTGAGCAGGCCAGGGACATTTTGCAGCTGGAACAGGAGGTGGCTGCTAACCCGACAAATGTTGACGCCTGGACACAGTTAGGCCATGTATACTTTGATACCAACAATTATGCCAAGGCCATACGCGCCTATGAAAAATCACTTGAACTCAGACCGGACGATCCAAATGTTTTGACCGACCTCGGTGTTATGTATCGCCGCAACGCAGAACCCGACAAGGCGCTGGCAGCATTTGACAAGGCCATAGCAGTTAATCCCGCCCATGAGCAGGCACGGTTCAACAAGGGGATTGTCCTGAGATATGATAAGAATGACCGTGAGGGTGCTGTAAAGGCCTGGGAAGAACTGCTTAAAATCAATCCTAACGCCATGGCACCAAACGGCCTGCCGGTCAGTGAGGCCATAAAAAGCCTCTAGCGGTTTTTAATTTCAGCCTTCCGCAGCTGCCAGCCACAGAAGGGTGCCGACCGGTTTGATGCGGGCGGCCGGGTAAAGCGCTTCCGCTTCGGCCGGCCGCGTCAGGATGCTATCCAGTATTGCCCGTTTCCTGTTTCCTGCGATAAGAAAAATAACGTTTTCCGCCTGATTGAGAAGCGGCAGGGTAAGCGTAATGCGTGCCACCGGAGGTGAGCCTACCCCCGGGGGTACGGCTGCGACCCATTTCTTTCTTTCTTCCAGGAGATCCGACCCAGGAAAGAGGGAGGCTGTATGCCCGTCTGTCCCCATTCCCAGGAGTACGAGATCAAAACTTGGGATGCCCATGTTTAGGTCATTGCTTTTCATCCCCGCCCGGGTTTTCAAGTGAAAAAAGTCCCGCAGGTGTTTTTCATACAACGCTGCAGCGGTTTCAGGATTTTTATGCCGGGTTGTTATGCGATGAATATTCCGCGAAGGCACCGGGACCTTGGAAAGAAGAACATTGTGCGCCATGTGGTAGTTGCTGTCCGGGTGGCTTGATGCCAGCCAGCGTTCATCACCCCAGAAAAAATGGCTTTGCTGCCACGGCATCTTTGCGGCATTGGCAGCCGCACTCAAAAATTCATACGTTTGACGTGGGGTGGAACCTCCAGCCAGGACGATGGTGCAGAAGCCCCTGGCCCTGACGGCCGATCCGGCAATATCAGTAATTTGTTTAACAGCTGCGCTGCTGGCCTGCTGGATATTTGCAAATTCCCGGATCATTTCTGTTGCAGAGCTGCGGCTCGATTGCATGTAATTTTGCTTGGTGAACTGCCTGCACCTCAGGCACTAATTGAGCCGCCTCAGGTAAACCCTGACCCGGCGGTACAGGTGTAACAGTGCTCGGATACAGCAATAGTATCTCCCGGCCCGGGCAGATCCCGCAGTTCAGAGACATGTTTTTTCCTGCCTCCCATGTAAAGCTGCAGAGACTGGTTAAAGTCACAATCAAAGAGATAGCCGTCCCAGGATATGGAAACAAGAGAACGGCACATTAAACCGTCCAGGGTACAGGGGTTGAAGTTTGTCGCCAGTTTGAGAATATAACTCTCCAGGTTGCCTGAACTCTGCAGCCAGGTAAGAAACCGGCCAAGAGGAACATTGGCAAAAACGTAAAGATTGGTGAAAGATATATCCCATTTGTCGGCAAGCATCTGGCGAAAACGTTTTTCAACGTGCTCCTGGGATGCCGGAAGAAACGCACCAGTCGGATTGCTCACCAGGTTCAGCTGCAGGTCCGAACCCGGGCGGCCGTAGCCAAGGGCATTTAGTTTTTTCAGCGTCCTGATGGAGGGCGCAAAAGTATTTTCACCCCTCTGGGCTTCTGACTGGGTTTCATTTAAGGAGGGCAGAGAGGCTATCAGCGTTATCCTGTTGCCGGCCAAAAGCTCAAGGAGTCCTTTTTGATTTTCCGCCGCAATGGCTGTCAGGTTTGACCGCAGTATCAGGGTATCGGTCAGCGGTGCCAGCTTGCTGACAAGCATCTTGATGTGCGGATTCATTTCCGGCGCACCACCTGTGATATCTATCGTTTCAAACCTGAACCGTTCTGCGAGCCTGATAACTTCCGATGCGGTTTTTTCATTCATGATCTCCCTGCGGAAGGGCCCGGCATCAAGGTGGCAGTGTTTGCAGCTCTGGTTGCAGAGCTGACCCACATTGACCTGCAGCGTGGTGCATTTCTTCCGGGTCAGTTCTATGCCGTGATTGGCAAGATTATTCCTGAATGTCTCCAGGTTCGGCACCTGATACAGGTTGCTCTGCGGGTTTTTTACGGCTTGCAAATATGACATCACACTACTGATTACAGAGATATTTTCCCGGCAATGTTACGCATCTGGACACCATGCACCAGGGAGGCGCCGCCCCGGATGGCGGTGGCGACGTGGATTGCCTCGGTCATTTCATTGACATTTGATCCTTTTTCCAGGCAATCCTGCGTGTAGGCATCTATACAATAGGGGCACTGGACAGCATGGGCCACGGCCAGTGCGATAAGGGATTTTTCCCTTTGGGTCAGTTCTCCTTCTGCAAATACGGCGGAATAGTAGGAAAAAAACTTTTCGCCAAGTTCGGGGGCCCCTTCGCTCATTTCAGCGAATTTTAACAGATCCTTGGGGTGATAATATGTGTCCATGCAATACCTCAATCAGGTTTTTGATTTGGCTGAAGAAAGAAAAAATAATACCTAGTTAAAATTTTAAGAATGATTACTAGTTTATCCATTGTCCCTGGAAATTACATGATATGGGGCCAAAGTACAATTTATTTTGAACCTGTTTGACGGGAGGTTCCCCTGAGAGAAATATTTCTTTTTAATTCATAAAATTCTGATAACAATATATAATTCCTCTTTCACTGCTGCAGGGTAGAATAGCTAAGCAATGTTAAAGAGAAATAAAAGAAAGATAAAGATTGTGTAAAAAAATCCAGAAAACATGCTCCTGATGACGACAGAAGACTTGACCCCATAGCAGAATTAAATATATAAAGTATCTTTTTAGAAAATAGCCCCGGAGTGTAGAGCAAGGACTGTATGCAAATCATTTTTAAACTGATCGAGAGCCTTGGCCGCAATACCCTGTATTACATAAATGATCTGGGTGGCATGGGGTTGTTCCTGTTGCAGTCCCTCCGCGGCATTTTCAGAAGACCTTTCCGTTTCCAGGCCCTGCTCAAAGAAATTAAGGGGATCGGGGCCCATTCCTTTGTTGTTATTTTTTTTACAGCAGCTTTTACCGGCATGGTTTTAGGGGTGCAGGGCTACTATACTCTGAGTAAATTCGGCTCTGAGGGGCTCCTTGGTTCTGCAGTGGCATTAAGCCTGATCAGAGAGCTTGGCCCGGTACTGACAGCCCTTATGATCACGGGCCGGGCCGGATCAGCCATGTGCGCGGAACTGGGGATCATGAGAATGACCCAGCAGGTTGACGCCCTGGAATGTATGTCTATTGACCCATTCAGGTTTCTTATTACTCCCAAATTTATCGCGACGCTCATAGCTGTTCCCTTGCTTACTTTGATGTTTGATGTGGTCGGGATTTTAGGAGGTTATCTGTCAGGTGTACAGCTTCTGGGTGTAAATCCAGGGGCCTTTTTTTCCGGCATGGAGCAAAGTGTCGTGAACAAGGATATCAATCTGGGCATTATCAAATCATTTGTCTTTGCGGTTATCATTGTCTGGATCTGCACAGGCCGGGGTTTTCTGCTGCTGAAGGGCCGGTCAGGTTTCGGGGCAGGGAGTGTCAGCCGTGCGACCACACAGGCTGTGGTACTCTCGTCAATCACCGTTTTGCTTTGGGATTATTTATTGACGGCACTGCTGTTATGAACGAACCAATTATCAAGTTAGTCAACGTGCACAAATCCTTTGAGAGTGCAAACGGAACTGTGCAAAGGGTCTTAAGGGGAGTTAATCTCGATATTTTCCCTGGAATGACTACGGTTATAGGAGGGGCAAGCGGCCAGGGTAAAAGTGTGGCGATTAAACTTATTCTCGGCCTGATGAAACCTGATTCCGGGCAGATTCTTGTTGAAGGCAAAGACATTGCTGTCATGGGGCCAAAAGAACTCAATAAAGTGAGAGCCAATTTCGGGGTAGTATTTCAGGGGGTGGCACCGTTCGACTCAATGACAGTTTATGAAAATGTCGCGCTGCCCCTGGAGGAAAACACCAAGCTCAGTAAACAGGAAATAAGGCAGAGGGTCATGCAGTCGCTTGAGCAGTTTGGCCTCACGGGTCACGAAGATAAATTTCCAGCCCAGCTCAGTGGGGGTATGCTGAAAAGGGTCGGACTGGCACGTGCCCTGCAACTTCAACCAAAGATCATGCTTTTTGATGAGCCGACCACCGGACTGGATCCTGCCAGATCACTGGAAATTTATCGCCTGTTTTATAAAATTCAAAAGGA
>WOR8_10001811_pt1 | contig 23408 bp, 21 predicted proteins | sample DeeMarSeWOR38_10_FD_19890 | JGI IMG/M metagenome (IMG submission 19890) | reverse complement strand
GAAGAAGTTAGAGAGACAAAAGAATGGTCATACCCTTTATTACCGTCCAGTTGATTTAGAAATGCGTGAAAGGATGATAGAATTTTGGCGAGAGTACTTGAAAGAAAATTCAGAATAGTGTAATATGTTCATGTATAAGATTCAAAAGGAGACTAGACATGATAGAAGGATGGATAGTTTGTGTGATCGACAAGGATGACAAAGTCCGTGAAATTACGTCTATTGAAGATCATCACTTATTAGTAGCAGATGGATATCTCTATTTTGTCCCTGAAAGATATTATCTGGAAACAGGCCAAGAGATAAAAAATGTTATAAACCCATTTGCCATATTCGCCCCAGGAAGTTGGGGTGCTGCTTTTAAGTACTACAGAGATGAAGGAGACCAAAATGAACAGAAATTTTCTGTTGAGTCTGTTATTGACGCTGTTGATAAGTTTTATGATTTCAGCGAGCGTGCCGTTTGAGATACCTGAGTGGTTGTCTAAAAGATTTGATGCCCACTGGGTAGAAGTATTAGAGGTAGGAGATGTGATGTTCTATCTCGATGACAACCGAGACCTACGTGCCATAGAGTTAATAGGTGCAGGGAAACTTGGTTGTTTTTTTGATCTGAATGAAGTGTCAGATGGTGTACCGCCATTCTTTGGTGAACCTGAGGATGAGATATTACCGTGGATGTTTTGTGATTCTAGAAACCTCCGCATGATCGTGTGGTCATCTCCGAACTACCATCTTCCGAACCGTGATCCGTCCATACCACTATGCAAAGAACCAGATATAGACAGTGATGAACTCCAAGTGCAGACCGATTGTCAGGTTGAGCACCATGACTGGATATTAGGCCATGATAAGGAGCTTATTGAAATAGTGAGGAGTCCATGAAGATATTTAGGATCGTAACACTTATAATCGTGTTGTTTCTGTGTGTGGTAGTGATGTGGTATGGCTGTCGTCCAGACCCACCCCCACCCCCTACGCCTACGGAGGTAACTGATGAGCCAACATCCACCGAGGTACCGCCAACAGTATCGCCAACAGAGACGGAGGTATATACGGAAACACCTACGCCAACGGCGACTGCAACGTATACGGCAACGTTTACTAGCGTACCCCCTGACGACAAAACACCAGAACCGCTCCCACCTACAAAGACCCTGACCCCGTATGAGCAGGAATTTGATCGCTGCTTATGCCATCAGGATGTTGAGTTCTGTCTGTGTTCAAAGTACAACACGGACAATCACCCATAAGGAGAATAACGATGGCTTACATTAGAGTTCCTATTGGCCCTCGCAGGAAGAAAAACTGTGAGAGTTGTGGTCAACCAATTCGCACAAAGCCAGCAGCGCCTGGTTGGGAAGTACCCTATCCACAGATACTTTTGCTGGAACATGCGGATACATATAGCGCGGCATCGCGTGGCACAAAACAGGTTGAGTTATGTGAGAGTTGCATGACCCTAATTGGAGAGGCTATAACTGCGTTTCTACCTGATTGGCAACCAAAACCAGTAGTATTACCACCTGGAACACCAGATTGGTTTAGACAGTGGCTTGGGATGTAGGCGATGAAAGTGCTAGTGCAGTTGAAGGAAACTTCACAACCGATTGAACACAAGAACGTCAAGAACACATATCAGAAGGGTAGCTTCTACTGTATCCATGAAGGTAATGATGCAGTGAAGTATCCCATAGCTAATATATGGAGGGTAATTGAGGACTACGGGTTTCTCAAACACCCTCCCCATAAATAGGAGAATAAAATGTTTGAAGAATTGTATGGCCCTCTTGGTGCTTCTCTGCTTGCTCCTTTTGTTACTGCGCTTACGAATGTGCTCAAGAAGAAATGGGGCGCTGAGGACGTAAAAGCTATCATGCTGTCTGGTCTTGTCTCGCTTTTCATTGTCGGGACATACTCGATACTTGCTGGTTTAAAGGTGTGGCAGGATTCAGGTGAGGTAGCAACCACCAAGAATAGATAGTGAAGTTCTACTATCCTGCCAAGAGGATATACAGTACCAGTTGTAACTTCCAGTGCCACTATAAGTGGCCTAATAACAATAATGGAATAGACTGGCGCTTTCCTATTGGCACTCCAGTGCTTGCCCCTGCTGACGGTACAGTGGTCATGTCGGAGTTTGGCGTGGGTGCTAACGATGGGTACGGTAACTTCATAAAGATCAGACATGGGGCTACAGCCTACTTTACACTGTACGGTCACCTGAAGAAGAGGCTTGTAAAAGTAGGTGATACCGTAAAGACAGGCGATGTTATAGCCAAGTCTGGTAATACTGGAACACCAAGACCAGGGGCACACTTGCACTTTGAAGTCATGAAGATCAACAAGCGCGTTGATCCTGACAAGTACTTGTACAAACCCTATAAGACACCACCACAAAACGGTGGAAACGGAGGCAACGGTAACGTGCCAGATCCAGTAATGGGGATTGATATATCCCACCACAATGCAGGTGTAGACCTTGATCTAGCCCACGAGATGGGCATAAGATATGCCTTTATGAAATTGACCGAAGGGACATACTTTGTTGATGATATGTTCCCTAAGTATTGGAAAAAGGCTAAGTCTCTTGGCTGGTCAGTATCTCCGTATCATTACTGGAAAGCTGAGGAGCCAGGGAAAGCTCAGGTTGACTATTTCATTGACGCTATGCGTAACCATAATGTTGTTGACGAAATAGACTTTCCTGCTGTGATAGATGCAGAAGATCCGTTAGCTCCCAACTACACGGCAGGTAACAATGCCAGGAACATATACGACTTTGCTAAAGGTTTGCAGGGTCTAGGTGGATGGCCTGAGGGTAGTATCTATACCAGTGCCAGCTGGTGGAACAATAATGTGAATACCAAATGGGGTTGGGAATTGATGTATCTGATTGTTGCCCACTGGGGTGCTGGTGGCGACCCTGCTATACCACAGCCGTGGTTAGGAAAGAAAGTGCCATACCTAATCCATCAGTACGGAACGATCAAGATTGGTGGCAAGGAAATTGATGGTGATAAGTGGAATACAGCAGCTTATGACTTTCCACTTGATAAGCCTGGAACACAGCCTCCATCAACAGATTCGTTCATGTTCTATCTGGATGATATTACAATTGGAGATAAGGTGTATCGACCTGTTCCACCAGATGTTACGTATTATCTAAAGGAGACATAGATGACAGAGCCCGAAGGGAGAGTAACTCCCATCACAAACCTAGAGCTATGGAATGCTCTATACAATGAGTGGATCGCACAGGGTAGACCTGGATGGGTTGTCCGTCATGCTGGTGGACAGCAGTGGCAGGTAATTCAGCACACCAGTGGCTCTCCTGCGTTTGATCCACAGTCCCAAAGGGGACTCTATGAGACAACAAGTTTCTGACGACAACTATTACAAATCAAAGGATAGAGAACTTGTTATCTTCCTTATTACTGCTAAGCTACCAATCAGGAAACTGATCCATAAGGCAGGTCGAACAACGTTCTGTTTCTCTGCAACGGAGGCTAAGCATTATGTAAAGCTGTGGAACTCGGGGGAACCCATCCCTATCTCTGACATACGAGATGTGTACAGAGCAGAGAGTATATTCAATTCAGCTATACATGATGAACTATCATGGCTCTAAAAAGAGTCTACGAGCTTTCTGATCTTGAGATTGACATCCTGCGTGATGGCATTGATAATCCTGACCTGATTACCGAGTACTTCTTCCGTCCCGAGGGTGCCCCAAGGGGCTGGAAGATGGACGAGAAATTTGATCCAGAGGGAGCATGGCAGAAGGTTGTTCACCATGCCTCTCAGAAACGCATCATGGTAATTGGAGGATTTGGTTGCGGGAAAACCAAAGGGATTGCTCTTAGCGCGTGTGTTTGGAGTATAACAACACGGGACTTTAAGTTCATGAACTGTGCTCCAGCAGCGTGGCAATCAGAGCTTATGTATGATTTCATTGTAGATACCCTTGGTCAAGACACAGTGTTTGGCAAGATGATATGGGCTAAGCCTAAGAGACCATATCCCAAGGTGCTGCTAAAGTTCCGTCTACACGGGACTGTAATTCAGTCTACATTGGAGTTTATGTCCGTTGATAAGAACGCAAGCTCCATCCTATCTTGGGAAGGAGACTGGGTGAATGTTGACGAAGCAGGTCTAATTGATGATCTGGAAGGTACATATAGGAACCTCGGCTCTCGTCTGCGTGGTACATCTCATATAGGCCAGCGTGACCGCCTTGGTCGCATGAGCCTGTGCTCTAACTCATGGGATAATCCACAGCTGTGGTATCGTTACGATTTGGCAAGGGAAGATCCAGATGACTTTCTGTCGCTGACAATCAGCTCACGCCATAATAGAAATATCACCAAGGATCAGCTAAAGCTAATGCTCAGGGACGTTCCCGAAGACGAGCATGATCGCTTTATTGATGGACACAGACCAGAGGGGCGTGGTAACTACTTTAGCAAGAATAAGATCTATGAGGCCGAGGACGAGGAGTATGGGCAGTTCATACTGTCCAATGTAAACTCTAGAACTCCTGGCTATGACATACGCACACTGCACGGTGCTGGTGTGACATACTTCACAGTACCGCCAGCACCTGGGCATATATATATGGTGCTAGGCGACCCTGGTAACGGGGATGCCCCAAGCCGTAACGCTCCCGTGCTTCAGGTGTGGGATGTGACCGATTTCCCGAAGTATAAGGCCTCTATGGTTGGCTGGTGGTGGGGTATGGGACGTGGCTCAATTACACCTTTTGTGGTACAGTTATTGAAGTTCATGCAGACCTATAACCCGATAGCCACTGCTGTGGACAACACTGGCCCTCAAAAGAACACCTCTGAGCTACTGAACAACTACATAGCATCGGCGCGTACTGATCCTACTAATATGTTTGAGTGGCTCGGTCAGAGCATTGATATGTCAGGGCTGCTGAACAAGCGCATTGGAGGTCTGGACTTCTCTGGTGGTAGAAAGTCTGCCTATCTGGTATCAGGCAGATTGATGATAGAGGCTATGTTGTTTACATGGCCCAAGTTCGTGACTGGCATGAGAAGCCAGCTGTCTAACTATGACCCTGAAAAAGATGTTGGTAACAAACCTAAGATCGCTCAGGACATCGTGGCGACATTTTGTATGTCGGCTTTTGCTGTTCAAAGCTGGTTCCATATCGACCCTGCGAAGGCGTTACCTGCGCGTCCGAAAGAGAATTTTGAAGTCCTTGAAACAATCGTTGGAAGAGATGATCGACTCCCAAGAGAATACAGGGAACTGGCGTACTCACGGGTTTGATAGGGAGATGAGATCATCTGACAGGGACTATAGAGACCCAAACTTGAGGTAGTTTCTCGCATGCGAGATATTGACAAGTTTGGCAAACTCCTGTAATATTTGTATAACCACGGAACCTACACCCTCCGTATCCTTGGGGTTCCGTTTCAAAGAAGAGTAGAACGTAGACCGTAGATGAGCCTGTAACACACTGTTCAGGCCCTTTTTACTGTGCTTCGTTCTACTCTTTCTTTATGAGGGATTAATGACTGATCAAGTATCCAGTTTCATTGACAGACTAACCGAGATTCGCACGCCTCCCTTTACATTACAAGATCTTGAAGGTTTTCCATGGAATGAGTACTCAGAGCGTATCTCTGTCTATGAAGAGGCAGAGAACTGGTACTCTGGTGCCATATTGGATACTACCAAAACGCGCTCGGGACAGGAGGTTGAGCAGTATCCCGTAAAGATCAACCCCATCAAGGCTGGTGTTCAGAAGCATACCTTTGCTCTCTTTGGCGAGGTGGAAGAGGATGACAGCCCACTAGTCGACCCTAAGGTTGTGTTTACCGATGATACGCAGAAGAAGCTAGCTGAAGAGGCTGAGGAAGTATTAAGCCAGATATGGTGGGAGAGTAACGGGCGAGCTGTTCAGTGGAAGAATGCTGCAATATCGCAGGTTTATGGGGGATGTGTTTTCAAGGCATCATTTGATCCATACGATGCGCTCCGGTCTATCAAGTTGAGGATCGAGAGCATTCACCCGAAGTATTTTGTCGGAAGACCAGACGCTGGAGACATGTTTAGACTGAGAGAGGCGTGGATTGTTAAGCCTATCTCTCAGGAAGAGGCTCTAGAGCTTGGTTACACGGGCGGTTTTACTGACGAGTTTGAAGTACCCTATCATACAGAACACTGGACTCTTCGTACATTTAGAACATGGGTACAGAACCAGCCTCTGACGAGGCAGACAACTGATGGCGAGTCAATACCGCTTTCGGGGGCAAACCCCTATGGGTTTGTTCCTCTGGTTTATATTCCTCACATCCGCGTGGATGGATTTTATGGGGAAAACTTCTTTGATTCTGTAAAAGGCATTATCAGAGAACTGAATTTGAGAGTAGCTGATTTTGGAGACGCGGTCACCGCGGACGCTCATGCTTACATGGGCATGCGCAACGTTCAGGGATCGGCAGATATCATTACACTAGCTCCAGGCGTGAATGCCATTGATCTTGGCAGTACCATGAGCATGACAGGTAATGAGTCCGCGCCAGACCTATGGGACTTGCGCAAAGCCAGGGCTTCAGAGTCCATGGCTACATTGGTTGACTGGCTCTACAATCAGTATAGACGAGATGCGTTTGTCCCTAAGGTAGCTGACGGGGAAGACGAGGGTTCTCAACGCTCTGGCCTGACTCTTGCTATGCGTATGTTGTCTCTCCTGTGGCACATACAGAACGAGAGAGTCTTCTGGACTACAGGCCTAAATCTTTTCAACCGTATGTTGCTTCACATGTGTTTTATCAAAGATCAACTGCGAGAAACGACAGGAATCGGGCAATCCCATACTGCCCTGCGAATCAGGCAAGACTGGTCGCCAGTGCTACCACGTGACCGTGAGATGCTTGTCAATGAAGTCGTGGCGCGGATGGGTGCCAAACTGGGGTCGCCTCAGACACTGTTAGACATTCTAGGTGACATTCAAGATCCTGATGAGGAAATCAAAAGGATCATCGAGTTTGCAGAAGAGATAGCTGAAGCGGAGACTGTTCAGCAACCGCAGCCGACACGTCAAAATGTTTCTGCGGGAACACCTTCGTCAGGTGCTAAGTCTTCTGAGTAAGGAGTTTAGTAATGCCTAAGGATAAGTCGAAGGACGCTGATGACAAGGATCTGCCCGAGGTGGAGGCCAACGATGCCGTTACCGACACAGCGACAGAACCTCAGACTCAACCGCCAGTTGACTACAAGGCTAAGTATATTGGTATGCAGCGAGCTTATGACAAACAGAAAGAGAAGTTTGACAAGCTAGAGGAGGACTTCCTCAATCTTCAAGCTGAATTTGAAGAGGGTGGGGCATCCAAAAAGAAGCTGGAAACCAATATGACTGACATCGAGAAGAAGTTAGCAAGCAAAGAGCAAGAGCTTGCAGACTTCAAAGAAAAGATGGAGTCTCAAGAGCTGTTGGTTGAGCGAGCAAAACTAATCATGAAAGACTTCGGTGACCTAGCCGCCTTCGAGGCTGCTGGTCTGCTGCCTGACGCGAAAGACATCGAAGAGGCATCTGAGAAATTCACGGCCTTCCGTGAGGCTCTCAAGGGTATCTCTAAGGAATACATGAAAGAGCAGGTGGTAGGCAGTACAGTCTCTACTGGTGGCGAGAGGCCTCCTACCAAGCTGACAGAAGCTCAGTTGTTTGAGCAGATGAACCAGCTTGCAGGATCGCCAAGGGGAACCGAAGACTACAATAAGTTTCTTGCTCTACGACAACAATGGGACGAGCATTACCAATCTAAAGCTGACTAGAACATGTTAGGAGGTCACAATGGCTGGAGATTTAGATCTCTATTATAGTGACGAACCCTTCTCCGTCATGACGGAAAATCAACGCACATGGCTTGATCCTGACCTGATTGACATATGGAGACTCAACTCGGTGTTTCGTCCACTGATTACGTTCACGCGTAATCTTGCCGACATTCGTGCCACCTCTATGACTGTTACCCAGCTGCTCGACCCGCATCCTGATATTACACCGCTATCAGCGCGTCAAATCTGGATGCCATCGATGCATATCGATAGCCGAGCAGTTGAAATCACCTTTGAGCACAATGGTAACAAGATCGCATACCACAAGTATGACGATATGATTACCTACTGGCGACAGAACAGGCAAGCTGGTCTACGCCGGATCGCTCGCGGTGCCTTGGGTATCGCAGAGGTCGACATGAATGACCTGTTAGCCCGCAACGCTCTTATCGGTGGTGCATTGACTACAGGCTACTCCCTGTATGGCACGACTGGCAGCGGTGCTGACTTTAGCTCAATCGCTCCAACTTCGCTGTATGATCCCGACATCGGGATGGACATCTGGTTGGGTATGAGCTACCGTAATGTTCCTGGCGCGCTTGGCCCCTCGGGTGCAGAAGGTTCTATCATCTGCTTTACTTCCCCTGGTGTTATCTACAATGTTCAACAGAACAGTGAGTGGGTAAGCACAAGGGAGTACTTGTCAGATCGAATGCTTCTGAACTACGAGATCGGCGCACACAAGAACATCCGCTATGTGCAAACGCCTAAATGCACGTTGTGGAACTGTGGGAATATTATCGCTCGCGCACCTATCTCTCAGATAGTGCGCGCTGGTGATGGTTCTCCTTCACACTCCACAAAGGTTGATGGCACCTACAAGGTAGGTCAACAAGGCTCTGGTGTTGTAAACTACGTCCAACTTGGAGCGTTTACAACTGGCGCTATCACAAGCATCGAAGTGAATGATATCGTCACGTTCCACCAGACCGTTACCTCTGCCAACGGTGTCTCTGATGGCGTTGACTTTACTGAAGGCAAGCTGACAAATCGCCGCGTAGTTGAGGTAGATTCTTCCAATGGCAGACTGGTCTTAGACCAGCCGTTCTTGGTTGACTTCGATACCGACATGGGTGGCGGTGTGTATGGCTATGTCACACTTGGTCGTAACATCCATGCCAGCATCTTCATCGGTGGCCCTCAGGCTATCGTTGCGGGTGTTGCACAGGCTCCACGCTTCTATGAACTTGATCCGATTGATGACTTCAACGCCATTTATCGTTTCAGCTTCGATCAGTACATTGGCTACCAGCCGTACCGACCAGAAGTGTTTGAAGTCCTGTTCACAGCTGGAACCACACGCGTGAAGGGTTCAGCCCAGGTGCAATAATGGCTGTAACGTACTCTCAACTATCGGCTAGGGTGCTAAGGGTGTTGAACGACCCTGATGCCAACTCGTATGAGGACGACATCTTGTATGATGGCGTTATTGGTGCTCATGAAGCTATACTTCCATGGGTGCCAAAATGGGCCGAGGTTACTCTCACATCAGGGTCTGATGGCACTCTTCATCAGCTACCTGACGATCTTTATGATGTTCAGGCTGTCCAGATACTATCGGATGGCAAGTTCATCTCGAGAGCTACGTTAGCTGCCGGAACTGCGCGTGGGAATACCTACGCAGAAAACGACTGGATCGAAAGTCCTAAAGGCTGGTTATCTCTATCGGTTGCCCTGGAAGAGGGTGATGAACTCAAAGTTTATTATCTTGCAAGCTGGGGCCAGCCTTCTGATATATCTGACATTAGTTTTGTGATCGAGGTTCCTTCGTATGCACACCTGGGACTGGTTTACTTCGCTGCATCTCACTGCATTTCCCAGTCAACTACACAGGCTGCCACGCTAGGGCAGTATAAGCAGAAAGTTGATGCTGGTACTCCCATACAAAACTCGATGAAAGATTTACAGTTGTTTTATCGGCAACTCTTCTACCAAGAGATGAAGACGATGCCACCTTATGCTAAGGCGCATGCATAATGAGTCAGATCAAGCACATGCTCGTTGAGAGGTTTGTAGAAGAACTTACTCAAAGAATGTCCACAGAAGTCTCTGGCGCTACGAAGGCTAATGTGGTCAAGGCTTATCGATTCCAAGAAGACCCTTTGACACCAAGCATATCACTGTGGGTCACTACTGGGGATCCAGATAAGCCAGCTGATCGCGATGCCCGAATATCGGCAGAGGACATGGAAATGCTCAGTATGCGTATTCCTGTAGCAGAGGTAGGTGGAGGTCATCTCTGGTGGAGAAAAGGCAAAGTAGAGATAGAATGCTTCTTCATCCTCAATGACTATGATCAGGAGACATCAGGCGACTATGCCCACACTGTCCTTGGTCGCACTATGCACTGGCTGGAGAGGACTTATATCGCAGATCTAGTTGATGATTATGGTGAGCAAGCAATATTCAAACCCATTGTTTATGCCTCTACCTTCTTTGAGGGTGGTGGGCCTCCAGCGGATTATATCTGGAGAGGGAGTGTATATTGGCAGGTGCTCACTCATAGACCCATGTAAGAGGAGGCAAATAAAATGACTACAGTTGCCCAAGCAGGCATACTTGGTTTTGGCCCCTCTGCGGGTAAGGGTTCTGGCGTAGCAGTCGGAGATTGGTATCGTCATAAGGCGACACTTATCGATCTGGCTGTATTGGATGACCAACGGCTAGGCCCTCCCGAAGTAGGAGGCCGACCTCTGCCAACCATTCCCTATAAAGCAGGAGTAATGGTAGGTGGAGGCGCAACAATCAACCCCCGCTTGGAGTGTTCTCTCGGTTGGTTACTTGAGGGCGCTCTTGGCGATGTTTCTACTACGTCTGGTAGTGGTGCTATACAAGAGCATCGTTTCAAGCTGAACGAGACATCCCCTGGCCTTGTGCCATGGATGGGATTCAGGAAGTTTATTCCTGCTGATCAGACCGCTGACACCCTTGGTGAAACTTACAACGACTGTAAGGTTACCAATCTTGTACTCACACTACCAAATGATGGACTGGTAAATGCACGGGTTGACGTAGTTGGTCGAACATTCACACTCGAGGAAGATCCTAGCTGGGGTATAACCTCCGGTTCTACTGGCGGTTGGGATCCAGTCTATGGTGAATTTGAAGACTATACGTCCGTACCAATTGGTTCAGATGTAGGTGGCTACATTACCGTTCCCACCTTTGGTGACCTACCTGTAATTCAGGCTCAGGTTGGCATTCAGAATATGCCCTTAGACCCAAGGATGGAGAAGGTTTATGGTAGCCCCTATCTTGAGGACGTGACTATCGTCAGCAGGGCCGTGACACTTGACATCACTGTTAAGTGGACTAACCCTGATTTATATCAGTATGTGCTCACGCACGCCACTGATGGTACTACCTGGGACTCAACACCGTTCACGACATCGATGGAGTTCCTGACACAGTCACCGTCACTCATGCCATCTGAATCTGTACCGTACAAGCTATTCGTGCAAGTCACAGAAGCTATGTTGAGCTTGCAGGGTGGCATCCAGTTAGCTGGAAATAACGCAGTTCTAATGCGGTTCTCGGGCACAGCCCTTGACACCACAGGTGATTATGTGGTATTCCAGTTATGGAACCAGTACTCAAGTTACGCATGGCCCACATAGCCATGAAAAGGAGATAGTGAAATGCAACCCACAATTCGTCACAAAAAGGTTCACACTCCTGCTTTTCAAGCTGGAGAGATTGACGAGGGTAATGGCTATTTACCCAAGGTGCTCGCATACGAGTTCACGACCTCTGGATCAGGCTACGATGACTTTCTCTATGTTCCACCTGGGACGTTTATTGAGAAGGCCGTCTTGTTCGTGAAAGAGGCTCTCGACACTGGCGCTCTTTTGGATCTCGGTACTGACGGTAATGAGGATGCTCTTATCGACAACACCGATGTTACAGAAGATGCGGTTGGTGCCGTGAACACGTCAACGACTGCACCAAATGGGCTTTACTTTGAAGATGGTGATATGCTCAGGCTGACGGTAGGCAATGACAACTCTCAAGGAGTTGTGGTTGTATACCTGTGGCTGTGGAATTTCCTTGAGGTAGCAACTCAGGGATACCACGATGAGATAACCATTAGCTAGTAAGGCTGTAACAAGTGGATGTGGGGGTGGGATAGCACCAATTCCCACATCCACTTGCACATACGAGATGTAAAGGAGAGTAGAATGCCGTTACAACTGAATCCACCTATTGAGAAGGAGTTCACGCTTGACCAGTCGGACAAGATGTTTGGGACTCCTGACGGTCAACCTACGAGGGTGACCATTCGTCAAGCTACTCAAGGGGCGCACGAGCGTAGAGCTGCATTATTCTCTTCAATTGTGCGTGAGATGGCCCGAGACGGAGGAGACGATGTAGTTCGTCTTGTTTCGCGTTTTAGCTTTGAGGAGCTGAAACGTATTGAGTGTTATCTCACAATGAGTGCCTGTAACATTGAATGGGCTGAGACCGATAAGGCTAAGCCAAAGGCTCTCTTTCCATTCAGTTCTAAAGGACTCATTACAGAGCGTGCTTTCAACGAGGCGTGGATGAAACTGCCTCCCTCTGTTGCTGCTGAGATACACAAATGTGTACAGGAGGTAAATGTAGACTGGAGTTCTGAGTCTGACTTGGGGGAAGGCTTCTAGGGGGGTTGCTAAAACAACTAGAGAGTAGATTGACCGATTATTTCGGCATGCTGAACCAGCTAAGAGCTGGTCTCAAGGTAAGAGTAGAAGAACGGGTGGAGAAGCCCGTAGAGCTTATCAAGTACGAACAGATGAAGAGCACTGGCCTACCACTATTGGCTGGTGGCATTCAAGATCAACCACACATCTGGCTGTTGCAGATACGTGTAATCGAGAATGTAGTAGAAGTGTTTCGTCAACTTGAAGAGGCCTCTCGAAGGTCTACCAAGGAGTAATCAGCATGTCGATGCGTTTTACGCAAGACCCTGATCAGGGTTGGTTTGTAAGAGGTCAAGATCACAACTCTCTAATATCTGAACTGCGTTCACAGTTAGGGCCCGAGGGATTTGTTTTTAGATGGGACGATATGGAACGCGAGGGTGGGTTTAGGCGTTTATATATTGGTAAAGGTCGTGGCGGGGGTGGCTATGATGCGTTTCTTGATCTTAGAATAGGGCCTCCAGGCCGCGCTGGTAATGTAATCGAGATGGCTACATCTAAGCCTGGGACATTTGCCGTTCCTGGCTTTGGTAGACACGTATATGGTCGAGAGAATTTGACCAGTACCATAAACACATTTTCTGACTATTTGCGCTCGGTGTGGGATATGTCAAGAGAGCGTGAACAGACACCAACTCGCTCGTTTTGGGAAGTCTATCAGGAGGGGTATGGTAAATATCAGTATCCAAAGGCTGGCGAGGTTCTTGATCCTGGTTCTTCTACTGGAAAGCGTAGTTATGTAGCAGAACAAATACGCTATTATCTTCCTGAAGGTATACGTCCTGAAGAATATGTACAGGGCATCATGGCAAAGATGATGGCACCAGCTGGCTTTTCGTCTCTTGCTGGTCTTGTTCCAGAACTAGAGAGATGGAAGGCTTGGGTTCCTGGCGGTCAAATGACTCGCACATACGAGGATAGATACGGCTATCCTGTAACAGAAATGTGGATGGCAAGAGACCCAAAAGGCGCATTCAAGAGCCAGAGGATTCACTTTGATGCAAGTCAGGTATCGAATGTTCCACTTGTTGCAGATCCTAACCGCAGGGGCAAACTGGTTCCTCTACCTGGGACTACACCGGAAACTGGCTGGGGTGTGCGAGAGGGCTGGACACGCTCCAGCATGGTGCTTCCTGGCGAGTTTGCTCCGCGCGATGTGCTATCTCGTAGTGCAACTCTTGGTGAACAGCCAGATATGCCAGGGGCTGCCTATGTTGGGCCTGATACCTATAAAGTGCAGTATGGAGGACAGAGGGTTGATCTAGAGGCTATTGGTCATAGAGGCAATCTTAGTGCAAAGCTGGGTATCCGCACTGTTGATGAGCTCAAAAGAATGATGGAAGAGCAGCAGCTCAGATTCAAGAATTTGCAGGACACGAGAATCAAGGGTGGCACTGGGATGTTTAGTTATGGCAGCTTTAAAGATCCCAACGAAGAAAAGGCCACTCAGTTGCTTATGGAGGGTAAGGACTATGATATACGTCTGAACCGTCCAACGCTCCATATACCTAGATTTGTTGATCCTGATACTGGGAAGTTCTCAAACCTACCCACATCGATGACTACCGAAAAGCTCGCTCGCGAGATGATGATGATGTATGGCACCGAGATCAATGTTGAAGCCATGAGCGCCATTGGTAGTGGTATATCAAAGAGAGATCCAGCAGAAGTTCATATAAATATTCCTATTGAACATCTAGTTACGCCAGCTATCAAGGGTGGGGGGATCAAGGCAGGTTCCTTCCCGCTAACCGAGGCTATGAAGATAGGACTGCTTGGTGTTGAGAGAAAGCAAACTACGGATGTCTATACTGCTGAGGCTAAAATTCCGTCTAGAGTATTGATGGGCAGCTTTGGTGTTATGAATATGCAAACACAGTTGCAGTTTATCAATGACTTTCTACCAAAGGCTCCAGGCTCTGATGATGCTCGCAAGGCTCTTAGAAGATATATAACAGAGGAATATAACAGACCAAATGCCGAGAAGGGCGTTGGCCCTGCTATCTTTGCTGATGAGATGGCAAGTATCTATACAAGACATACTGGCGTGACGATGACTGGCGAGAAGCTCTTTGCCGACATGTTTAGTAATATTTTGTCTGTAACTGACGAGGACAGAGCAAAGCGGTTATGGGAAACATATAAAATCGGTATTCCTATAGAGGATTTTATGCAGGGGGCTATCTATAGCAAAGATAAAATGCTCGAGATGAAGGAATTGATGAAGAATATGGAAGGTGAAGTTCCTGGGCTGGCTAGTCTTATAGAGTTTGAGCGCCTCGCAGGGGCAGCTGATACGTCTAAAGGAACTCCTCAGGAAGAGCTTTATAGGATGAGCTTCAAAGTCCCTGGTGTATACAAGGGCAATCAGGGGGGATGGACTGGTGCTGGTAAAAGCATTATGCTTCAAGCTGCTCTAACACATGTTCCTGAGTATAGCTCTTTGTCCAATTTTATAAATAGACAGGGGATTATGTCACTTATGGCCCAGGCACCTCATGCATCGCGCGAGATGGGTATTACTGGTGAGCTCGGTGGGCCGTGGCTTGGGCCTCTGACAGATAAACTGGGTGGAGAGCGCCCAAAACATGTACGTGGGTGGAACGAGATAGTTCACTGGTTAGGTTTTCAACAGGGGATCAAAGACTACGTTGAGGGTGCCTCAGAGAAACTCTATGCGCCAACTGACGCAGCAATTATGACAGATGAGCTTGCCTCTGAGCTTAGGTCTATTGTTGCGCACGCTGAAGCAGAGCCTACATCTGAAGAAATGTTGAAAGTTCTTACCGAGCGCATGGACAGGCTTGACCTTGTTAGCCTTGGTGCTGTTGAGAATAGAGGTTCCAGCCAGACAGGTTTTAGATTGTCAGAAATGATGTTGTTAGACCGTAACTCGATGACGCTAATTCCGAAGGTCACTACCATGGCAGACATTGAGAGCTTTGAGACTGGTGTCCGCGCAGGAGAGACAAAGACTCACTTTGGTGATCGCTATATATCTTTATTGAAAGGAGCTATCAATTCTGCTTTAGGAGATGGCCCTAGCGGATATAGGTCAGTTGCTCATGGTCTCGAACAATTTATGGGGCGTATGAAGAGTGCGCTTTATCCTGGGGGCAAGAGGTCTAAAGATATATTCCGTCATCTAACTGGTGTACAGATGCCTGGAACTACCTACGGGCGCTATATGCAGCTACCTCAATTACCATCCCTGAACGCATGGGCAGACGATGATTTTATTAGAAAGGCGTTGTCTAATAAGAAATTCAAGGACAGGGGTGACATCAGAAGCATTATGAAGTATCTAAGAAGTAGTCCAGAGGCATATTTGCCAATGCTTGTACAGAGATACCCTGATATTAGTGGACAACATATGTTCTTGCCTATCAAGCTAAGATCCAGAGACGCTTTTGAGGCATCTGGTATTCCGCTACCAAGGGGTATGTTGTCAAAAGGTGTTCTCTATACGGCTGCTGGAACGGATAGGCCTCAGGTAGGCGATCTAGACTGGGATCCATATCACCTAAAACTGTTACCTGTATCTGACTGGAACTTTGATAGACAGGAACACACAGGTGTGTGGAAGTCAAACCCTGCCGTTCAAAAAGAGTTTGATCAGATGTTTGAGTTCTATTCTGACTCGGGTAATACGCAGAAGATTTTGAAGGGCATGTTTGGCAGTCAGGCTAGTGATCTTGATATATGGGCATCTACTCTCAAGGAATACGGGGAGCACATGAAGCGTGATAACATGGGCAACCTTGAGAAAAGACTAAAACAGGTAAAGCCACACAAGATCAAGGATGTGCTCAATGATGCTGCTGATGTTATGAACTGGAAAGGTGGCATGGGCGATGCATACTTTGCACGCATGTTACTACAGGATGCTGCCTCTATGGTTATGGGCGTTGATGAGACCGATAAAGATATATTGAACAAGGCCTATGAGTCAATGGGCTTTACCTACCAGATGTACCTTGACCGTTCTCCAGATTTTAGAGGTGGGCATACACAGTTAGAGACATTACTAAGCTCAATTGGTATCTATGGTGTACAGGGCGAGGAGGCTAAGCGTTATTACCAAATGCGCTTCAAGATCACGGAGCAGGGTGCCGAGGTGCTTGGTGAACGCAAGCTATGGACTCCTATCGCGTGGCAGGAGATGAAGGATAGCAGTCTTGCTCTAAGGGCTATGCTTGGGTTTATTGGAGAGCAGGAGGAACCAACGGTCAGCAACGAAATGCTTGCCTGGGGCTTTGGTGTATCTGGTAGAAAGGGTGAGGTACTCAAAGCTTTACAAGATCCAAACGCTTTCTTCAAGAAAGAGGGTGGTATGTTCTCCACGAATAGAGGCGACATACTAAAGGCGCTTATCAATACTGGGGCGGTGGGATACAACTCTCCATATTATCTTAGTGCTGCCTTCAAAGCTGTAGATCGCTTGGCTAGTAAGAACCCGCAGTATATCACTGACCCAAAGATCATGATCCCATGGATCAGTGGCAAGATGACACCTGTTCAGGAGATTATGCAGTCTCGTGAGTATCGTTATATGGATATGGCTAATCGCCTATTCATGATGGGTACGGCTCCAATGAGAGCTGATGAGTTTGAACAGCTAGCTTTCATGAATGACACACGTCTTGGCTTGCTTCAAAAAGGCGTATACTCAGCTTTCAAACAGACTACTGGTGGCATTGCTCCTGCTGACGATGCTTATGAGGCATGGAAGGAGAGAGCATTAGAGCTACGTGCTCTTATGCAAGAGGAGAGACTTGCTCAGGAGCCTATTGTTCATGCCAGTGAGCTAGGTAGACTTGTGTCATCTAGGTCACTAGAGCTAGAGGGCTGGAAATCAATTCCAAGCGAGTATAGAGCAGCAAACTCTATGCAGGTTGTTCTTAGAGCTATGGGTATGCCGGAGATCATGGGTGATCGTGATACTCCAGCTAGATACTTTAGGCAACAGCGCTGGGAAAGTGGTGCACAGGCTATTCAGGGTGGTATTGATTTCGAGAAAGCATATGCACAGTCAGAAGAGGCTGCTCGGGCTGGCATGTATCACGTTGGTGAGGTTGCCAAAGGACGTGAGCTAAGCTACTACATTGGTGGCATGAAGCTAGTTGGTACACCCGACTTTATTGGCTATAACGAAGTTACCGATAAGTTTGTTATTGAAGATACCAAGTCACCTCTGAAGAGATCGGAGGGTGCTTACACTGCTGAGTGGGCTAAGCCTAGAGCTATGAATCAAGCCAATCGGTTACAGCAGCTGTCATATGCATACATGCTTGAGAAGAAAGCTAGAGCTAAAACACCAGCCGAGTGGGTTGATTTTATGCGCGGCTGGGGCATGGATCATGATGTCGATACGCTTGGCAGAATGCAGAGAGCAGCTGCTGGGGGTCGATTTGATATATCCCTTCGCACAGGCAGAATCAAGGACGATGTGCTAACCGTACACCCTAGAATAGCCATTGACTATGGCGAGGCACAGCGTAGAGAAGTTGAGGCTGCTATTGGGCAGGTAGAAACTACGCTGTTTGATCCAGCATCAGTTGTTGGTGTGGCTTCTGAGGTTTATACATCCCTTAGAGAGCCAGGGAAAGTTCCTGATAGATTGAGAGGATTATTTGCTCGCTCTGGTCTGCCCGACATGGCGCGCTACAGCCTATTAGAGAAGCTGTACAACATTCAGGGTGGCATGACGCGCGCGGCTGGCGGTGGTATGTTTGGTGATATTCCTGGCAAACGTATTAGAGTAGGAGAGGCTGGCCCTGAAGAAATTATTATCAAAAATCGTGGCATTGAGGTAGTCCCCACTCATGAACTAACTGAGTCTAGACGAGCGCGTGGCGAAGATGTGTCTCAAGAGGGTTATCTTGGTAGAAGAATGGCTGCTACGCCTGACTTCGAGGCCACAGACTTTTCAGCAACAGAGCCAATGGGGAGTGTTGCTAGCCGAATGGGAGGGGATATTGGTCAACAAGTTCAAGGACTGGAAGATTTCACAAATGTTGTAAACAGTCTTCGTGGCACTCTTGTAGATGTAGCCACATCGCTTCAGGATACGATGGCTGTCCTTGAGCGATCAAGAGATACGACAGTTACGATTGGTGGCAGAAGAGCTGATCCACAGATGGATAAGTTGCAAAGACAATTTGGTATAGCAGCCACTTCGTTTGCCCAACACCAGCAACTTTCTCAGTCTTTTGGTATAGAGGCTACAGAGGTGATGATCCAGGCTTTTGAGAAGGCTGGTATGGGCACTATCCTTACACCAAGTGGCCCGTTGAACATCAGGGAACAGTTTGAGGGTACAACGTCTGCCAATATATTATTGGCTGAGGCAAGAAGGCAAAATATAAATCCAGAGCTTTATCAGCAAGAGTTTAGGCGTAGAAAAATGACTGACAGGGCGCGCGTCATAAGACAGGGTGCTCGTCAGGCTGATATTCTCACAAAGATGTTGGAAACCCCTGGTCTAGAGGAGACGCTTACTGTAAGAGGGCAAAGGGCAACGGTTGAGGCTATAAGAGACGAATCAGATATAGATAAGGCACAGAGAGTTGAAGGCGAGGCATTTGCCGAGTCTCTATGGATGATGCGACAAGAGCCAGGAATGAAGCGTGACCCGAGGGCTGGTTGGACTGCTGAGGATATGAGGGCAAGGGGTGAGGCTACTAAGAAATACATAAAGGCTGAAGAGAATCTTGCCAAGATTATTGAGGAAGGAGGCGATGTCCAAAAAGCCAGAAATGAACTAGCTCAAGCTACCCGCGAGCGTGATGCTGAGTTGTTGAGAACCAAGATGGCTGAGAGACGCGAGGCTGCTGGCCCACTGTGGGATGAGCGCAGAGGCCAGATGATGTCTTATGAAGACAGAGAAAAACTCAGAGATCGTGGGATTGTTGGTGTTGAAGAGCTGGAGGCAGCAGAGGACTACGAGACCCTTTTAGGAAAGAGAACGTCTTTGCGTGCACCAAAAGCACAGGGTGCAGCCGCGGGTCTAAGGAATATGGCAATGATGGCTCGCCGTATGCTCGGTGGTTTTGGTCTCATGTACCTTGGCTCTATTGGGCGCATTATGGCTGGCCCATCCATGAGAGGCTATGAAGAAGCTATAGAACAGCAGATGTATGCTGGGAGAGCATTCGGCGCTCGTGCTGGTGGATACATACCTGCTATGACAGTTGAAGAACGCATTCAGCGCGCCGAAGCTATGTATGGTGGCGTTGGCTGGCAGGGTATGAGGAGTATATATGCAGGTTTCCTTGAGTCTAGCCCTGGTGCTGTTGGGGCGCTAGGTATGGGTCAGGCTGGCGTGGGCGCTGCTGGTCTTGCCATGTATGTAGGCTGGATGGCTGGCGCAGGTGCTGCGACAGGCCCAATAGGAGTGGGCGTAGGTGTAACCGCTGCCTTGGGTGCACATGCAATGAACATTGCTGGTGCATATCGGGAGCCAGAGACAACAGCGATTGAGCTTGCTGGTAGGACGCTCTCTGGCAGAGGTGATCCAACTGTTTCGTTTCTTGATAAAGCAGAGATGGCAAAGTTCTCTGAAATACTAAGTGGCAGAGACACATCTCCAGAGGGGATCACCAGACAACAAAGACTAATAGAGCGTCTTGGTGGTATGTTGCAGGCTGGTGAAGTTCAACTTGGTGGCGTGTCTGCCCTGATGTCTCGCATGGGGATTCAAACCAGTGCTCGCCAGAGTAGAACCATGGCTGCTGTGGCAAGAGCTATGGCACCACAGTATGAAGTCCAGCCAGAGTATCTATTTCAGTCTATGGCTATGGGAATGGAATACGGCATGCCACTTACGTTTGGCCCTGGTGGCACCATGGAGATGTTGGGAGCTCAGCTTCAGGCAGGTTTTCCAGTTGAAGAGCTTGCACGTGGTGCTGCTAACCTACCGTTTCTCACTGGTGCAGAAAGAGAGCGGAGAACTGGCGAAATTATAAACACATGGATGCAGGGTGGAGGTCTTACGGTTACTGAAGTGCTTAGGCAACAAGAACGCCAGGGAATACAAGAACAGCTTGGCATGATGATGCCAAACCTTGGCTTTGAAGACAGGGCTTATTTTGCGAGAGAGCGCAGAAAGGTTCCAGGCACTGGCACTTTTGTTGAACGGCCCATCGAAACACCTTATTACAGCGCGCTAACTGGTGCCTATCCTGGCGATTATGTGGAGCCTCCTGGCTCTTTCAGAAGCGCAATGGAAAGAACATACACAACACCAGGGGGTCAAGGCCCAGATTGGATTCCTGAACGTTGGGAAGATGTAATGGTTCAAAAAACCTATAGAGCTGATCTGACCAAGGAGTTTGTTGAGCGTATAAGGGCACAGTCTCCAGCTGCACAACAGGCATACCTTGGCAGGATGGGTGCCGAAGAAGCTATGAGGCTTATGGGTTTACCATATGAAGAGGCTGTTAGTCTATTTGAGAGAGAGTATGAAGGTTTAGGCGAAGAAGAAACAGTGGCTCGCATGCGAGAAGATCGTGGCATTCAGGCAAGGGTGGAATCTCTTGCTAGAGTTGAGGCTGCACTTCTAGATCTTGGCGATGCCGTTCCAGACATGACTCAGTTTCTTAGTATGACAATGGGGCAACGCAGTCTAGTAACACAGGCTGCCCAGTTTGGGGGCGGTATACAGGGACAATTATTACAAGGCGGTATGGCCCCTGGGGCAGCAGAACAGTTTGCAAGCTTCTTCCCGTGGCTTGCTGCCAATGCGCCTACACAGCTTCCCATGTATCAAGGCATAATGCAAGGAGATCGTAGAGCATTTGCTCAGCTACAGCGAACTAATCCTGAGCTTGCAGCCCAAGTAGCAGGAACACGATTTACTGGTCAGGGCGGTACTCCGATCAGTGGGGAGAACTTCTTCTTGGTAGACACCAATATGGAAACTGGGCTACCTACTGGCCTTCGGTACGGCACCACGTCTCTACAAACGCCAAGAAGGTCATCTGCATATATGGCACGAGAAATCTTTGGTCAAGGTGGGCCTCAGGAGTGGGAAGCAGCTGGCTTTGACGTTGAGGGTATCCGAACACTACAGTTTGGTGGTACGAGGGGTATGCAAGACCTTATGATGAACTTGCAGTTCAACCAGCAGATGGCAATGTTTGGTATCCAGCGACAGGGTATCGCGCTGCAAGAGTGGTACATGCCACAGCAGTTTGCCCTACAGCAACAGTATAGAGAGCTTGGTTATCGCCAGCAGGAGTGGGGTTTCCAGATGCAGGAGCGCCAGCTTGCAGAACAGCAACGCTACTTCGGTGTTACTACTGGACTTGCTCGTCAGGGAATGGCGATGCAGAGAGAGTTCACACGCGGAGACTGGGAGTATCAAGATCAGGTACGTGGGCTCCAGTGGCAGTGGAAGCAGGAGGACTTTGCTGAAGAGGTAAGATTCCAGACAGGACGACAGCGCAGGATATCAGAGCGTGGCATGAAACGGGCCACCATACTGCATGATCTTGAAGAAGAGAATATCCAGAAGAAGCGTGACCAGCAAGAGCAGTTGTGGGATCTTGAGGATGAACGCTTTGAGGCTAATGTACAGCACCAGCAGATATTGTTTGAACTTCAGGAAGAGAACATAAAGAAACAACGTGAGTTCTTTGAAGAGCGCAAGCGTCTAGATGCCGAAATGGATGCATTGCAACGCGAATATTGGAAGCGACAGATCCAGCTACAGAAGCAGTCCATTGATATTCAAGAGGCCTATGCTCGCAGGATGCATGCTCTCCAGCGCACCATGAATGAACTCAATAGATATATCGATGACGCTGATGCTGCACTCTCTACATTCGGTGCTACCACTATGGCGCAGCTTGCTAGTGTCCTTGGTGATGTCAATCCATTATTCCAACAATTCCTCAAAGACTTTCAGGAGTGGAGAGACATGATGAAAGAGGAAGATGAAGGTAAGCGTCTTGGTGGTGAACAGGAAGAGCACTTTGGAGGCCGTGTACAGGCTGGCGAGTCTTACTCTGTTCTCGAGGGAGAAATATTTACCCCTGATGTGTCTGGTGTTATCACTAACCCAAATCTTCCGTGGGAAAACGCATCGGTGTCAGCACCAACGCAGTCTGGCCCAATTCACCTGACTCTGTATATTGGTGACGAACACATAGCTGACAAGATTATCGATTTGGTCGATAGTGCAATAGAGGTGTAGGATGGCAACTCAAGATAAGATAGAGATCTACCTGTCCAGCGGTTCATATTACTACTTCAAGGCTATCCAGTACAAGCCCAATCCACAGAGAGCAGGGGATGTTGAGCAGACTTTCTCTGGCATTGACGTGACCATTGGGCCAGTAGTTGAGTCTTTCAAGTATGTCATCCGTGTTCCCATTGATGACACCTCTGGCAGTGAGGGCAACTATGACGACCTCTATGAAATCTTACAACTCAGTAACCCTAACACCATACCCTCACCAATGTTCCGTTTCGTTGACCACTTCGGAACGCTATGGAACTCGGCGTGGTTTAGACCAGGGCAGATGGATGTGAATCCTCTGACTACACAGCTGGAGGGCCCTAATGCCTATATGCTTGTCAGTGTAGAGATACTGGCACAGTATTATGAGTTTCCTGATCACACTAATCTTAGTGACCCTGATCAGAGTTACAATCTTTTGTTTTGGTTATTCTAGGAGGATAACATGGCTTCAATAGCTATAAAGGACGCTAATGGTGCTACCAAATATTTCGAGGTCTCTGGTGCAGGGACGATAGGTGATCCCTATCAGCCTGTACATGATATTGCCTCAGGTGCTGCGACAGAGGCAAAACAGGACACCGCTAATGGTCACCTTTCTACAATAGCGACTG